>Ga0196970_1000962_pt1 | contig 24167 bp, 22 predicted proteins | sample S1v_513CmetaG_FD_148672 | JGI IMG/M metagenome (GOLD analysis project Ga0196970, IMG submission 148672) | Soil microbial communities from Anza Borrego desert, Southern California, United States - S1+v_5-13C | ecosystem: Environmental > Terrestrial > Soil > Desert | place: USA: California... | reverse complement strand
GGGGTCCCCGACGCCCGGTGCGCCCTGCGTGCCGGGCGGCTCGGCCGGCGCGGCCGGCGCGACGGGCGGCTCGTCGGGTGCCTGCACCGTGGGTACCTCGGGGTGGCGTGCGGTCATCAGGCGCGGTCGGTGGCGGTCGTGGTGCTGGTGGCGGTGACGTCCGGCGTGCCTGCGTCGGCGGCCGGGTCGGTCCCCTCGGCACCGACCTGCCAGTGGGTGAAGTAGCTGCCGGGGTTGACCATGTACCGGACGGTCGCCTCCGGCACGTGCACCGTGCGCCGGGTGCGGGAGAGCCGCCAGACGAACTCCCAGTCCACCGGCGGGCGGACGCCACGGCGCCGGCGGATGCGGGAGAACCGCACCCCGCGGTCACGTCGCACGACGATCGCGTTGGTGTCCACGAACGCCTTCTCGCGCATCAGGTGCCGGTCGAAGGGCTGGGACAGGACGTCCATGAGGGTGCCGTCGGGGAGGACCCGCTCGAGCGCCGTGTAGACGACGTCGGCACCGTCGGCGAGGGCGGCGAGGGTCAGGCGCAGGTGGTCCGGCCGCCAGGTGTTGTCGTCGTCGAGGAAGGCGGCGTACTCGGAGTCGACGAGCCCGAGGCCGACGTTGCGCACGAGCCCCGAGTGGCCGCGGTGCTTGGCGAGCGAGACGCCGATCACCCGGGGGTCGTCGGGCAGGCCGGTGAGGCCTGCGCCGTCGTCCACGACGACGACGACGTGCCCGGGGACGTCCTGCTCGAGCGCGCTGCGCACCGCCTTGGCGAGGAGCTCGGGGCGCTGGAACGTCGGCACGACGGTCACGACCCGGGCGGTCCGGGGGCCGATCTCGGCCCGCAGGCGGCTGATCTCACGCCGCTCGACGACCCATGCGCGCAGGGCGCCGGGGGAGCGCAGCACCTTGTTGCGGGCCTCGTGGACGGGCCAGAGGCCGAAGCGGCTGCGGAGCGCCCGGCGCAGCGCTCGGGTGGGGGCTCGACCAGGCACCTGCTGTCCCTTCGCTCGAGGCGACGGACGAGCCGCCGCCCCCGTCGTTGGTGGTCCGCTCGCGCCCTGAGCAGGCGATATTCACGGTCATGGTCGAGAGTACGCTATGGAAGGTCAACTGCCAGCGCTACCGCCCGTCGGCAGGTGAGAGAGCTACGGGGGAGGAGGTGCCGATGCCGGACGCCCGGCACGCCCGCACGGCGGTGCTGTCGCTGCGCGAGTACTCCCACCGCGTCTGGACCGCCTCCCAGTACGAGTTCGAGGACGTCGTCGCGGCGGTCGACGACGTCCGCCTCGTGGCTCCGGTGGGTCGCGCGCTCGGCCCCGCCGCCGAGGCGCTGAACGGCGCGGCGAACCAGGCCCGGCGTGTGGTCGGGCGGCCCAGGCGCCGACCTGTGGAGCCCGTCGACGGGGCGTGGGACGCCGACCTGTTCTTCGGGGTGTTCGCCGCCCCGCACGAGATCGGCATCCTCCCGGCCGCCCGCCGCCAGGTCGAGCGCTCCGCCGTGAAGGTCGCCTTCATCGTCGAGCTGTGGGTGCCGCAGCTGCCCGGGGTGCGGGACTACCTGCGTCAGCTCCGGGGGTTCGACCACATCTTCCTGTTCAACCGTGACGCGATCCCGCACGTCCAGGACGTCACGGGCGTCCCGTGCTCGTACCTGCCCACGGCCGTCGACGCCGACCGGTTCGCGCCGGTGGTGCCCGGTGGACCGCGGATGATCGACGTGACGAGCTACGGTCGCCGCCTCGCCGGGACCCACATGGCCCTGCGGCGCGAGATGGCGGCCGGCCGTCTGCACTACCACTACGACACCGTGCGCGGCGCGTTCGACGTGAGCAACCACGTCGAGCACCGCGAGGTGCTGGCGGCGACCCTGCAGCACAGCCGCTTCGCCGTCGTCTACAAGAACAACGACGAGCCGGAGCGGGTCGCGCGGACCGGGGGCGAGGAGTCCCTGACGAACCGGTTCTTCGAGGTGCTCTCCGCCGGCGCCGTGATGCTCGGCTCGGCACCGGACGTGCCCGACTTCGCCGCCTGCTTCGACTGGCCGGACGCCATCGTGCCCGTCCCGGCGCCCGCCCCGCAGATCGCGGACGTGATCGCCGAGCTCGACGCGCAGCCGGCGCGGGTGGCGGCCGCCAGCCTCGCCGGGATCACCTCGTCCCTGCGGCGACACGACTGGGCGCACCGCTGGCAGGAGGTGCTGACGACGGTCGGCATGCCGGCGCTCCCGGCCCTCGCGGATCGCCTCCGGCACCTCGAGCTGCGCGCCCAGGTGCACGAGGCCGCGGCCGTCGGCACAGGTCCCCTCCCGACGGCCTGACGCCGTCAGGGCAGCGGCGCCCGCTCGCCCGAGTCGGCCCAGATGTTGCCCTCGGCCGTGAACGGGTCGTGCTCCGGGTAGACGAGGCCCCACTTGCTGTCCCGGCCGAAGCGGTTGTCGACGAACGAGACGTTCGTGCCCTCGACGTAGACGCTGTAGCCGCCGCCGTTCACCACGTTGCCCTCGACGACGACGTCGACGTTGCCCCCGTTCGCCTCCTCGAGGAAGACGGCCGCGTTGTACTCGGGCGCCCACGTCCCGAGGTCGATGGTGTTGCCGCGCAGGGTGAGCCGGTCGACGCCGCGCACCTGGACGCCGTCGTAGTGCGCCTCCGGGTCGACCTTCGGGGAGTGGATCCACGAGGCCTCGATGACGACGTCGGCGGCGCGCGTGTCGCCTCCCGAGGTGATGTGCACGCCGTCCCGGCCGGTCGAGCCGAACACCTCCATCCGGCGTGCCGTGAAGGATCTCGCGCCGCTCACCGACAGCGCGCCGACCTCGGCGTCCTCGATCGTGGAGCCGGCGCCGCGGACGATCACGTGGCCCTCGACGCGCGAGTTGCGCAGCACCTGGCCGTCACCGGTGAGGGTGACGTCACCGACGATGTGCTGGCCCTCGATCACGAGGCCGTCCTCGTCGAACGTGCCCGGTGCACCAGCCGCCAGCGTCACACCGGCGGGCACGCCCGTCGTGTCCGGTCCTGCGGCGTTCACGAGCGGAGGCGCGGTCGGCTCGGGAGCCGCCTGCGTCGGCGTGGGGGTGTCGCCGGGGAACGCGCTGGGCCAGCAGTCCTCGGGCAGGCTGCCGGGCTCCGCGGGCATCGCCGGGCGTGGCGCCGCGGTGATGAGGTCCGAGGACAGGGTGGACGCGGGCGACGGCGTCGTGCACGCGAGGGTGCGCGGGGCGCTGGTCAGCCGGTCGACCGCGACGTACCCGACGGCTCCTGCGACGACGAGCGCGGCCGCGGTGGTCGCCGCGGCCAGGCCACGTCGCCGGGGCGGCCGACTGGCGTGCTGCGCCGGGTGCTCGGGCGCGGCGTCGTCGTGGAGAGCGTCGTCGTGGTGCGGGTCGTCGGGGTGGGGGGCGTCGAGGTGCGTCGGGTCCGTCACGCCGTGTCACCTCCGGCGGGGACCGCGGGCGTCCTCGACGGGCGCGGTCCCCTCGCGGTGGCGAGGTCCTGTGACCGTCGATGCTCCTCGGCCACCACAGCCCCGGCCTGTACAGGCGTCACCCGTCCCGTCGTCTCCTCGCCGAGGGTGACCGGCCGTGAGCGGTCCACGTTCCTGCCCCAGTGCATCCGCCCGACCTCGAGGCGCCACAGGGCGCCGGCGGCGCCCATGAGGATGAAGGCGAGACCGGCGTTGAGCCGGAACGCGAGGCCGTCGTACGTGAGCCAGGCGAACGCGCTGACCGCCGTCGCGGCGGTGAGCGCCTGCCCGAGCGCACGCCCGGACGGGTCCGTGGCGTGGTGGTAGACACCGCGGCCGAGCCCCATCGCGACGGCGAAGAGCGCGATGAGGACGACCAGTGCGACGACGCCGCCGGTCAGCAGGCGGTTGAGGTACTCGTTGTCGAGGAAGAAGTACTGCTCCGGCGTGAACGTGCCGAGGCCGCGCCCGAGCCACGGCGTCTGGCTGACGTACTCGATCACGGCGGGGTAGTCCTTGGTACGGCCTTCGATGCTCGGGTCCTCGTCGACGAAGAGGAACATCGACCGCAGCGTGCCGAGCAGCCCCGGGAATGCGGCGCGCATCGCCACGGCGAGGACGAGCCCGGCCAGGAGGGCGCGGACGCGGAGCTTCCACGGCCAGGTGACCATGACGAGAGCGCCGCCGATGAGGATGCCCAGGGCGTCATCGGGATGGCGACCAGAAGCAGGAGGGTGGGCAGCCAGCGCCACCGCGTCGGCCGGTCGCCGGGGAACATCGCGTAGTGCAGCGCCACCGGGAGGACGACGGCGAGCACGACCCCGAACTCGATCGGGTGCAGCGCGGTGCCCTTGACCCGGAAGAGGAAGGACCGCTGCACGTTGATGTCGACCTCTTGGAGCACCAGGCCGGGGACGGTGATGTAGTCCTCCGGGTCCAGCCCGAGCACGTACTGGACGATGCCGATCACGGCGAACACGGACGCGAGCCAGACGACGAGGCGCAGGAGCCGGTCCAGGTGCTCACGGTCGCGGACGGCGTCGGCGACCAGCAGACCGAGGCCGATGAAGCCGAGGTGGCTGGCCAGGGAACGGACGCTGCCGGAGGCCTCGGACCCGGACAGGGCGCGCGTGAGCGCGACGCCGTAGCTCAGCAGGGCGGTCGCGCCGAAGACAACGATCGCCGTGCGGATCGGCTGGAGCCCGTTGGCGAGCGTGTCGGGCACCAGCCTGCCGAAGGCGTAGAGCACGGCCGCGGCCAGGGACAGCAGGGTCGCGGGCGCACCGAGCGACCCGAGCGGCTCGACGATCAGGCGCCCCGGCAGCAGGAAGCCGGCGAGCAGGAACAGGTAGACGACGAGCATCGGGTCCCGCATGAGCGGGATCCGCGCCGCGGTGGCGCTCACGCGTCAGGCGGGCCGGCCGTGCCGCCCGGCGGGAGCCGGGACGGGTGCGGACGCGTCGGGCTGGGGGCCCCGGGCGTCCTCCTGGCCGTCGGTCTGCTCGCCCAGGGCGAGCTGCTGCGTCGCGACGGAGTCCGGGCGCCGGTCGACCTGCGCGCTGCCGTGGGCACCGTCGTGTACGCCGTCGTGGACGCCGTCGTGGACGCCGTCGTGGACGCCGTCGTGGACGCCGTCGAGGGGTGCGTCGTCAGGGCCGTCGTAGCCCGGTTCGTGCGCGCCGCTCCCCGGGCCGATGGCGGGCGTCGCGGCGGGGCCGGTGGCGTGGCGGACCGGCGGCTCGACCCAGGCCGTGGCGGCGATGGCGTCGGCGCGGCGCTGCTCGGTGCGGCGCCCGCGCTGGCGGACGAAGCCGTCCACGGCGATCGCGGCGCCCGCGGCGAGCAGCAGCCCGAGGATGGCGATGACGGCGAGGAGCTGCAGGCCCGCGGCGGTGTCGCGCTCCCCGACCACGGGGAGGGCGAGGGGGACGGCGCGGATGCGGGACTCGGGCGCCTCGACCGGCTTGGTCTGCAGGTTGGCGACCTCGACGTCGAGCAGCTCGACCAGCCGCGCGGACGTCTCCGCGGTGACCGCGGGGTCGTCACCCTCGACGAGGAAGTAGATGACGGCGTCGTCCTGCGTGACCTCGTAGTCGAGCGTGATGCCCTGCTCGGCGAACTGGTCGCGCTTCGGCGCGCTGTCCATCACGGAGACGAGGATCTGGGTCGTCGTGTTGAGCGACCCGCCCAGGCTCTGGAAGGGGTTGACCTCGACGATCTCGCCGGGCTCCTCACCGGGGACCAGGGCCGGTCCGGTGAGCGCCGCGCTGCTCTCGGCGGTGTACACCGGCGGCATCGCCTCGACGCGGGCGTTGCCGATCCACAGGGCGATGCCCAGGATCGGCAGGAAGACGTACCAGCGGCGGGCGCACGCCTTGAGCACGGTCCAGATGTCCATGGTCTCCGTCCAGGGGTTCGGGTCCTTGCGAGGGTGGCGCATCGCTGGGCCTCATGAGCATCTTGCCCCACTCGGCCAATACAAACGCTCTGAAGCGGCTAAAGTTCACATGATCTCCGCGATTCCGTGGGCTCCCGCGCACGGCTCGGCGGGGCCGGAAACTCGCTGCACCCCCACGAAGACAGGAGCGAGATGGGTACGGATCCGCGCGACATCCCCGTCGTCATTCTCTGCGGGGGAATGGGTACCCGCCTGCGGGAGGCGAGCGAGAAGCTCCCGAAGCCACTCGTCGACATCGGTGGCCGGCCCATCCTCTGGCACATCATGAAGACGTACAGCGAGCACGGCTTCCGCCGGTTCGTGCTCGCCCTCGGCTACAAGTCCGAGCTCATCAAGCAGTACTTCCTGGACTACCGGCACCTCACCAGCGACTTCACGCTGAGGCTCGGGGCAGACGAGGAGCCGGTCTTCCACACCTCCATGGGCAAGGAGGACTGGGAGATCACGTTCGTCGAGACGGGCCTCACCACCGGCACCGGCGCGCGCATCGGACGTGTCGCCCAGCACCTCGACGCCCCCCGCTTCGCGCTCACCTACGGCGACGGCATCGGCGCGGTGGACCTCACCGCCCTCGTCGCGCACCACGAGCGCGAAGGCCTCATCGGCACGCTCACCGGGGTGCACCCCTCCAGCCGCTACGGCGAGATGCACGTCCAGGGCAGCACCGTCGTGGAGTTCAACGAGAAGCCGACGCTCGCCGAAGGTTGGGTGAACGGTGGCTTCTTCCTCTTCGAGCGGGAGTTCGTCGACAAGTACGTTCCCGGGGAGCCCGGCGTCATGCTCGAGTCCGCGCCCCTCCAACAGCTCGCGAGAGACCGGCAGCTGTCGGTCTTCGAGCACAACGGGTTCTGGATGGGGATGGACACCTTCCGGGACTGGACCGAGCTCAACACGCTGTGGGACTCCGGCCGTGCGCCGTGGAAGATCTGGGAGGACTGACTGTGCGGGTACTCGTCACCGGTACCGAGGGCTACCTCGGCAGCCTGCTCGCCCCCGTGCTGCTGGGGCGCGGGCACGACGTCGTCGGCGTCGACACGGGCTACTACAAGTACGGCTGGCTCTACCACGGCTCCCCGCGCACCCCGGAGACGCTCGCGCTCGACATCCGCCACCTGACGGCGGAGCACCTGCGCGGGTTCGACGCCGTCGTGCACATGGCCGAGCTCAGCAACGACCCCATCGGCGACCTGATCGGCGACGTCACCTACGACATCAACCACGCCGGGTCGGTGCGCCTCGCCACGCTGGCCAAGGAGGCCGGCGTCGAGCGGTTCGTCTACATGTCCTCGTGCTCCGTGTACGGGGTGGCGGACGGGACCGTCGACGAGTCGAGCCCCGTCGACCCGCAGACCGCCTACGCGAAGTGCAAGGCCTTGGTGGAGCGGGACGTCTCCCCGCTCGCCGACGACGGCTTCTCGCCGACGTTCCTGCGCAACGCCACCGCGTTCGGGGCCTCCCCGCGGATGCGTTTCGACATCGTGCTGAACAACCTCGCCGGGCTCGCCTGGACCGAGCGCACCATCGCGATGACCTCCGACGGCACGCCGTGGCGCCCCCTGGTGCACGGCCTGGACATCGCCCAGGCGATCTGGCGCACGCTCGAGTCGCCGCGCGAGGCGGTGCACGGCCAGATCTTCAACGTGGGCAGCGACGACAACAACTACACGGTCCGGGAGATCGCCGAGATCGTGGCGGCCGAGTTCCCCGGCTGCGAGGTCAGCTTCGGGGACCCGAGCGCCGACAACCGCTCGTACCGGGTGGCGTTCGACCGCATCCGCGAGGTGCTGCCCGGGTTCGAGTGCGCGTGGGACGCCAAGCGCGGCGCGAGCCAGCTGCGCGAGGTCTTCGAGCGCATCGACCTGGACGCCCCCACCTTCACCGGCCGCGGCCACACCCGTCTGAAGCAGATCGAGTACCTCATGCGCACCGGACAGGTCGACGACAAGCTCTTCTGGACGGTGGCCCCGTGAAGTACACGGAGACGGCGGTGCAGGGCGCGCTGATCGTGGACCTGGAGCCGTTCACGGACGACCGTGGCCTGTTCGCCCGGACGTTCGACGCCGAGGAGTTCGCGGCCAACGGCATCGACCCGGGCGTCGCCCAGTGCAACCTCTCGTTCAACCACGCCGCCGGCACCCTGCGCGGGCTGCACCGGCAGGTCCCGCCGCACGCGGAGGGCAAGCTCGTCCGCTGCACGGCCGGCGCCATCGTCGACGTGGCGGTGGACGTGCGGCCGGAGTCGCCCACGTACGGTCGGCACGTGCTGGTGGAGCTCACGGCCGCGAACCGCCGGGCGCTGTGGATCCCCCCGTACGTCGCGCACGGCTACCAGACGCTGGTGCCCGACACGGAGGTCACCTACCAGGTCAGCGGGCGGTACGCCCCCGGCGGCGAGCAGGGCTTCCGCTACGACGACCCGGCCTTCGGCATCGCGTGGCCCCTGCCGGTCGCGGTGATCTCCGAGAAGGACGCCGCCTGGCCGCTCGTCGGAGCTCAGGCGGAGGTCGCCCCGTTCGAGGTGGCTCCATGATCATCGTCGACACCGCCCTCGCGGCACGGCAGGCCGCGGGGCGCCCGATCCGGGTGGCGCTCGTGGGGGCCGGCTTCATGGGCCGCGGGCTCGTCAACCAGATCGTGAACTCCACACCCGGGATGGTCGTGGCCGCCATCGCCGCGCGGCGCCCCGAGCAGGGCGTCCGCGCCTACCTGGAGGCGGGCGCTGTCGCGGACGCGTCCGGCGTCGCGGCGGCCGACGACGAGCGCGCGGTCGACCGGGCCATCGCGGCCGGCACCCCCGTGGTGACGCCGGACCCGCTGGCCGTCACGCGCGCAGACCTCGTCGACGTCGTCGTCGACGTGACGGGCGCCGTCGAGCTCGGTGCCCACGTGGCGCTCTCGTGCTTCGCGCACGGCAAGCACCTCGTGCTGCTCAACGCGGAGGTCGACGCGACCGTGGGCCCTGAGCTCGCACGGCGGGCGGACGCGGCCGGCGTCGTCTACACGGGCGCCGACGGCGACCAGCCGGGCGTCGAGATGAACCTCATCCGCTTCGTCCGCGGCATCGGGCTCACGCCGCTCGTCGCGGGCAACATCAAGGGCCTCCAGGACCCGTACCGCACGCCGACGACGCAGGCCGGCTTCGCGGCGAAGTGGGGCCAGGACCCGCACATGGTCACGAGCTTCGCGGACGGCACGAAGGTGAGCGTGGAGCAGGCCGTGGTGGCCAACGCGGCGGGCTTCACCGTGCACCGCCGCGGCATGCTGGGACGCGACCACCGTGAGCACGTCGACACCCTCACGGCCCGCTACGACGTCGACGAGCTGCGCGCGATGGGTGGCGCCGTGGACTACGTGGTCGGCGCCCAGCCGGGGCCGGGCATCTACGTGTTCGCGACGCACGACGACCCCAAGCAGCGGCACTACCTCAACCTGTACAAGCTGGGTGAGGGTCCGCTCTACAGCTTCTACACGCCGTACCACCTGTGCCACTTCGAGGTGCCGACGACCATCGCGCGCGCCGCCCTGCTGGGCGACGCCACGATCCGGCCGCTCGGCGCCCCGATGGTCGACGTCGTCACCATCGCCAAGACGGACCTGGTGGCCGGGACGGTGCTCGACGGGCTCGGCGGCTACCACTACTACGGCGAGGCGGAGCGCGCCGACGTGACGGACACCGAGCGGCTGCTGCCGGTCGGCGTCGCCGAGGGGTGCCGGCTGCTCCGGGACGTCGCCAAGGACGAGGCGCTCACCTACGCCGACGTGGAGCTCCCGGCGGGGCGGCTGGTGGACGAGCTCCGCGAGGCCCAACGGGCGCTGCTGCCCGCGGCGGCGCGATGATCCTCGACGCCCGCGAGCTGCCGCACGGAGCGACGGTGCGCGCGGACGCCGTGGTGGTCGGCGCGGGCCCCGTGGGGCTCGCCGTCGCCCAGGCCCTGACCGCAGGCGGGCTCGACGTGGTGCAGCTGGACTCCGGGGGACCTGCGCACGACCCGGCGGCCGACGCCCTCGGTGAGCCGGGGAGCATCGACTTCGGCACGGTGACGCGGCTCGGGCACACGCGCCGGATCGGCGGCAACGCGCACGCCTGGCAGGTGCGCACGGGACTGACGCACCGCGGGGTGCGCATGCTCCCGCTGCGCGGGGCGGAGCTGGACGCCTGGCCGGGCGACCCGGGCGGTGGTTGGCCGGTGCCGACGGCCGAGCTGGAGCGGTACCTGGCCCGCGCGCAGGCCTGGCTCGGCCTGCCGGCACGGGACTACGACGCCGCCTCGTGGGCCGGGGCGGACGCGGCGCAGGTGGTCGACGACCCCGACGTGCGCAGCGCGGTCTTCCAGTTCGCCGACGGCGGCGCACTCGCGGAGGGGGCCGTCCCGCAGGCCGCCGAGTCGGCGGTGCGGCTGCTCCACCACGCGACGGCCGTGCGCGTCCTCACGTCCGGGGGGCGTGCGACCGGGGTCCGCGCCGTGACGCGGCCCGGCCGGGAGCTGACCGTGCACGCGGAGCACGTGGTGCTGGCCGCCGGAGGCATGGCCACGACACAGCTGCTGCTCGCCTCGGACGACGACCACCCGGGTGGCCTCGGCAACGCCACCGACCAGCTGGGCCGGAACCTCATGGACCACCTGCTGCTCCAGGGCGGCGAGCTGTGGCCGGTGGACCCCGGCGACGTGGCCCGCCGCACCCTGTACGACCTGCGCCTGGTGGCCGGCACGCCGGTGATGGGGCACCTCGCGCTCACCGACGACGTGGTGCGTGCCCACGACCTGGCGGCCCTCAGCCTCCTGCTCTACCCCCGCGAGCCCGACTACCTGCGCCGCCGGCGGTTCAGCGAGCGCCAGGAGGACGGCGTGCGCGGCGCGCTCGCGATCCGTGAGGCCGTGCTCCGCAGGCACCGGCCGCCGCGCGGCACGGTGCGGCAGGCGGTGCGCGGCGTGGACGGCGCGGTGCGTCGTGCCCTGGTCGGCGGCCTCCACCCGGAGTCGAGCCTCGGTCGCGGCGGCTGGTCCGCCGACGACGTCAGCCGGTTCGTGTGCTTCGAGGTGCTGCACCAGGCGGAGCAGGCTCCGCACCCGGACAACCGGGTGACGTTGAGCGACCGCCTGGACCCGTTGGGGCAGCGGCGCATCGCCGTGCAGTGGCGCTGGCACGACTCCGACGTCGCGGCCGTGCGGCGCGCCCAGGACGTCTACGTTGCGGCGCTCAAGCGGCTGGGCTGGGGCGACCTGCGGCCGCTGCTGGTGGACGGGCGGCCGGTGGTCCGGTCCTCGTCCTCGCACCACTTCATGGGGACGACGCGGATGAGCGTGGACCCACGCCACGGCGTCGTCGACGCGCACTGCGCGGTGCACGGCACGCCGAACGTCTTCGTCGCCTCGAGCGCGACGTTCCCGCGCGGCGGGTACGCCAACGTGACCCTCACCGCGCTGGCCCTCGGCCTGCGGGTCGCGGACCGGGTGCTGCGGGCCGCCCGGCCGGCCGCCGTCTCGGACCCGCCGAGCCGGGCGAGCGGCGGTGGGGCGTGACGCTCACCGTGATCATCCCCGCCCATGACGAGGAGGCCGTCATCGGCCGCTGCCTCGACCGCGTGCTGGACGGCCTGCCCCCCGGGCGGGCGGCGGTGCTGGTCGTCGCCAACGGCACCACGGACGCGACCCTTCCGGTCGCGGTCGAGGCCGGCGCCCGGCACGGTGTGCACGTGCGCACAGTCGATCTTCCTGCGCCCTCCAAGATCGAGGCGGTCCGGGAGGGGCTCCGCCAGGCCCCGGGCGACGTCGTCGTGCTCGACGCCGACATCGAGCTGACGCCGGCGGGGCTGCTCGCCCTCGCTGCGGCCCTCGACCGGGACGAGCCCGTCATCGCCGCGCCGACCCTGCGCGTGGACACGGCGCGCTCGTCGTGGCCGGTCCGCCGCTACTACCGCGCCTGGACCGCGCTGCCGTACGTCACGTCGTCGATGGTCGGGTCCGGGGTGTTCGCCCTCAACGCGGCGGCGCGGGAGCGCCTCGGAGAGCTCCCCGACGTCACGAACGACGACGGCTGGGTCCGCCGGAGCTTCGCCCCCGACCAGCGCGTCGTCGTCCCTGAGCCCTTCACGGCGCACGCCGCCCGCACGGTCAGCGCGCTCGTCAGCCGCCGCGCGCGCATCGTGAACGGCAACCGGGCGCTCGACGAGTCGCTCGGTGAGCGGGACGCGGGCGGCAACGGCATCGGCGACCTGCTGCGGCAGGTCCACGCGCGGCGGGTGGGCCCGCTCGACGCGCTGGTCTTCCTCGGCGTGACGGCCGCGGCGCGGGTCACCGCCGCCCGGCGCCGCGCCCGCCGGGAGACGGGCTGGTACGCGGACACGACCTCGAGGGTGGTGGCGTGATGGGACTGCTGCGGGAGCTGCGTCGGATGGCCGACCCGCGGCTGGCCGCCCACCTGCTGAAGGTGGCGCGGCTCTACGCGTACGGCCACGTCGAGCCCCGGCGCCGCCTCACGGCCGGACCCGGCCTGCGCATGTCCCCGACGGCGAGCCTGCGCAACGGTGAGCGCATCGTGCTGGGCGCGGGGGTGCACGTGGGCGAACGCTCGTCGCTGTGGGCGGGGGACTCGCACGGCACGATCCGGCTCGGCGACAAGGCGCTGCTCGCCCCCGACGTCTTCATCACGGCCAGCAACTACGGCGTGGCGCCGGGGACGCCCGTGATGGACCAGCCCAAGCGCGAGGCCGACGTCGTGATCGGCGCGGACGTCTGGCTCGGGGCGCGCGTGATCGTCCTGCCGGGAGTCACCATCGGCGACGGCGCTGTCGTGGGGGCGGGCTCCGTCGTCACGAAGGACCTGCCCGCGGGCTGCATCGCCGTCGGTGTGCCCGCGAAGGTGGTCGCCTGGCGCGACGGCCGGACCGGGGAGGACCGATGACGCCGGAGGTCTCGGTCGTCGTCGTCACCTACAACGGTCCCGAGTGGGTGGAGAAGTGCCTGCGGGCGCTGCTCGTCGACGCGCCTCCGAAGGTGAGCACAGAGGTCGTGGTGGTCGACTCGGGCTCCGGGCCGGCGACCCGCGAGGTGCTCGCGCGGTGGGCGGACCGTGCGACGGTGCTCCTGCAGGACGAGAACGTCGGCTTCGCCCGCGGCTGCAACATCGGGGTGGCGGCCAGCTCGGGCCGGCGGGTGCTGCTGCTCAACCCGGACGCGATCGTGCGGGAGGGCACGGTGGACGCGCTGGTGGCCGCCCTCGACGCGCACCCGGAGGTCGGGCTGCTGGGTGGGCGGACGGTGCGACCGGACGGCACGCTCGACCCCAGCTCGGCCTGGGGGGCACCGTCGCTGTGGAGCTGGACGTGCTTCGCCACCGGGCTGAGCGCGGCGTTCAAGCACTCGCGGGTGTTCGACCCGGAGTCGCTCGGCCGGTGGCAGCGGGACTCGTTCCGGCCGGTGGACGTGGTCACCGGCTGCCTGCTGATGTGCGAGCGGTCGACGTGGGAGGCGCTCGGCGGGCTGGACACGGACTACTTCATGTACGGCGAGGACGCCGACCTGTCGCTGCGGGCGCGGGAGCTGGGCTTCCGCCCTGCGATCACGCCGGACGCGGTGGTGGTGCACGCCGTCGGGGTGTCCTCGGGGCGCAAGCCCCACAAGACCCGCCTGCTCATGACCGGCAAGGCGACGCTCGCTCGCAAGCGCTGGTCGCCGGCGAAGGCCCGGGCGGGCGTGGTGCTCCTGCTCCTCGGCACAGCCGTGCGGGCTGCGGGGGAGGCGGTGCGGCGGGTGCCCGAGCCCACGTGGCGGCCGCTCCTCGCCGACCGCACGTGGACGCGCGGCTGGCCCGCGAAGGTCCCGGCGGCCTGACGTGGCCGGGCGCTCAGTGCTCGAGCAGGTCGAGCTCCGCGAGGGACCCCACGAACTCGCGGACGTCCGCCAGCGCCTCCTCGCGGTCGATCCCGTACTCCGCGACGAGGGCCGCAGCCAGGTCGTCCTCGGACGTCTCGTCCACGAGGCGCTTGGTGAGGAAGGCGCCCGTCCCGTTGGTGGTCAGATAGGTCGACTTCGCCAGGTCGAGGACGACGAGCTCGCCGTCGATCTCCTGCCACGTGACGTCGGTGGTGCGCAGCCTCATGGTCGGTGATCGTAACGGCGTTTCTCCCGGCGTGCGCCGGGTGACTGCCCCACGTGCCGGGCGCACGGTCCATCCGCCCGATCCGGTCGTGGCCCTCCTCGTCGACGCGGTCCTCGGCGCCGCCGGCTCGTGGCGGTCCGAGTGGGAGGTCGAGCACGTGCTCGACGTCGCGGACGCCCACCGCGTCACGCCCGCGCTCGCGCGGGTCGCGCCAGGGATCGCGGGCGCGCCCGCGGCGCTCGCAGCGGAGCTGCACGACGTGCGGACCGAGCGGGTGCTGCGTCACCTGACGACGCTCGCGGACCTTCGGACGCTGGGCGAGGCGCTGGACGGTGCGGGGGTCGCCTGGGTGGTGGTCAAGGGGCCGGTTGCCGCAGCGGCCTCGTGGCCGGCCCCCGACATGCGCGACTACCTGGACCTGGACGTGGTCGTCGACCCGGCTCGGCTGCCGGAGGTCCTCGACGTCCTCGATGACGTTGGTGCCCGCCAGCTCGACCTGAACTGGGGGCTCATCCGGCGTCAGATGAGGGCCGAGCTCAGCTTCGTCCTCCCGCACGGCACCGTGCTGGACCTGCACTGGCACCCGGTGAACGACGCCCGCCTGCGGGGCGCGCTGCGCTGGGACGTCGGCGCCCTCCTCGCGCGGCGCCGGAGCGTCACCGTCGGGTCGCTGTCCGTCCCGACCCTGGACGCGGCCGACACGGCCGTGCACATGGCGTACCACGCGGTGCACTCGGGCGGGTACCGGCTCCTGTGGCTCGCCGACGTCGCGTACGCCCTTGCCGCGGCCGATCCCGCCGAGGTCGTGGGGCGGGCCACGGAGGCGCGGCTGGGCCTCATGCTCGCGGTCGGCGCCGACCGTGCCGCGCGGGTGCTCGGGGCGGACCTGCCCGGTCTCGCCGGCGTGCTCAGTGGGCCGGACCTGCCCGACGGCGCGTGGCGGCGTGCGCTCGCGGCGGTCGACCGCCGGCGGGCCGTGCCCGCTCCGGGTGTCGGAGGGCGGTCGGGGCGGCTCCGGGTGAGCAGCACCCGCTGGTCCACGCCGACGAGCGCTGCGGCCCTGTTGGCGGGCGCGGCCGCCCACGTGGTGCTGCGGCGCGGCGCCGAGCGCCCCGACGGGAACCCGCTCCACGTGCCGGACGGCGACCTGGCCGCCCGCGCGGCCTACCTGGAAGGGGTGCGGAGCAGTGCACAGCGCCCGAATGGGTGATTTTCAACAGTCCGCACCGTGCAAACTCTCCGAAACCCCGTACGCTCCTCTCAATGGCGCGCAGGCTGCCAGCAACCGAAGGGAGCCTTCATGGGGTACGAGAAGCCTTCTATCACTGTCGTCGGCACCGTGTCCGACCTCACCCTCGGCCGCAAGGGCCGTGGTCGGGGCCGTGGGCGCGGTCGTGGGAACCACGGCGGCGCATCCTGATCTACCCGTGGCGGGGCAGGGGCGACCGCTCCTGCCCCGCCACACCCATGTCCCGGGGTGGCCGGTGAGCCGCCTGCGCACCCTCGCCGCGCTCGGACCCCGGCGCTGGCCCTTCGTCGCCCGGGTGGCCCTCACCGCGGCCCTCGTGGAGCTCGGTGTGCGCACCCTGCCGCTCCCGACCGTCACCCGCCTGGCCGGCGTCCGCCCCGCGAGCGGCCCCGGCCGCCCCGGCGATGCCTGGCCGCTGCTGACCGCACGCGAGCGCGACCGCTGCCGGCTCGCGCTGCGCGTGGTCGCCGCGCCGCCGTTCTCCGCCACGTGCCTGCGCCGGTCCCTGCTCCTCGGCCACCTGCTGCGCCGTCGTCGGCCGACGCTGCAGGTCGGGGTCGCCAAGGACGCCGGCCGCGTCGCCGCGCACGCCTGGGTTGAGATCGACGGCCTGAGCCTGGACGCCGAGAGCGCCGGGTACGTGCCGCTGCCGCCCGCGGCTGCGTCCCGGGCCGGGAGGTTCGCCGCATGACGCCGGCCCCGACGCCGGCGCAGCTCCTCTACGGCCTCGTCGTCGACAGCGAGGTCCCGCTGCACCAGGACCGGCCCGCCCCGCCGGGCGTTCCCGTCGACGTCCGCGTCCGCTGGGGCTCGGAGCGCTCGGCCGCCGAGCAGCGCCGGCTCCCCGAGGGCCGCGTCCTGCTGCGCGCGCGGTGGGCGCGCACCACCCACTACACGTTCGTCGAGCGCCCCGACTCCTCGTGCCTGCTGCGCTTCCACGCCGCCTGCGACGCCGAGATCTCCCCGGACCTGAGGGACGTCGTCGTGCACCCCGCGACCGGCGCCGACCCCGGCCTTGCCGCCGTGCTCACCACGGGGGCCACGCTGGCGTTCCAGCTCTACCGCCGCGGGCTCACCGTGCTGCACGCGAGCGCGGTCGACGTCGGCGGCGCCGCCGTCGCCTTCGCGGCGCCGTCGGGCGGGGGCAAGTCCACGATGGCGACCCTGCTGTGCGCCGACGGGGCGACCGTGGTGACCGACGACGTGCTCCGGGTCGACGACGACCACACGGTGCGGCTTGGGGCGACCGGCCTGCGCCTGCGCAAGGGCGCCGACACCCTGACGACCCTCTTCGAGCCGGACGGCACGCCGCACCGGCGGCGCAGCGCCGACGACCGCCAGGTGCTCACCCCCCGTGCTGCCACGACGGACCACCTGCCGCTCGCGGCCGTCGTCGTGCCCTACCCGGACCGGCGCCTGCGCCACGTGAAGGTCGAGCGCCGCGACCCCAAGGACGCCCTCTTCGACCTCCTGTCCTTCCCACGCCTGCTCGGCTGGGAGGCCCCCGAGGTCCTCGCCACCCAGCTCCGCCGGCTCAGCAGCCTCGTCGCCGCCGTCCCCGTCTACGGGGCGCGCGTCCCGTGGGGGCCGCCCTTCTCACCGACGCTCGCCGCCGAGCTCCGGGCCGGCATCCCGGAGCTCGCTCAGGTGCCGGCCTCCGGCAGGTAGGCGGACGCCTGCAGCCGGAAGAGGTCCGCGTACAGCCCGTCCGCGGCCATCAGCTCGTCGTGGGTCCCGTGCTCGACGACGCGGCCCGCCGCCATGACGTAGATCCGGTCTGCGGTGCGGACGGTCGAGAAGCGGTGCGACACGACGATGGCGCTCCGGCCGGCCAGCACGGTGCGCAGCGACGCGAAGAGGTCGTGCTCAGCGCGGGGGTCCATCGACGCCGTCGGCTCGTCCAGGACGACCAGCGGTGCGTCCCGGTAGAGCGCCCGTGCCAGCGCCACGCGCTGCCACTGCCCGCCCGACAGGTCCTGGCCGCCCGGGAACTCGCGTGAGAGGGGTGTTCCGTACCCGGCCGGAAGGCGGTCGAGCACCTCGTCGATGCCCGCGGCCCGGGCTGCCGCGCGCACCCGCTCGACGTCCACGGGCGCATCCGTGCGGCCGATCGCGACGTTGTCGGTGGCACTGAAGGCGTACTCGACGAAGTCCTGGAAGATGACGGTGACGCGGCGGCGCAGCGCCTCGGCCCGGTACTGCGCGGCGTCGACGCCGTCCCAGCGGACCACGCCGCCCGTCGGCCGGTAGAGCCCTGCGAGCACCTTGGTGAGCGTGGTCTTCCCCGACCCGTTCTCGCCCACGAGGGCCACGACCTCGCCGGCCCCCACGGTCACGTCGACCCCGTCCAGCGCGGGCCGCGTGCTGCCCGGGTAGGTGAAGACCAGGTCCTCGGCGCTCAGCGTCCTGAAGGCGGCGGGCGGGTCGGGGAGGTGCTCGACCGTCGGGCCGCCCGTGTCCTGGGCGAGGAAGGTGTCGACGTCGTCCAGGAACAGCCCGGACTCGAACACGAGCCGGGCACCGGTGGTGATCGACTGGACCTGACCCGCGAGCATGCGGATGGCGACGATCGCGGCACCGGCCTCCGAGACCGTGACCTGGCGCTCCGCGACGAGCCACACGAGCAGGGCGAGCGTGACGGCCAGCGCGAGGGCGGCGCCGACGTTCCCGACGGTGACCAGGACCGACCGGCGCCACAGGTGCCGGCGCAGCTCGCCGAAGTACGTGCGGTAGAGGGCGTCCAGGCGGCGACGGAGCTCCGGGGCGAGGGCGAAGGCCCGCACCTCCGCGGCCTCGTCGCGGCCCGTCTGCAGCAGGGTGAGGTACTCCCGCATCCGCTCGTTCGGCGTCTGGCGGACGGCGAAGTCGAACTCGAGCCGGCTCTCGCGGCGGCTGGTGAGCACGAGCGGCAGGCCACCCAGCAGGAGCAGCGGCAGCACCGCCGGGTGCAGCGCGACGAGGGCCGCGCCGAGGCCCAGGCTGGCGAGCAGGCCGCCGGCGGTCACCACCAGGCCCTGCGTGACCTGGTAGGGGCGGTAGAGGGCGTTCGTCTCGATCCGCTGCAGGCGGTCGAAGAAGTCGGGCTCCTCGAACCGCGCCAGGTCGACGGCGGTCGCCGTGTGCAGCACGTCGCGCCACGTGGCCGCCTCGACCCGGGCCGAGAGCAGGCGCTCGGCGTTGGCCTGCAGGGACCCGGTGATGTTCGTGACGGCGGTGACGGCGGCCAGCACGCCGACGGGGAGCCACAGGTGTGCGATGGCGTCGGGGTCGTCGGCCACGTCGAGGATCGCGGTGAGCACCCGTTCGACGGCGAGCACCTGCAGGGTGAAGGCCACGGCGGCCACGACCTGCAGGCCGAGGACCACGGCGAACACGCGGGGCCCGGCGCGGCGGACCCGCGACAGCGAGCGGCGGAGCAGGCCCCAGAAGCGCCGGGCCGACCGGGGGCCGCGCTTGCGCTCGGCCAGCACCTCGATCGGGTCGATGTCCATGGGCACACCGAATCACACCGGAGGCCTACTCGCCCCGATCGGTGCGTGTCGGCGAGGCCTCCTAGACTGGGCCGACCCCCCGTAGCCGCCCGGTTGCGGGGTGTTGGTGCTGCCCGGCTCCGGCCGGGACGTGCCGTGCAGCCCTACATGCCGTGCAGCCCTACGTGTGGAGACCATGAACCTCACCGGCGTCCTGTCCGTGCTCCTCGACGACCCCGCCGTCCGCCAGGTGACGGAGCTGGCGGGCACGGTCGCCGGCGGCGAGCTCGACGTCGTCGTGCCCGCGGGCGCCCGGCCGCCGCTCGTCGCGGCCGTGGCGCGCGCGCTCGCCGCCCGTGAGGCACGCGCGAGCGGGTCCGGCGGGGCCGGCGGAGCGTCCGCGCCGCTCGTGGTCGTCACCGCCACGGGCCGGGAGGCGGACGACCTCGCGCTCGCCCTGCACAGCTACGTGCCCGCCGACGACGTCGCCGTGCTCCCCGCGTGGGAGACCCTGCCGCACGAGCGGCTGTCCCCGCGCTCGGACACCGTGGCCCGGCGGCTCGCGGTCTTCCGCCGGCTGGCGCACCCGGAGGACGCCCCGCACCGCGGAAGCATCGGCGTGCTGGTCGTGCCGGTGCGGGCGTTGCTGCAGCCCGTCGTCGCCGGCCTCGGCGACCTCGAACCCGTCGCCGCCGGCGTCGGCGACCAGGTGGACCTGTCGGATCTCGCCGAGCGCCTCGTGGCCGCCGCCTACACGCGTGTGGACATGGTGGAGCGGCGCGGCGAGTTCGCCGTCCGCGGCGGCATCCTCGACGTCTTCCCGCCCACCGAGGAGCACCCCCTGCGCCTGGAGCTCTGGGGGGACACCGTGGACGAGATCCGCTGGTTCGCGGTGGCGGACCAGCGGAGCCTCGAGCCCACGAGCGCCCTGTGGGCGCCACCCTGCCGGGAAATCCTCCTGACCGACGACGTGCGGGCACGTGCCGCACAGCTGCGCGACCGGCTGCCCGGTGCGGCGGAGATGCTGGACAAGATCGCCGGCGGCGTCGCGGTCGAGGGCATGGAGTCCCTCGCCCCGGCCCTCGTCGACCGCATGGTGCCGGTGCTGGACCTGCTGCCCGACGGCGCGCTGCTCATGGTCGCGGAGCCCGAGCGCGTCCGGCGTCGTGCGCACGACCTGACGGCGACGACTCAGGAGTTCCTCCAGGCGGCCTGGACGGCCGCGGCTGCCGGTGGCCGGACCCCCATCGATCTGCGTGCCGCGTCGTTCGCGGAGTACGGGGACACCCGTGAGCTCGCGCTCGCCCGGGGCCTGGCGTGGTGGACCCTCTCAGCGTTCGGGCTCGACGGCGCGGCCGACGCGGACGCCGATGGCGCGCCCGACGCCGCGACGCGGGTCGGTGCGCGCGCCGACGACTTCGACGGCGACGAGCCCGCCCTCGTGGTCGCCGCCCGGGACGTGAAGGTCTACCACGGCGACGTCGCGCGGGCGCTCGCCGACCTGACCGACCTCGCCCGTTCGGGCTGGCGCCTCGTCCTGGCCACCGACGGCCCCGGGCCCGCCCAGCGCATGGTCGAGCAGCTCACCGGCCACGACGTCCCCGCCCGCCGCGTGACGGACCTCGCCGACGTGCCCGAGCCCGGCGTCGTGCACGTGGTTCCGGCGCCGATCGGCCGGGGCTTCGTGGCGGAGCCGCTGCGGCTCGCTCTGTTCACCGAGATGGACCTCACCGGCCGCGCGGGCGCCACCACCCGCGACATGCGCAGCCTTCCGGCCCGGCGACGCAACGCCGTCGACCCCCTCCAGCTGCGGGCCGGGGACTTCGTGGTGCACGAGCAGCACGGCGTCGGGCGGTTCGTGGAGCTGGTGCAGCGCACGATCAAGGCCGGGCCGGCGTCGGGCACGCGCGAGTACCTCGTGATCGAGTACGCCGCGAGCAAGCGCGGCCAGCCGGGGGACCGGTTGTACGTGCCGACGGACCAGCTCGACCAGGTGACCAAGTACGTCGGCGGCGAGGCGCCGGCGCTGAACAGGATGGGCGGGTCGGACTGGGCGAAGACCAAGGGCCGCGCCCGCAAGGCCGTCCGGGAGATCGCGGCCGAGCTGATCCGCCTCTACTCGGCGCGCATGGCCACGCAGGGCTACGCCTTCGGCCCGGACACCCCCTGGCAGGCGGAGCTGGAGGACGCCTTCGCCTACGTCGAGACGCCGGACCAGCTGGCCACCATCGAGGAGGTCAAGGCCGACATGGCCAAGCCGGTGCCGATGGACCGGCTGATCTGCGGTGACGTCGGCTACGGCAAGACGGAGATCGCAGTGCGCGCCGCGTTCAAGGCCGTGCAGGACGGCAAGCAGGTCGCCGTCCTGGTGCCGACCACGCTGCTCGTGCAGCAGCACCTCGACACGTTCACCGAGCGCTACGCGCCGTTCCCGGTGACCGTCAAGGCGCTGTCCCGCTTCCAGACCGATGCGGAGGCCAAGGCCGTCGTCGAGGGCCTCGCCGACGGGAGCGTCGACGTCGTCATCGGCACGCACCGGCTGATCACGGGCCAGGTGCGCTTCAAGGACCTCGGCCTCGTGGTGATCGACGAGGAGCAGCGGTTCGGCGTCGAGCACAAGGAGACGCTCAAGCAGCTGCGCACCGACGTGGACGTGCTGGCGATGAGCGCGACCCCGATCCCACGCACGCTCGAGATGGCCGTGACCGGGATCCGCGAGATGTCGACGCTCGCGACGCCGCCGGAGGAGCGCCACCCCGTCCTGACGTTCGTCGGCGCCTACGACGAGAAGCAGGTGGTGGCGGCCGTCCGCCGCGAGCTGCTGCGCGAGGGCCAGGTGTTCTTCGTGCACAACAAGGTGAGCACCATCGGGCGGGCGGCCGCGCGGCTGGCCGAGCTGGTGCCCGAGGCGCGGATCGCCGTGGCGCATGGGCAGATGGGCGAGCACCAGCTCGAGCAGGTGATCGTGGACTTCTGGGAGAAGCGTTTCGACGTGCTGGTCTGCACGACGATCGTCGAGACCGGCCTGGACATCTCCAACGCGAACACCCTCATCCTCGAGCGGGCGGACCTGCTCGGCCTGTCGCAGCTGCACCAGCTGCGCGGTCGGGTGGGCCGTGGCCGCGACCGCGCGTACGCGTACTTCATGTACCCGCCCGACAAGCCGCTCACCGAGACCGCGCACGACCGGCTCGCCACCATGGCGGCGAACACTGACCTCGGCTCGGGCATGCAGATCGCGCTCAAGGACCTCGAGATCCGCGGGGCCGGCAACCTGCTGGGCGGCGAGCAGTCCGGCCACATCGCCGGCGTCGGCTTCGACCTGTACGTGCGCATGGTCGCCGACGCCGTCGCGGCGTTCCGCGGCGAGGCGGAGGAGCGCCCGGCGGACGTCACGATCGAGCTGCCCGTCGACGCCCACGTGCCGCACGAGTACATCGAGCACGAGCGCCTCCGGCTCGAGGCGTACCGGAAGATCGCCGACGCGACGACGCCGACGGCCCTGGAGGAGATCCGCGCAGAGCTCGGTGACCGCTACGGCGCCCTGCCGGAGGTGGTCGAGAACCTCCTCGCCGTGGCCGACTTCCGCAACCTCGCCCGCGAGGTCGGCCTGACGGACGTGACGGTCCAGGGGAAGTACGTGCGCCTCGCCCCCGTCGAGCTGGCCGAGTCGGCCCAGCTCCGCCTCATGCGCCTCTACCCGGGAACCGTGCTGAAGCCCGCCGTACGGGCCGTCCTCGTGCCGTTCCCGACGACGGCGCGCGTGGGTGGGCAGCCCCTGTCCGGCACTCCCGTGCTGGACTGGCTGCGCGAGCTGATCGGTGCGGTGATCCGGCCGCCGGTGCCCGCCGGAGCGTCGGCTGCGCCGGCTGCTGCGGCTGCTGCGGCTCCTGCGGCGGGGTCGCCTACCATGAGCGACGGTGCCTGATCGATGCGACGCAGGAGGTTCGTGGTGCGGATGAGGCGAGCGGTGCCGGCAGCTGCGGTACTCGGCCTGGCAGCCCTGACGGCGGGGTGCTCGACGCATCCCGGCGCGGCGGCGGTCGTCGACGGGCACGAGATCGGCGAGGCCGAGCTCGAGGGCGCGATCTCGGACTTCACCGAGATCGTCGAGGTGACGCCCGCCCAGCTGCTGACCGCCCTCGTCGTCCTGCACGCGACGGCGGACGTCGCCGAGGCGCGCGGCATCGCGGTCTCGGGTCCGGACGCCCTCGCGGCGCTCGAGGAGCAGGGCGTCGACACCAGTGACTTCACCCCCGGCGGTGTCGAGGTCGCGCGGTACCTCGTGATGGTGACCGATGCGCAGGGGCGCGAGGACAGCGCCGAGATCAGCGCCGACATGGACGCCGCGCGTCTCGCGGCCGAGATCGAGGTCAACCCCCGCTACGGGGAGCTCGACGCGGCGACGGGGTCGATCGTCGAGGTGGTCCCCGCCTGGATCGTCACGGAGGACGCGGCCGAGGTCCCGGTCGTCGAGTGACCGGGCACGCCGAAGGGCGGGAGCCCGCGCCCCCGGGATGGTCCGCCGACCTGGCCGCGCTCGCCGACCTCGTCGCGGTGATGGACCGCCTGCGATCGCCCGGCGGGTGCCCGTGGGACGCCGAGCAGACGCACGCCTCCTTGCTGCCGTACGCGGTGGAGGAGGTGTTCGAGGTCGTCGAGGCGGTCGAGACGGGGGACAGGGCCGCGCTGCGGGAGGAGCTGGGTGACCTGCTGCTCCAGGTCGTCTTCCACGCGCGCGTCGCGCAGGAGCACCCCACGGAGCCGTTCGGCATCGGCGACGTGGCCGCCGGGACCGCCGCCAAGCTGCGCCACCGCCACCCGCACGTCTTCGGTGACGTGGAGGTGTCCGGCGCCGCGGAGGTGCACACGAACTGGGAGCGGATCAAGAGGGCCGAGAAGTCCCGCGAGTCGGCACTCGACGGCATCCCGGCCGGCATGCCGGCGTTGGCGCGCGCCGAGAAGGTCGCGGGCCGGGCAGAGCGGGCCGGGCTGCCCGTCGGCGAGGTGGCCGAAGGGCTCGGCGCGGGCGTTCCCGCGCGCGGTGCCGACGGCGCTCCGGCCCTCGGGGGGTCGGCGCCGAGCGACGCGGAGCGCCGGACGGGTCTTGCTCTCCTCGCGGTGGCGCTCGACGCGCAGCGCGCCGGGATCGACGCCGAGGCGGCCCTGCGCGCCGTCGTCCGGGACCTCGAGGCCGCCCTCCGTGCCGCTGAGGCCGCACTCCGCACTGGTGAGGCCCCACCCGCCTGAGCGCCCGACCGCGGGCTCGTCCGGCGAGCTCGAGTTCGAGGGTCTGGCGCGAGTTCGAGGCTTCGCAGCCTCGAACTCGGCCACCTTCCTCGAACTCGAGCGCGGGGGCGGGCCGGGGGCGGGTCGGTGGGCGGACGAGCAGCGGGGTGGCGTAGGGCCGCGGGTCGCCGTGGGGGCG
>Ga0196970_1000961_pt1 | contig 24190 bp, 24 predicted proteins | sample S1v_513CmetaG_FD_148672 | JGI IMG/M metagenome (GOLD analysis project Ga0196970, IMG submission 148672) | Soil microbial communities from Anza Borrego desert, Southern California, United States - S1+v_5-13C | ecosystem: Environmental > Terrestrial > Soil > Desert | place: USA: California... | reverse complement strand
ACGAGGCACGCCATGGCCGCCGGCAGCAGGAAGCGGCCGGCGCCCAGCTGCGCCATCGCCCAGCCGGCCAGCGCCGGCCCGGCGCTGGCCCCGGCCGCGTTCAGCAGCAGGAGCAGGCTGTTGGCCGCCAGCCGCTCGTCGGCGCGCACCGCGTCGTTCACGCAGCCCGACGCCAGCGGGTACAGCGTGAAGGCCGACGCCCCCAGCAGCGCTCCGGCCATGCACAGCGCCGGCAGATCGCCGGCCGGCGACAACGCCAGAGCCGCCGTCGCCCCTGCGGTGGCGGCCAGCGCCGCGGCCAGCCAGCGCTCGCGGTGCCCTCGGTCGGCGCCGCGCCCCACCGGGCCGAGCGCCGCCACGCCGCCCAGCATCGCCGCCGCCATGAACGGCCCCGAGGCGGACGCCCCGCCACCCACCGCCGCGGCGTAGAGCGGCCCCAAGCCATGGAACGCGCCGAGCAGCAGCCCGCCGCACAGGCTGCTGGCGTACGCCGCCGGGGCGCGCGCCAGCAGGCGAGGCCACGGCGTGCGGACGCCGCGCGCCGGCATCGGCGCCGCGTCGAGCACCGGCAGTGCCGCCAGCAACGGCAGGGGCACGACGGCGACGAGCCACGCGGTGCCGCCCGGTCCGGCGACCCCGGCCAGGCACGCGCCCACCGCCTGCGCCGCGCAGTAGGCGACGAGGTAGGCGGCCATCAGCCGCCCGCGCGTGGCGGCGTCGGCGAGGTCGTTGAGCCGGCTCTCCACCAGCACGAAATAGCCCGAGGCGGCGACACCCGCGACGAAGCGCAGCGCCATCCAGGCCGGCACGCCCTCGCTCACCGCCAGTCCCGCGGTGGAGAGCGCGATGGTCAGCGCGAACAGCAGCGCGGCGCGCGGCCCGCCCAGACGGGCGATCACCCGCCCCGCCGCCGGTGCCCCGGCCAGCGCCCCGACGAAGTGCGCCGAGGCGATGGCCGCCGCCGCCGAGGTGTCGCCGGCCGCCAATGGCAGCAGCGTCGCGGTGAAGCCGGCGCACAGCACCATCGCCACGACCGAGGCAAGCAGCGGCAACGTGGCGCGTGGGGCGGGGAGGGGCATGGGACGCTCCGGTCCGGGTCGATACCGGAGCGCGTTGTACTCCCGACGCTTTTATGGTGAAGACAGCATAAATGCGCGGAAGTTGGGGCGGGAATGGGACGTGGATTCAGCGCCACGCCCGATGATCCGCCACCACCACCGCGAAGCGGTCCGCCAGGGCGGCGAGGTTGGCGCGCTGCACCTCCGCCGCCGGGATCACCCCGCCCAGCGGGTCCGGCAGCGCGCGCGTCGCGGTGGCGCCGGCCACCAGGGTGACGCGCCAGCCGAGGTCGACCGCCGCCCGCACCGAGGACGAGACGCACATGTGCGTCATGAACCCGGCGACGATCAGCTCGCTGCGTCCGGTCGCCGTCAGCCGCTCGTGCAGGTCGGTGCCGGCGAAGGCGTTGGGCAGGCGCTTGACCACAGTCGCCTCGCCGTCCAGCGGCTCCAGGCCGGGGATGACGCCGCTCGTCGGTCCCTCCGGGTCGAACAGGCCGCCAGGCCTGCCGTGCTGGACGATGTGGAACACCGGCACACCGCTCCGCCGCGCCAGCGCCAGCAATGCGCCGACCTCGGCCGCGGCGGCGTCGATGCCGTCCAGCGGCAGCCGGCCCTCGGTGTATTCCTTCTGGTGGTCGATCACCACCAGCGCCGCGCGGTCGAGCGGGCTGGGGTGGAGCGGCGCGCCGGCCAGGGCGAGCAGGGTGTGGGGGGCGGTCATGGTGTCCTCCGGAACGGGATGGTCGACGGCCGCATCGTCGCCTGTTCAACTTCGCTCTGCCATTCGCTAAAATCGCCCCATGCGTGTTCAAAATCGAACAACTCCGCTGGACTGGGAGGATCTGCGCGTCTTCGTGGCGCTGGCGCGGGCCGGCAGCCTGTCGGCGGCGGCGCGGAGCCTGCGGGTCAGCCATGCCACCGTCGGGCGCCGGGTGGCGGATCTGGAGGCCGCCGTGGGAGCGGTGCTGTTCGACCGCCGGGCCGACGGCTACGCGCTGACGGCCGAGGGGCAGGCGGTGCTCGACCTCGCCGTCGGGATGGACGAACGGGCGCAGGCGATCCTGCGCCGGGCCGGGCGCGGCGGCGGGCTGACCGGCACCGTGCGGCTGACCGCCACCGAGATACTGGGCGAGCGCTTCCTGGTGCCGCGCCTCGCCGCCTTCCGTCGCCGCCATCCCGGCATCGACCTGGAGGTGATGACCGATCCGCGCTCGCTCAGCCTGGCGCGGCGCGAGGCCGACGTGGCGATCCGGCTGGCGCGGCCGGAGGCGGGGGAACTGGTCGCCCGCCGCCTCGCCACCATCGGCTACGGGCTGTATGCCGCCGGGGACGCGGCCGACGCGGTGATCGGCTACGACGATTCGCTGGCACACCTGCCGGAGATGCGCTGGCTGGCCCGCCACGCCGCCGGCTGCCGGGTGGCGTTCCGGGCCAACAGCCTGTCGGCGCAGCTCGCCGCGGCGCGGGCCGGGTTCGGGCGGGCGCTGCTGCCGCGCTGGCTGGCGGCGGCGGAGCCGGAGTTGCGGCCGCTCGACCCGCCGGCCCCGCCGCCGGAGCGCGAGGCGTGGCTGGTGGTGCACCGCGACCTGCGCGACGCGCCGCGCGTGCGCGCCCTGCTCGACCACGTCACCGCGGTGTTCGAGGCGGAGCGGGCGCTGCTGGCCGGCTGACCTACGCCCTTCGCCGAGGGGGCTGGCCGACGGCCGGGGGGTGCCTCGGTCGCGCCGCCGACTTGCTGCGCCGGGGGCGATGCTTATGTGGATTTGTGGGGCGCCGCTCCGGTCTGCGCGGATCCTGGGCAGGGAGCTTCGGATTCGGGCAAGGGATCCAATGCGGATCCCGCGTGTTGGTGAGGGAGAGGTACCGCGGCGGAGCCGCCGGCCCCGAGGTGGTGCCGCTGTTGCAGTGCGGCACGGCTCGTGCACGGTCCGCGCTGCGGAGTGACGATGAACCAGTGGAGTGTCGACGCATGTGGGATCTGCTGTTGGCGGGCGCCGCCTGGTACCTGTGTGGTGTGGTCGGGTTCCTGTATTGGTGGACCGAGGATTTCCAGGCCGACGCGCGCGCCGTCGCCGAGGCGCTGGTGTTCGGCCTGATGGGTCCGGTCACCCTGTTCGGCGGCTGGCTGATCCACCGCGTCCTGCTGGTCGAGGAGCCGCGCGAGCTGAAGCCGATCCGCATCCGCGCCGACGACGGCCGCCGCCGTCCCCGCCGCTGACCGTTCACGCGATGCGCCGCGTGGGCATCGCCTCGGCCGCCGTTCGGGAGGCGGCCGGGATCTCCACGGTGAAGACCGCCCCGCGGCCCAGGCGGGAGCGCACCCCGATCCGGTAGCCCAGCAGGCGCGTCAGCCGTGCCACCGTCGCCAGGCCGAGTCCCAGGCCCTTGCTGCGGTCCCGCTCGGGATTGTCGACCTGGTAGAAGTCCTCGAAGATCAGGTGCAGGCGTTCGCGCGGGATGCCGGGGCCGGTGTCCTGCACCTTGATGACCGCTCCGCCATGCCGCGGCCGGCAGGCCAGCAGGATGCAGCCCGACGCCGTGTACTTCAGCGCGTTGTGCAGCAGGTTGCGCACGATGCGTTCCAGCATCGCCGGGTCGCTGTCGATGCTGAGGCGGTCGAGGTGCACGCGAAGCTCCAGCCCCTTCGCCTCGGCCTCGACGTGCAGCTCGCGCGCGATGCGGCCGAGGAAGGCGTCGAGGTCGACCGGGCGCAGGGTCGGCTTTGCCGCGCCGGTTTCCAGCGCGGCGATGTCCAGCAGCGCCGTCAGCATGCGCTGCGCCGCGTCCAGGCCGTCGCGCGCCCCGTCCACCAGCCGGCGCATCGATGTGGCGGCGGCGTGCTCCGAGATCAGGTGCAGGTAGATGCCCAGCGTCTGCATGGGCTGGCGCAGGTCGTGGCTGGCCGCGGCCAGGAAGCGGGTCTTGGCGGCGTTGGCGTATTCCGCCTCGGCGCGGGCGCGGGCCGCCTCGTCGTAGCTGCGGCGCAGCTCGGCGGTCCGGTCGCGCTCGGCCAGCAGCGAACGGGTCACCGCCACCAGCAGCACGCTGATCAGCAGGCCGGCCACCAGCACCGCCATCGGCGCGCGCCGGTCCGCCGACGCCTCGAAGCCGGGGGTGGCGCGGATGTCCACCGTCCAGGAGCGGCCGAAGACGTCCGCCGCGGTGACCAAGCGGCGGGTGCCGGCGTCGTCGGCGTTCGCCTCGTAGAGCAGGGTGGCCGGGTCCGCCGTTGCGCCGTCGTGGATGTTGACGTCCAGGTATTCCTGCCATTGCCCGGTCATCAACGGGTCCATCAGGTCGTTCATGCGGAACGGGCTGTAGACGAAACCGCGGATGGCGCGCCGCCGGTCCTCGACCGTGTCCAGCGGCAATGTGCGGTCGTAGACCGGCAGGTAGATCAGGAAGCCCGCCTGCTCGTCCACGCCGGTTTCCTGCACCAGCCGGACGCGCCCGCTGGCGGCGGTGTGGCCGGTGTCGCGCGCCCACTCCATGGCGGCGCGGCGCACCGGCTCGGAGAACATGTCGTAACCGAAGGCGCGCAGGTTGCGGCCGATGAACGGCTCCAGGTAGATGATGGGGAAGTAGGCGTCGCGCGGCGTGTCCGGCCGCACGCGGTAGTCGGGGAAGCCCTCGGCGCGGATCGTGTTCTCGTGCGCCGCGATCCCGGTGGGCTCCACGCGCTCGGCGAAGCCGATGCCCTGGATGCCGGGATAGCGCTCCTCCACGCGCAGCGAGGCCACGTAGGTGCGCCACGTGGCGCGGGTGACCAACGCGCCGCCGGCGTCCATCAGCGCCACGCCGCCGCGCAGGATCTGCTCGTAGTTGTCCATGCGCCCGACGATGGCGGCGGCGAGGTCGCGCGCCTGCGCGCGGAAGCGCGCGTCGGCCTGCCGGTCGGCCTGCTGGTGCAGCAGCCACGCCGCCAGCCCCGTCAGCGTCAGGCTGAGCGCCAGCACCAGCGCGGCCTCCCACGACGGCGGCCTGTGGTCGGCCCGCGGCGGGTCCGGCGGGGGCGCCATCACGCCCCCGGCTGGATCGCGCGGGCGAGGACGGCCTGCAGGTGCGGCGGCGGCACCGGCTTCTGCAGCACCGTGACGCCGCTCGCCCGCGCCTCGCGCAGGCCGTCGGTGCTGGTATCGCCGGTGATGATGATGCTGGGGATCTCGATGCCGACCATGGCGCGGATGCGGCGGATCGCCTCGACGCCGGTCTTCCCCTCGCGCAGGCGGTAGTCGGCGACGATGGCCTGCGGCGGCTCCCCGGCGGCGGAGAGCTTGTCCACCGCCTCGCGCTCGCTCTCGGCGGCGAGCACGCGGTAGCCCCACGCCTCGAGGAGGACGTTGAGCGCGCACAGGACCGTGGCTTCGTCGTCGATGATGATGATCAGGGCACCGGCTCCCCGCATGTTAAGGCGTCTTGGCCATACTGCTTCTAACATAGGCAAGGGGGTGGAGGTTTCTATAAGCCCTGCGTTATGCGCGCATGACAGGAATTGGTTGAGATAATCCGGCCCATCCGCCATTCTTCCTGCCCTTTTGGCGGGGATTTGGCGATGACCGGCGAACGCATCTATCTGTACGACACCACGCTGCGCGACGGCGCGCAGACCCAGGACGTGGACTTTTCGGTCGCCGACAAGATCGCCATCGCCAAGGACCTCGACCGCCTGGGCATCGACTACGTCGAGGGCGGCTGGCCCGGCGCCAACCCGACCGACGACCAGTTCTTCGCCGAAGTGCCGGAGCTGAAACGCGCCACCTTCACCGCCTTCGGCATGACCCGCCGGCCCGGCCGCAGCGCCGCCAACGATCCCGGCCTGTCGGCGCTGTTCAATTCGCGCTGCAAGGCCGTGTGCATGGTCGGCAAGTCGTGGGACTTCCAGGTCGACGTGGCGCTGGGCATCCCGCGCGCCGAGAACCTGGAGCTGATCGCCGACAGCGTCGCCGCCGCCAAGGCCGCCAAGGGCGAGGCGCTGTTCGACGCGGAGCACTTCTTCGACGGCTACAAGCGCAACCCCGGCTACGCCGTGCAGTGCATCCGCGCCGCCTACGAGGCCGGCGCGCGCTGGATCGTGCTGTGCGACACCAACGGCGGCACCCTGCCCGACGAGATCGAGGCGATCGTCCGCGCCGTGGTGACCGAGCACGGCATCCCCGGCGAACGCCTGGGCATCCATTGCCACAACGACACCGAGAACGCGGTCGCCAACTCGCTGGCCGCGGCGCGGGCCGGCGTGCGGATGATCCAGGGCACCATCAACGGCCTGGGCGAGCGCTGCGGCAACGCCAACCTCGTGTCGCTGATCCCGACGCTGATGCTCAAGATGGGCTTCGAGACGGGCATCGGCCGCGACGACCTGCCCCTGCTGACCGAGGTCAGCCGGAACCTGGACGAGCGCCTGAACCGCGCCCCCAACCGGCACGCGCCGTACGTCGGCTCCTCGGCCTTCGCGCACAAGGGCGGTCTGCACGTCTCGGCCATCGAGAAGGACCCGGCCTGCTACGAGCACGTGCCGCCGGAGACGGTGGGCAACCGCCGGCAGATCGTGGTGTCCGACCAGGCCGGCCGCTCCAACATCCTGGCCCGCCTGCGCGAGGCCGGCATCGACATCGACGCCAAGGACCCGCGCCTGCCCAGGTTGCTGGATCTGGTCAAGCAGCGCGACACCGAGGGCTACGCCTACGACACCGCCGAGGCCAGCTTCGAGCTGCTGGTGCGCGGCGAGCTGAAGCAGCTGCCGAACTATTTCGAGCTGCTGCGCTTCCACGTCACCGACGAGCGCCGCTACAACGCCAAGGGCGTGCTGGTGGTGGAGTCGGAGGCCGTGGTGCGCGTGCGCGTCGGCGGCGAGATCCAGCTGCACGTGGCGGACGGAAACGGCCCCGTCCACGCGCTCGACCAGGCCATGCGCAAGGCGCTGGAGGGCAGCTATCCCGAGCTGAAGGGCGTCAAGCTGGTGGACTACCGCGTGCGCATCCTCGCCGCCAGCGCGGCGTCGGCGGCCATGCCGCGCGTGCTGATCCGCAGCCAGAACGCCTCGGGTACCGAGTGGTCGACGCTGGGCGTCTCCACCAACATCATCGAGGCGTCGATGGAGGCGCTGGTGGACAGCTACACCTACACCCTGTTCAAGGACGGCGTGACGGCGCGCGGCTGACCCGCGCGGGCGCTTCGAGAGAGTGAGATGACTTCCGGCAAGGACCCCAACCGCCCGACCATCACGGGCGGCCCCACCATCATCCTCGTCCAGCCGCAGATGGGCGAGAACATCGGCGCCTGCGCGCGCGCCATGCTGAACTGCGGCCTGACCGAGCTGCGCCTCGTCAAGCCGCGCGACGGCTGGCCCAACGAGAAGGCGCAGGCCAGCGCGTCGGGCGCCGACCTCGTGCTCGACAACGCCAAACTGTACGAGACGACGGCGGAGGCGGTGGCCGACCTGCAGGTGGTCTACGCCACCACCGTGCGCACCCGCGGCATGGTCCAGGAGTTCGTCACCCCCCGTGTCGCCGCCGAGGAGCTGCGCGCCCAGTACGCCGCCGGCCACACGACCGGCGTGCTTTTCGGGCCGGAGCGCACCGGGCTGGTCAACGACGACCTGACGCTGGCCGACAAGCTCATCACCGTGCCGCTCAACCCGTCCTTCAGCTCGCTCAATCTGGCGCAGGCGGTGCTGCTGATCGGCTACGAGTGGTTCCAGACCGGCGAGGTCCCGCCCGACCGCGTCCTGCACACCGGCCAGACCCGCCCGGCCACCAAGGCGGAGCTGCTGAATTTCTTCGAGCACATCGAGGGCGAGCTGGACCGCACCGGCTTCTTCACGACGCCGGAGAAGCGCCCCTCCATGGTGCGCAACCTGCGCAACGCCTTCGAGCGCATGCAGATGACCGAGCAGGAGGTCCGCACCTTCCACGGCATCCTGGCCAGCCTGACCGGGCGGCGGAAGGGCGGGGCGTAGCTACAAATCCCTTGCGCGCCGCGCCGGCCTGTCCGACGCTGGCCGGCGCCATGCCGTCCGCCCCATCCTCCGCCAGCTTCGAATATCGCCTGCAGCGCACCCCCGTCGGCGTGGTGATGCTGGACCTCGCGCGGCGCATCACCGCGGTCAACGCGGTGGCCGGCCGGCTGCTGCGGCTGAAGGGCACCGACCCGCTGGGCGCGGACATCCTCGCCTTCCACCCGCCGGCCTCGCGGGCCAAGGTGCGCTGGCTGATCGACGCCGCCGAGAACGCCACCGACGGCACCGCCGGCATGGTGGTGACCACGCCGATGGGCAGCCTCGTCGCCAAGGTGACGACGCTGGGCGACCAGGGCTTCTGCATGATGTTCCACGCGCTGGGCGAGCTGCCCATGGGCGAGGCCGAGCCCGCCGAGCGCCCGCACCTGCTGAAGCTGCCGGTGCTGCGCGGCGGCGCCACCGAACTGGTCGACATTGCCGACGTCGTCTGCCTGACGGCGCAGGGCCACTACGCCGAGGCGCTGACCCGCGCCGGCACGTACCTCTGCCCGCTGGCCCTGGCGGAGCTGGAGAAGCGCGTCGATCCCCTGACCTTCGTGCGCGTCCACCGCCGCCACCTGGTGAACCTGCGCCACGTCCGCGCCGCCGAGCGGGTGGACGGCCGCTGGACGCTGGCGCTGTCCGCCGGACACGGGCCGCGCGTCCCGGTCGGCCGCGACAAGGTGGAGCTGGTGCGCCGCCTTCTCGCCGTCTGACCACCGTTCATGCGCCGATGATGCCGTTCGTGCGGCGGCGGCGCGGTTCGGGCGCCGCCGGTTGAGCGCCGGTGCCGCCGGTGCGAGGCTGCCCGGGTCAACGCAGTCCTTCCAGGTGAGACGATGACCCAGCTTGCCCGCTACACCAGCTTCGCCGGCATCGACTTCGACGGCAACATGGCCGCGGTGCTGGGCCACCTGCGCCGCTACATCGACGATCCGGCCAGGACCAATCCGTTCTGGGAGCGCTTCAAGCAGCGCCTCGCCAAGGCCGAGAGCGACCGGGTGCCGGTCGCCGACACGCTGCTGCTCATGCACTCCCACGTCTACTACATGGTCGCGCTGTTCGAGGAGCACGAGGACCACGAGGCGCTGGCGGCGCTGAAGAAGCTGGAGGAGGAGTGCTTCTGACGCCGGCGCGTCCGGCGGATTTGCGGGTTTGACATTCGGCGCGCGATCCGTATAGTGCGCGCCTTCACTTCCCGGGAAGGCGGGCGTGCCTGACAGTCTGCGCCCCGTCCCCGGCGGAAACGCCGGTGGAACTACCGGGACAAAACCAACTCGCGAAAACCGAGGACGAGTATGAGCAAGCGTCAAGAGTCCAAGTACAAGATCGACCGCCGTCTCGGCGTCAATCTGTGGGGCCGTTCCAAGAGCCCGCTGAACCGCCGCGAATACGGCCCGGGCCAGCACGGCCAGCGCCGCAAGAAGCCGTCGGACTACGGCCTGCAGCTGATGGCCAAGCAGAAGCTGAAGGGCTACTACGGCAACATCGGCGAGAAGCAGTTCCGCAAGATCTACCAGGAGGCCGTGCGCCGCAAGGGCGACACCGGCGAGAACCTGATCGCCCTGCTGGAGCGCCGCCTGGACGCCGTCGTCTACCGCATGAAGTTCGCGCCGACCCCGTTCGCCGCGCGCCAGATCATCAACCACGGCCACATCCTGGTGAACGGCCGCCGCCTGAACGTGCCGTCGGCGCAGATCAAGGACGGCGACACCATCGAGGTGAAGTCGAAGTCCAAGCAGATGGCGCTGATCCTGGAGTCGGTGTCCTCGCAGGAGCGCGACATCCCCGAGTACCTGGAAGTCGACACCGGCGCCATGAAGGGCAAGTTCGTCCGCGCCCCGCAGCTGGCGGACGTGCCGTACCCGGTGCAGATGGAACCGAACCTGGTCATCGAGTTCTACTCGCGCTGATCGATCGGTTTTCCGCCGAGACAGGAAAGGCCGCGCCCCCGGGCGCGGCCTTTTTCGTTGTGTGCCCCGTCGTCGCGGTGCGGGCGCGCCTCGGCCGGGATTCCGGAGATCCGGCAGTATAATTATGCATTTTACTTGAACATATCCAATTTCTTCTAGACGCTGTTTCTCATCAATACCGTGCGCCGGCGGCGGGGAACGCGAATGACCAAGCCTTTATGGAGTTCCTGGGCGGACCTGGGGCGGCTGAGCATCAACACGAACGTGCAGCGGGGACGCCAACTCGCCGCGTTGCCCAACGCCAGCGGCGGGGTGGACGTGCATCTGGTCGGCGACGACGGCGAGATCTGGCGCCGGTCGCTGGACGGCGGCGGGGCGCAGGGCTGGGGCCCGTGGCATGGCCTGGGCAATCCATCCCTTCAGAAGACCAGGGGCATGGTCGCGGTCATGAGCCACATCGCCGCCGGCCGCTCAGGCGACGGCCGCGCGGCGGTGTTCCACAAGCTGCGGGGAAACAACCTGCTCGACTGCTGCCTTCTTGAGGGCGGGCGGGTCCCCGGCTCTTGGGTGGTCCATTCCCAGAACGCCGGGCTTCCCAACGACGGCCGGTTGGACTTTCAGTGGATGGTGGAGCAGGCCACGCCCGGCGACTGGGTGCAAATGGCCGTGGCGACCGATGGCGAAGGCCGCGTCAACGTGTTCGCCATCGCGTCGGACCAGACGCTGTACCGGTACCGGCTGGAGAGCGAGGCGCCCCCCGTCTGGTCCGCCCAGGACCTGGGTGTCCGATGCCAGGAAGTCGCCGTGGCGTGCAACGGCGACGGCGTGCTGGAAGTGTTCTACGGCGCCGCGGGGCAGCCGGTCCGTCATTTCCGGCAGGCCGGCGTGGGGTCCCGGGAATGGTCGCCCGTGCGCGACATCTTCGACCGCGCGTGCGAGGGCGTCGCCGCCGTGCGCATCGCCGACGGCCGTGTCGCGGCGTTCGTCATCGCCGACAAGCACGCCTTCGTCAACAAGCGGGTCCGGACGGCGTCCGACGACTGGATGGGCTGGCATAATCTCGGCGGCAACTGCCGGAAGATCATCGTGCCCGCCAACGGCCAGGGGCACGCGATCGCCCTGACCGGATACCTCGGCCTGGACCATATTCAGGAGGATGCCGCGTCCGAAACCGGCTGGTCGCAACGGATGCCACTGACCACCATGCAGACCTGTGGCCAAGTCGCCGCGGCCCAGGGGAACGGGCGGCTGGACGTGGTCTTCCTCCGCCTGCCGGACGGCGCCGACCCGCGCCCTCAACTCATGCAGGCGTGTCTGTACGACGCATTGCCCGGGCCGGCGGGCTGGTCCGCGTGGCAGATGCTGGACGACGGACGGCGCGAGATCGCCGTCGGCCAAGGCAGGTCATCGAACGCAGCGCTCGCCATCGGCCGGGACCAGACGCTGTTCCACTTCCGAAAGGACGGCGGCACTCCCACCGGCTGGTCGGCGCGGCAAGCGATGAGCGGCCAGTGGAAGCGCGTCGCCATCACGGCCTGCCACCCCGACCTGACGGCGTTTGCCATCCACGCCGACGGTACGCTTCGGTGCGCGGCGCGGCAAGCCTCGCCGGATGCCGGTGGTCCCTGGTCGGATTGGCAGAACCTGGGCGGCAACTGGGAGGCGGTCGCGCCGTTCGGCCATATCAAGTCGTCGCCGGGCGTGGTTGCCCTGGGTGCGGACGGCACGCTTCGCTACACGACGGACGTGAAGGCATCCGGTGAATCGTCCACCTGGGCAACGCTGGAGGGCTCGTGGAAACGCGTCGCCGCCGGTCTGACCCGGGCGATGACGCTGGACGTGTTCGCCATCGGCACGGACGACCAGCTCTACTACCAATGGGCGGATTTGTGGAACCGCACGCCTCGCTGGATGGACTGGCAGTGTCTGGGCGGCGCCTGGAAGGAGGTCGCCGTGTCGAACGGCCCGTTCGACTACGGAGGGGTGGTCTTCGCCATCGGCATGGATGACGCGCTCCACCGCATGCATCAAACACCCCATGGCTGGTCGGCTTGGGAGACCATGGGCGGCCGGTGGTCGCGCGCCGCCGCGTTTTGGAATGCCAATGGGCCGTTGGAGGTGTGCGCCATCTCCCAGCAGGGCGTGCTCTACAACATCCAGGACGCCGGGCGGACCATCAACCCGTGGCGTCCCCCTCTCCCTCGCCAGCGGTAGCGTGCGTCGCCGGCACCTGGAACGGGGCATGTGACCCGGTGAGGGCAGGCGCGCCCGTTTGTCTCGGCCTTTTCCGTTGCGGGCGCGCCGTGGCTTCGCTTTGATGGCGCGGTGCGGGCGGGACCCGCAACGGAGAGGTGCGTGGTCATGAACGAAGACCGGGTGCAGCGGCGGCTCACCACGATCCTGGCCGCCGACGTGGCCGGCTACTCCCGCCTGATGGGGGAGGACGAGGAGGGCACGCTGGCCGCGCTGAAGGCGCACCGGCGCGAGCTGATCGACCCCAAGATCGCCGAACACCGCGGGCGCGTCGTCAAGTCCACCGGCGACGGCCTGCTGGTGGAGTTCCCCAGCGTCGTCGACGCCGTCCGCTGCGCCGTGGAGGTGCAGCGCGGCATGTCCCTGCGCAACGAGACGGTGCCGGCCGGCCGGCGGCTGGAATTCCGCATGGGCGTCAACGTCGGCGACGTCATCATCGACGAGGACGGCGACATCTTCGGCGACGGCGTGAACGTCGCGGCACGGCTGGAAGGGCTGGCCGATCCCGGCGGCATCGTCGTCAGCCGCTCGGTGCGCGACTACGTGCGCGACAAGCTGTCCTTCGACTTCGAGGACATGGGCGAGCGGCGGGTCAAGAACATCGCCCGGCCCGTCGAGGTGCACCGCGTGCGCTACGGCGGCGGCGACCTGGCCGAGGTGGCCGGGGCCACGCAGCTGATGGCCCCGGCGCTGCGCCCGCCGCCACCGCCGTCGGCGGCGCCGGCACGCAAGGGCCCGCTGTGGGCCGGCATCGCCGCCGTGGTGCTGGCGGCGGCGGCCGGCGGCGCCGGCTACCAGTTCCTGGTGAACGCCCCGGCTCCGGCACCGTCCGCGCCGCCTGTGGTGGCGGCCGTGCCGGAACCCGTGATCGCGCCACCCGCGCCGCCTCCGGCGTCGACCGTGGCCGCGCCGGCCACCATCCCCGTGCCCCCCGTGACCGTGCCCCCCGTGGCCGCGCCGGTGGAGCCGGTTGCCGTTCCGCCCCCGGTGGCGCCCGTTCCGGCCCTTCCGGCGCCGGTGCTCGCCGCTCCCGCGCCGCCGCCCGCCCTTGTGGCCGTGCCGGAACTGCCGCCGGTGACGCCCGCCAACCCGCCGCCGCCGGTGCTGGCGGCGCCCGACCCGTTGCCGCTGCGGCCGCTTCCCGTGTTGCCGGAGCCAATCCCCATGGCCCCGCCGCCCGCCGTCGTGGCTACCGCCCCGCCTCCGGTCCCCGCACCGCCGCCCGTGGCCGCGCCCAATGCGCCGGCCGGCGGGATCGCGGCGGCGCAGACGCTGGTGCGGGAGGCCGCCGGTGGCGTGGCGGCGGAGGAGGTGCCGGGCACCGGCGGTGCCGCGTCCTCCGGCCTGGAGCCGGTGGCGCGCTGGGGCGGCAAGCTGGCCGGGATGCCCGCCGACCGGTTCGCCGACCGGCCGGCCGAAACCGGCCTCTGCGCCACCGGCCAGAAGGTCGAGGTGCTGTGGGAGCGGGAGTGGTGGCCGGCCACCGTGCGCGCCGCCGTCCAGCCCGACGGCCGCTGCCCCGTGCATTACGACGGCTTCGGCCGCGAGTACGACGAGTCCGTCCCGCCGCACCGCCTGCGCGCCCGGGGCCGCTGAGAGGGGCCGCTGAGCGCGGCCCCCCGCAACGCCGTCCTTACGCCTCCACCGGTTCCAGCGCCGGGTAGTCGGTGTAGCCCTTGGCCGCACCGCCGTAGAAGGTGGCGCGGTCCGGTTCGTTCAGCGGCGCGCCGCGCTTGAAGCGTTCCACCAGGTCCGGGTTGCCGATGAACGGCACGCCGAAGCTGACGAGGTCCGCGTCGCCGTTCGCCAGGGCGGCGTCGCCAGCCTCCCGCGTGAAGCCGCCGTTGATGATGAACGGCCCCTTGAAGATGCGGCGCAGCAGCGGCGCCACCGGAGTCGCACCCTCCGGCAGGGCCATCGGGCCGGCCGCGCCCTCGATCACGTGCAGGAAGGCGAGGCCGAAGGGGTTCAACGCCTCGGCGACGTGGCCGAACAGGGCGGCCGGGTCGCTGTCCTTCATGTCGTTGAAGGTGCCGTTGGGGGACAGGCGCACGCCCACGCGCTGGGCGCCCACGGCGTGGCTCACCGCCTCCGTCACCTCCATCAGGAAGCGCGCGCGGTTGGCGACGGAGCCGCCATAGGCGTCCGTGCGCGCGTTGGTGCCGTCGCGCAGGAACTGGTCGATCAGGTAGCCGTTGGCGGCGTGGATCTCCACGCCGTCCAGGCCGGCGTCGAACACCGCGCGCTTGGCGGCGTCGGCGAAGAGGCGGGCATAGGCCGGGATCTCCGCCGTCTCCAGCGCGCGCGGCACCGGGAAGGGCACCATGCCGGCGGCACCCGCGTACAGCTCGCCCCGGGCGGCGATGGCCGAGGGGGCGACGGGCTGCGAGCCGTCCGGACGGAACATCGGGTGCGAGATGCGGCCGACGTGCCAGATCTGCGTGAAGATGCGCCCGCCGTCGGCGTGCACGGCGTCGGCCACGCGGCGCCAGCCGGCCGCCTGCTCCACCGTGTGGATGCCCGGCGTGTCGGGGTAGCCCTGGGCGTCGGCGGAGACCTGCGTCGCCTCGGTGATGATCAGGCCGGCGGAGGCGCGCTGGCGGTAGTACTCCACCGTCAGGTCGGTGGGCGTGTTGCCCGCACCGGCGCGCGACCGGGTCATCGGCGCCATGACGATGCGGTTCGGCAGCTCGACGGCGCCGAGACGGACGGGGGTGAAGAGGTCGACTGCGGACATGTGCCCCTCGTGCTGCGTTGGTATGGCAGGGTAGGTATGTATGTGAGTACATACTTGGCCCTTTCGCGCCCCTTGTCAAGTATGTCCCTGCATACCTATTGTCTGGGATATGGACGACGGCCTTACCTCACCCGCCCCTGACCCTTGCACCGGTGCACCGGCCCGCCGGCGCGACCGCGAGGCGACCATGGGCGCGCTGCTCGACGCCGCGAAGTGCACCTTCGCCGCGCGCGGCTTCGACGCGGCCACGACGCGCGAGATCGCCGCCGCCGCCGGGGTGAACGAACAGCTGATCCAGCGCTACTTCGGCGGCAAGACCGGCCTCCTGCTGGCGGTGGTCGAGCGGTTCGGCAAGGCGGAGGGGCAGGGCTGCCCGCTGCCGCCGCCGGGCGACTGCCTGGAGACGGACATCGGCACCTTCCTGCACCAGCAGGTCAAGCTGACGTGGGAGCGGCGCGACCTCGCCAAGGTGGTGCTGGACCGCGCGCTGGTCGACCCGGCCGTGGCGGCGGAGATGAGCCGCACCCTGTCGGAGACGCGTATCCCCTGCCTGCTGGCGCGGCTGGAGACGTTCCGCGCGCGCGGCCTGATCGACCCCGCCGCCGACCTGCCCAACATCGCCGCCGGCATCGCGGCGCTCAGCTTCAGCCTGGGCTTCCTGGAGCAGGTGGTGTTCGCCCGCAATCCCGACGGCGTGTGCGCGGTGATGCGCACGCTCGCCCACACCATCGCGCGCGGGCTGGCGCCCCCCCGCACCGGCGTCTAGGTCCCGGCGTCTAGGTCCCGAGCGCGCGGACGGCCGCGTCCACCGAGTCGTAGACGTCGAACACGGTGATGAGCTGGGTGATCACCATGACCTCGTTGATGCGCGTCGGCAGGTTGGCGAGGACCACGCGGCCGCCGCGGTTGGTCACCGTGGTGTGGGCCGACACCAGCTCGCCGACGCCGCTGGCATCGATGGCGGTCACGCCGCGCAGGTCCAGGACAATGCGCTGGGCACCGCTGTTCAGCGCCTGATGCACGGCGGAGCGCAGCGCGAATTCGCCTTCGCCGATGGTCAGCTTGCCGTTCAGCACCAGCACCTGGACGGTGCCGATGTTCATGACCATGACGTTCAGCGCCCAGGCCGGCCGCGCCAGCCCCGCCCCCAGGACGGTGGCGCCTGCGGCGCCCAGGGCGGTCAAAAAGGCGCGCCGCGACCGCCGTTCCATCATCATCGCTCTTCCCTCCGCCCTCGCAGTGGCCATGCCCCTTTGTGACAAGGCCGCCGATCGGGTTCCACGCGCCACGAAATAATTGCGCGAACCGGACGTCCCGCACGCCCTAACCGGCCGCTTCCCACCCGATGGCGTCGCGCAGGAAGCGCATGCCCAGCGCCTTGAAGGCGGCGACCTGCGCGCTGTCCGTGCCGCCGGCGTGCCCGCCGGTCGCCGGCTCGTGGAAGTGGACGGCGCCGTAGCCCATGGCCTGCAGCTTCGCCGCCATCTTGCGCCCGTGCCCGCAATGGACGCGGTCGTCGCGGCGGTTGGTGAGGATCAGGACCGGCGGATAGGGCCGATCCGGCGACGCCGCGTGATAGGCCGAGATGCCGGCCAGGAACGCCCAGTCCTCCGGCTTCGCCGGGTCGCCGTATTCGTCGGTCCAGATGGCCCCGCCCATCTGCGGGAAGCGGCGCATGTCGATCAGCGGGATGGCGCAGAGGATGGCGCCGAACCGCTCCGGATACCGCGTCAGCATGTTGGCGACGAGCAGCCCGCCGTTCGACCCGCCCTCCGCGGCGATGCCCCCCGGGCGCGTCACGCCGCGCGCCACGAGGTCGGCGGCGACGGCGGCGAAGTCGTCGTGCGCCAGCCGCTTGCCCGCCCGCCGGCCGGCCTCGTGCCACGCCGCGCCGAACTCGCCGCCGCCGCGGATGCTGGCGATCACGACGGTGCCGCCGCGCTCCAGCCACAGCTTCCCGGCCGCCGGGTCGTAATAGGGCAGCATGGGGATCGAGAAACCGCCGTAGCCGGTCATCAGCACCGGGGCGTCGCCCGCGGCACCGGGTGGGCCGACCTGCACGTAGGGGATGCGCGTGCCGTCCGCCGACACCGCGTCGTGCCGACTCACCGCCAGCCCGGCGGCGTCGAACGCCACCGCCGCCCGCTTCAGCAGCCGCGGCGCCGCGCCCGGCCGCAGCAGCAGAAGCGACGGCGGGGTCAGCGGGTCCTGCGCGTAGGCCAGCAGGTCGCCGTTCGACTCCTCCGGCTCCTGGTCCAGGGGAAGGACGGACACGGTCCCCACCTCCGGCAGCCCGGCCAGGGCCTCGCGCGACCAATCGCCGGGCGAGGGCGTCAACACCTCGAACACCTGCCGCAGATCGTCCAGGATGCTCAGCACCAGACGGCCGCCGCACCAGAACGGGGCGTGCGCCACGCGGCGCGGCGCGGGCTCGAACAGCGTCACGAAGTCCCGGCTGCCGGCCAGGAAGGCGGGAAGCGCGATGCCGATGACCGCCTCTTCGGGAAAGGCCGTGCCGCCCACCGTCCAGGGCTTGCGCAGCCGCACCGCCAGCCAGTCGCCGTGCCGCGCGCCGCTGCCGTACAGCACGGCGTCCGGCGGAATATCCAGTTCCCGCTTCGGCCCGTCCTGGTCGCCCAGCCGGAAGCGGGTGTTGATGTTGTCGCCCTCGAAGAACCACACGCGCTCGGTCGGGCCGCCGTGCTCGACCGCGACGGCGACGCAATGGGTGTCGTCCCACGTCTCGAAGACGACGGGCGCGGCCAGCGGATCGGTGCCCCGCCGCCACCGGCGGACGGCGCGCGGGTAGCCGGACGAGTTCGCCATGCCCGCCCCGGCGGCCGAGGCGAACAGCAGCGTGTCGCGGTCCAGCCAGACGGGGCTCCACCCCTTGGCCTCCGGCACGAAGAAGCCGTCCGGCAGGAAGCGCCGCGCCGTCAGGTCGAACTCGCGCAGCACGGCGGCGTCGCCGCCGCCGCGCGACAGGCGGATGACCGCCCGGTCGTGCGTGCCGGGCAGGGTGGACGGGCCGCCCCACACCCAGTCCTCGCCCTCCTCCTCCGCCAGCCGGTCGAGGTCGAGCAGGATGTCCCACTCCGGCGCGTCGGTGGTGAAGCTCTCCGGCGACGTCACGCGCCAGACGCCGCGGGGGTTCGCCGCGTCCTGCCAGAAGTTGAAGATCCGGCCGCCGCGCCGGGTGACGTGGGGGATCTTGTCGGGCCGGTCGAGGACCGCCTTCAGCGCGTCCCGGTCGGCCGCGTAGGCATCATCGCAAAACGCCGCCCGCGTCGCCGCGTTCTGCGCCTCGACCCAGGCGAGGGCGGCGGCGGACTCCCTCTCCTCCAGCCACAGGTGCGGGTCGTCGTCCGGGGCGTCCGGCGTCGGGCGAAGATCCCCTGTCGTCATTCTGGTGCCTCCGCGGCTGTGCATGCCTTGGCGGCTGCAACGGCAGGATGCGCCGGCGGAACGCTGGAGGAAAGCGGTTTCGGGCGGCCGGTTCTAATCCCCCGCCGCCGCGCGTTCCTCCAGCCGCCGCCCGGCCCGGTGCGTGCCCAGCGCGTCCAGGGAATACAGCGTCAGCGCCGTCCAGATGCAGCCGAAGGCGACGGCGTGCGCCGTCGTGAAGTGCTCGCCATAGACCAGCACGCCCAGCAGCAGCTGCCCGGTGGGGGAGGCGTACTGCAGCAGCCCGATGGTGGTCAGCTTCAGCCGCGCCGCGCCGATGGCGAACAGCACCAGCGGCACCGCCGTCACCGGTCCCGACAGCGCCAGCATCGCCGTCTGCCCCACGCCGCGCAGGTAGGCGGCGTCGGCCCCCAGCCAGATCAGGTAGGCAACCGCCGCCGGCAGCAGCAGCGCCGTTTCCACCAGCAACCCGATCATCGGGTCGATCGCCGCCTTCTTGCGCACCAGCCCGTAGAAGCCGAAGCTCAAGGCCAGCGCCAGCGCGATCCACGGCACCGTGCCGTGCGACAGCACGAGGCTGCCCACCCCCGCCGCAGCCAGCAGCACCGACAGCAGCTGCCGGCGCGACAGCCGTTCGTGCAGGAAGACGACGCCCAGCACCACGTTGACCAGCGGGTTGATGTAATAGCCCAGGCTGGCCTCCACCAACTGGCCGGACGCCACCGCGTAGACGAAGATCAGCCAGTTGCTGGACACCAGCGCCGTCGTCACCAGGAACACGCCCAGCCGCCGCCACGTGCCCACGGCGCGCACCACGGCCGCCGCGCCCCGCGTCGCCAGAACGGCCGCGCCCAGCAGCAGAACCGTCCACACCACGCGGTGCGCGACGATCTCCGGCGCGCCGACGTGGCCGACCAGCTTGAAATAGACCGGCGCCAGCAGGCCCCACATCAGGAAGGCGCCCAGCGCCGACAGAATGCCGATCAGGGTGGCGTTGCGGGCGGCATCGCGGGCGGTGGGGGCGGTCATACGGTCCGTTTAGCACGCCAACGGTTGGCTGGCGACCGGACGGCCGGGCATGCGTGGACTGCGCGGCCGGAATGACTGGGCATCCGCCGCCTCATCGCCGCACGTCCACAGCAACGGCAGGTGAAAGCACAAAGACATATGCCCTAGTGGCTAGATTGCATGCGTTTGTGATCGGGCCGCAATGGTGATAGGCTCGCCCGATATCGATATCGTCTTTGATTGTCCATGAGAAATTCACGGATTTAGGGGCGTGTGGTGGAACGAAGTGGAAGTACTGTTGATGGAGCTTTGGCGTTGTCCGCGGAAACGCCCGTGCGTCATCTTCAGGCGGTCGCCGAATTCGGCCAGTATGCGCTGTGGGAAACCGACCTGGACGCGCTGTTGCACGAGGCGTGCTCGCAAGTCGCGAAGGGTCTTGGGGTTCCGTACGCGAAAGTTCTGGAATACCGGCCGGCCGGCGACACCTTCCTGATCCGCGCCGGGGTGGGGTGGGGGCCGGGCGTCGTGGGGTCGGTGCGCGCGCCGGCCGACCGCGGCCATCCGCCGGGGCTGGCCATGCTGACGCGCCAGCCGGTGGTGACCGAGGACGTCACCGCCGACCCGCGCTTCACCCCCACCGCGCTGTTCCGCGAATACGGCGTGGTGGCGCTGGCCAACGTGCCCATCGTGACCGAGGCCGGCGTGTTCGGCGTGCTGGAGGTGGTGACGCCCCGCCGCCAGTCCTTCTCCGGCGCGGAGGTCAGCTTCCTGCGGGGCTTCGCCAACCTGATCGCCGCCGTGCTGCACCGCAAGGGCGTGGAGCGGTCGCTGCAGGCCGCCTTGCAGGAACGCGAAATCCTGCTGCGCGAACTCCAGCACCGGGTGAAGAACAACCTGTACGTGGTCACCAGCCTGCTGGGACTTCAGGCCAACCGCATCGACGACGACGCGGCCCGGCAGGCGCTGATGGAGGTGCAGGGCCGGGTGCACGCCATCGGCCTCGCCTACAGCATCCTGCAGACCTCGCAGGACATCTCGCGCTTCGACCTCGGCGCCTATCTGGCCGACCTGTGCCGCACGCTGGTGGCCGCCGCGACCTGCCCGGTCCGCCTCGATCTCGACCTGCGGCCGGCGCAGGTGAGCCTGCAGGTGGGCGTGCCGCTCGGCCTCATCGTCAACGAGATCGTGTCCAACAGCCTCCAGCACGCCTTCGGGCCGGAGGGCGGCACGGTGTCGCTGTCCGTGCGGCGGGTGGACGAGCGCATCGAACTGACGGTCGCCGACGACGGCCGCGGCATGAATCCCGCCGCCGCCGCGGCGCGGCGCGGCAGCCTGGGGCGCAAGCTCATCGCGGCACTCGCCGTGCAGATCCAGGGCACGCTGACGCGCCCGGAGGTGGAACGCGGCGTGTGCTACCACCTCAGCTTCCCGGTGCCGAATGACTGACGGCGGGCCCGTGCTCAAGCGCATCCTCGTGGTCGAGGACGAGGCGCTGGTGGCGCTCTACACCCAGGAACTGCTGGAGGACGCCGGGCACACCGTCGTCGGCCTCGCCGCCACCGGCGAGAGCGCGCTGGCCCTGGCCGCGCACGAGCGCATCGACCTGGCGCTGCTGGACATCCGCCTGCCCGGCGGCATGGACGGCATCGCGGTGGGGGAGGCGCTGCGCGCCCGCCACGGCATCCCGGTGATCTTCATCTCCGGCACGCTGGACCGCGAAACGCTGGCGCGCACCAGCGCCGTGGCCCCTGTGGCCTGCCTGCAGAAGCCCGTCCGCCCCGGCGAACTCCTGTCCGCCGTCAACCGCGCGGGGAGGGAAGGGTAGGTTGGGTTGAGGCCAAAGCCGAAAACCCAACGTGTCCGCAATGCGAAGGGCGTTGGGTTTTCGCTGGCGCTCAACCCAACCTACGGGTCAACGGCTGCCGCTGCCGCTGCCGCTGCCGCTGCCGCTGCCGCTGCCGCTGCCGCTGCTGCCACCACCCGCGCCACCACCCGCACCGGCGCGCCCGCCGGCACCACCGCCTGTGCCGGCACCGGGCGACGGGGTGGCGCCGGGAACCTGCGGCGTCGGGGTGAGGGAACCGGCGCCCGACGACCCGGACCCGCCGCCGCCCTGTGCGCCCCCCTGTGCGCCTCCTTGGGCGCCGGTTGCGCCGCCGGGGTTGGGCTGGCCGGAGCCGAAGCCGGTCTCGCGGGCCATTGTGCGGGCCTCGCGCAGGCGGTGCAGGCAGCCGTCGGTGTCGCCGCGGTCGGCGGCGGCGCGCGCCTCGCCGATCATGTCGCGCATGCGGCGGCGCTCGTCCTCGCCCAGGCGCGCGCCCTGCCGCGTGCCGGCGGCGGAACTGTCGGCGCTGTCCAGGATGGTGTCGGCGAAGCGGGCGGCGTCGCGCTTGCAGGCGTCCGCCCGTTCGGCCGGCTGTTGGGCCGCCGCCGGCAGGGCGGCGAGGGCGAGCAGCAGCGGCACGGCCAGCCGCGCACGCATCAGCAGCGCGTGCATCAGGTGCCGTCCCGCGGCGGCGTGCGGTCCAGCCGGCCGCGCGCCACGTCGGCCGCCGAGCCGGGCTCGTAGGACGGCGACGCCGTCCCCGGACCCGCCGCCGGCGGCACATGGATGCCGCCCGCGTCCGTGGCCTTCGGCGGGGTCTTCGGCTCGGCCTCCGTGTTGGCCTCGCGGAAGGCGCTGGCGGCATCGGACAGGGTGCGCCGGGATTCGACGGTCTCGGGCGAGGGAACGTCCTCCACCGGCGTGTGGCCGACGGTCTCGTCCGCCGTCACGCCGCGCCCCGGCCAGCCAGATGCTCGCCCCGACTCACGCCATGTGGCGCCGCGCTCGCCCATGTTGACGGCACCCCCGCCCTCGATGATCGCGATCGCGCGCTCGATGGGCTCGCCGTGCTTGAGCGAGGCGACGAGCAGCGCGCCGCCGCGCTGCACGCCCGCGGCGTAGGCGTGCGCCTCGTCGTCCGGCACGCCCCAGCCGCGCAACTGCGGGATCAGCGCGCCGTAGCCGTCGCCGGCGCCATAGCCGCCGTCGCTGATCACCTCCAGCTCGGCGTCATCGAAGCCGGCGTCGACCAGGCTGCGGAAGGTGTCGTCGGCGTCGGCGCGGCTGTCGAACAGGGCCACGATGTTGGTGTGGGACACGGCCGCCTCCGTCAATTCATCGGGATCAGTTCAGCCAGACCAGCAGGATCGCCACGATGGCGATGGCGAACGCCACGATCAGCAGGGTCCTGGATTGCGAGCGGACGGTGCCGGTCCCCTCGTAGACGCCCATCTTGCGGGGCCCATGGTCTTCGCTGGCCATGGCGTACTCCCTTCGCAGTGCCGGATGTTGCATCCGGACAACAGAGACAGGCGCCGGACGGTTCCGCCACCGGTTGCGGGCACGAAAAAGGCCCGGAGCGCGAGGGCTCCGGGCCTTTTTGTCGTCGGCCGCCGCGCGCTGGCGGGTTACTCGCTGATGACCTGCTGGCGGGCGAGGTCGAGCAGGCGCTCCATCTCCCGCTCCACGCGGTGTTCGGAGATGTCGACGCCGCGCTCCTTCAGGTCGGCGCACAGGCGGTCGCGGATGTCGTGCGGGCCGGGCGTGGCGATGTCGGTGTCGATGATCTGCCGGACGTAGTCGTCGGCGGCCGGGCCGGTCAGGCCCAGGAGGTCGGCCGCCCACAGCCCCGCCAGCTTGTCGCGCCGGGTCCGGATCCGGAACAGCAGCTCCTCGTCGTGCTGGTACTTGTTCTCGAAGGCCCTCTCGCGCTCGTCGAAGGTGGTCATGGGACCCCGGACTCCTTGGCTTGTTTGCGCTTCCCGTTACCGGATTATATAGCCGGTGCAGCCGCTGGCGCCACCGCCCCACCGGCCACCGCATCCGCGAAATCGGCAGCGGGCGACATACCGGGAGAGGAGCCGAAAGGCAAGATTTCATGTGCAGCGTCATCATCCTGCGGCGTCCGGACGCAACCTGGCCCCTGATCATCGGGGCCAACCGTGACGAAATGGCGAATCGGCCCTGGCTCCCGCCCGGCCGCCACTGGCCCGACCGCCCCAACGTGACGGCCGGCCTGGACGAACTGGCCGGCGGCACCTGGATGGGCCTCAACGACGAAGGGGTGGTCGCCGCCATCCTCAACCGCGTCGGCACGCTCGGCCCCCAGGACGGCAAGCGCTCGCGCGGCGAACTGGTGCTGGAGGCGCTGGACCACGCCGACGCCTCGGACGCCGTGCTGGCGCTCAGCCACCTGGACACGCGCGCCTACCGCCCCTTCAACCTGTTCATCGCCGACAACCGCGACGCCTACGTGGTCATCCACCGGGGCGAGGGTGGGCGCAACCGGCCGGAGGTGGAGACGGTGGGGGAGGGGCTGCACATGCTGACCGCCCGCGACCTGGACGACACGGCCGACCCGCGCGTCGCGCTCTACCTGCCGCTGTTCCGCCACGCCGCGCCGCCCGATCCGGACGCCGGCACCTGGGGCGGCTGGCCGGAGCTGCTGTCCAGCCGCATCTGGGACGGGGAGCGCGCCAGCGGCGCCATGAACTTCCGGCTGCCCAGCGGCTTCGGCACCTCGTCCAGCGCGCTCATGGCCCTGCCGGCGGTGGAGCGCCCGGACCTCGACCCTCTCTGGCACTTCGCCGCCGGCCCGCCGCACGAGCACCCGTACCAGCCCGTGAAGGCGGGGTGAGGGCGAAATCCAGGGCTCCGAATCCAGGTTAACGCGCGAAGCCAAGGATTGATGCGAGATAGTGGACATCCCAACCGGCCGCCTTTCGTCGGAGCTTGATGCTTTTTTTGTCGGCGACGGCGCGGACAAGGTTGATG
>Ga0196970_1000960_pt1 | contig 24204 bp, 24 predicted proteins | sample S1v_513CmetaG_FD_148672 | JGI IMG/M metagenome (GOLD analysis project Ga0196970, IMG submission 148672) | Soil microbial communities from Anza Borrego desert, Southern California, United States - S1+v_5-13C | ecosystem: Environmental > Terrestrial > Soil > Desert | place: USA: California... | reverse complement strand
CATCGCCGGGCGCTCTCGGTGCGGCCTGGAACAGTCCTGGAGCCTTCGGGGTGGAGATCCGGACGAGCCGGTTTCCCCGCCATTTCAACGCTTCGTACTCGGCGCGGAACTCGGGGGCTTGTAGCAACCGTTCGCGGAGTACGGAAACCTTCGTCATGCCGCCCCTCCATCCTTCGGCCCCGTTGGATCGACACGGCGCACAGTGCCATCCGGCAGGCGCTCGAAGTGGTGAACGCGGACGCCCTCCACGCGTTCTCCGCGTTGGTAGGCGATAGCCTGCTCAAGGCCCTGCATGATGTCCTCGAAAAGGGTTTCGCTCATTCTGGTCCGCTTGGCCATGTCCACTCTTTCCTTTGATGCCTCTGCTCACAGCGTACGCTTGTACGGACATAGATGCAGCACGGTCGTTTGGGGGTGTCCCCCTCCCTGCAGCGTCACGAACCGGCAGCGGGCTAAGAACCCCTAACAGAACCGCTGCATCTGCCTGAAGGTGATGAGGTCGGCAGCGATGTCGAGCCGCCGCTCGGAACGGACGAGGAGGCGCCGGAAGCCGTTGAACCAGGCCAGTGTTCGCTCAACTACCCAGCGGTGCCGGCCGAGCTTGGCGCTGTGCGCGGCCGGATCCCACGGGCGCGGCATTGGTCGCGGCAGAAGCGATGGTCGTAGGCCTTGTCGGCGTGGAGCTTGGCGGGCCGGTGCGCGGCCGGCCACGCTGGCCGCGCACCGGCGGCACCGCGTCGAGGGTGGCGGCGAGCAGCTTGGAATCGTGCCGGTTGGCCGGGCTCAGCACGAGGCCGAGCGGCGTGCCGCGGCGGTCCACGAGGAGGTGGCGCTTGGTCCCCGTCTTGCCGCGGTCGGTCGGGTTCGGGCCCGTGCCAGCGTCCCCTTTTGCGCCCGGATTGCCGCGCTGTCGAGCGAGGCCCGGGTCCAGTCGATCTGCTCGGCGGCCTGCAGCTTGGCGAGCAGGAGCGCATGCAGGCGGTCCCACACCCCGGCGGCCTGCCAATCGCGCATCCGCCGCCAGCACGTCATGCCCGAGCCGCAGCCCATCTCCTGCGGCAACATCTCCCAGGGAATGCCGGACTTCAGCACGAACAGGATGCCGGTCAGCGCGGCGCGGTCGCTCAGCCGTGGCCGTCCGCCCTTCGGTTTGGGCGGCTCGGGCGGGAGCAGCGGTTCGACCAGCGCCCACAGGGCATCGAAGACGAGAGGCGCGGCCATGCCCCTCTCAACCATCTTCACCCGGTTTTGTTACGGGTTCTTAGGGCCTATCCGGATGGCTCGACAGGTGCAGTTCGGCTGTAGTTTGACCGGCTCAGGAATAGGCTGGTTACGAGTGCAGAATGGCCTGGAAGGAAGTTTCGGATGAGTTTTGGGCGCGGGTCGAACCACTGCTGCCCGCGCCGAAAAAGCACCGGATTGGCGGTGGGCGCCCTCGGATCAGTGACCGGGTCGTGCTGAACGCGATCCTCGTGAAAAACCAGAGGTGTTCTATCTTTGTTTTGCGCCAAACCAAAATTCCCAGAGATGGTATGCCGCATTTCCTCGAAGAAGACAGAGGACGGGTTCTCGCGCTACGACGCTGCCAGAGGCGTACGTGGAACCAGTCGCCCGGTGGAATCCGTCACGAGCGCTGCCTGTTTCCTCCGGCATCCGACGATGGCGGCCAGTTGGCTTGTGCCGCGCAGATGGTCGCGAAATTCGCCTGATAGCGGTTCGCGGTCCGCACCACGAGGGCTTGCACCTCGTCATGCGAGATAGGGCCGGTATCGTTACGCTCGACCTCGCGCATGCGGCCTTCATGCGGGACCTCGACATGCACCTCCAAGCTGCAATACCGGTCGTTATCTGCGAACACCTCGGCAAAGACGACAGGCTCTCGGCGGCTGATCGCGATGGCCTTTTCGTAGGAGACGAACTGGACCATCCCATTCCCTCCGGTTCCGGCTGCGATCCGATATAATCCCAGCATTGCCCACCAAGGCCATTGACCCATGTCAATGTGCCCCCTCGTTTTCCAAATAATGCTGCGTCGACTTGGCCGTTTGCCCCCCAGAACAGCGCGAGTCAATTGGCCGACGGTCGCGGCCCCCTCGAAGAGGCAGGCCGACAGGTTTCGCCCCGAGGTTCTGAAGCTCCGACTGGGCGATATTGCTCGACCCTTCTCGGCGGCGAACGACCGAGCGACCGGCGTGCTCCCGCCAAGAGGAGACCAGAGTTCAAAGGGACAATCCCAGCAAGAGGGCGCGGCGTTGCAGTTCCTTTGTACCGTCGGCGTGCTCGCTGTCAAGGCATCCACGCCCTGCGGGCGCGGAGCCTCCTTGACAGCTGCGCGCGCCTCCGGTGTTCAGTTTTCCATAGGTGGCCGGGGTGGCCCGGCCACCTGATTCGGTGTCCGATATTCAATGAACCGGTGCTGTGACCGTCAGGAGGCGGCGTTTGTTCGCGCTTGGCTGTAGAGATCGCGCCAATATTCGGCTTTGCCACGCTCCCGCTCCGCTACATCCTCGGCTTTGCGGAGTCGCTTGCGCAGCGCGGTCAATTCATTCTCTAGGCGGCTGAGCTTGTTTCGCAGCGCGGCTTCAACGTGCCGGTATTCGTCGGGGGTACGGGAGGGCACGGTAACCCCCTCAACGATTTCCGCAGCCGCACGGGATGCGGATCGCTGACCGGTGATCTCGTCCGTGAAGTTGTTGTAGAGATACTGGCGGCTCACCTTGGCAAGGCGGGCAATGGCAACGAACGTCACAGCTTGGCGGGCCTCGCTGAGTTGGCGAATTGCCTCCTCCACCGCCTGACGCTTTTCGCGACTCCGGGTCTCACGAGCGGCGTTAAGTGTGTTGGTGTGGGTGCGGGCAGGGCAGGGGATTGTGCCAGGCATTGGCCTGCTCCATTATTCAGGCGTCCGAAGGAAGTTGTGCTTTGTGCCTGCGTAGCTGCCATCGCGCTCTATGGCACGGATGATGTTATCGACGCTCTGGGCGGCGTTTTTGTTACGCACCTGCCGGCGTTTGGTGAGCTCGGCCAAGCGGCGCTGCCCGCTTTCTTCGAATGTTCGGATCTCGGCATCCTGCTGCTCGATCAGCGTTAGAAGCTTATGCTTCTCGCAGCGGAAATAGTCGTAGTCTCCGGAAGCGGCTCGAAAATTGCGGCAGCTAAGGCATGCGTGGGCATGTTCGCACCACTCCCCAAGTTGACCTGGCAGAGTGCAGGCCCCGCCGCTAACGCGGGTGGCGATGACTTGCTCCTTGCGAATAAGCAATTCACCTACTTTAGCGTCCACTTGGCCCTCAATCGTATAGAACCGCCCACCACCTTTCTTTAATAGCGCATTTTTCTTGAGTTCAAGCCGCCTGTTCACATAGCAGGTCGCCATATCGGGTGAAGCGTGGCCTAATTCAAGCATGATACTTAGGATGTCGTGGCCCTCCAGCGCCATCTGCGTACCGTGGTGATGGCGGATGGGATGCCAAGTGAAGTTGAACGGCTTCCCGTCTTCGCCAAGAATGCCGTGCCGTATGCAGAGCTTCTTGAGTTCCAACACCGTGTAATTGCTATGGAGGAATGACTCCCGCTGCCCCGAGAAGGTCGGAAACAGATACTTGGTATCGCGTCCGAGCCGTTGTCGAATTGCTGCGCGCTGTCCCTCAATGGCGTTAATCATGGCTTGGTGCAACGGATCGGTCTTCAAGAGTGGCTTGTGGTTCCAGCGGCTGACCTTGTTCTGCCAGAAGGAAAGTATCATGAAGCGTTTATCATGCTTGTCCGGGCGTAGGCAGTCGAACAGCAGCGCATGAAGATCTCCGGCGCGAATGCCTGTGCCAACTCCAATAATGAACATCGCCGGGATCGGAGCGGGGAGGTCGTCGAGGTGTTCGAAGATGCCGCGGATGGTCTTATCTGGTGCGGCTCGGTTCGCACCTTCTTTCGAGGCGTAGAGGCGGTAGTTAGCGTCTGCTGCCTGGAGCCGATGGATCTTTCGCGCTGCGCGCTTATCGAGCGTCAAGCTGGGCCACTCCCCGATGAGAAGCCTTGGTGCTGCAGCGAGGAACTGAACAACATTAGTGTACCAGTTCTTCCCCGCGGCGTTGCGCCGATTTCCCCAATTGAGGAATTCCGCCATCAGATTCGACGTGATAACAGCTGGAGTAGGCGCTTCGAAGCGTTCATATAGGAAATCTCTAAATAGGCTAAATGAGGCGGCATAATGGGCCAGCGAGTTTGGCGCAAGTTCACCGTGCTCGACTTTATCAAATAGGTAAGCGCGCACGGCTGGCCGCATCCAGGGCGGGAGCTTGAAAAGATTCAGGACTCTATCATTGAGCTTCTGGCAATCTTTGAAGCGAGTATCCTCTTCACTGTAAAGATCGTTAATATAAATGATATCGCGATCTCGTAGAGGCTTCGTTTGCGACCTGTGCACTACTATTGCATAATGAACACTTCCGATTATCTGAATGTCCGGGGCATAATACTTTCTCTCAATGAACAGGCCGCGCTTAACGCGAAGACAAGATTGTGTGATTTTTCTATCAGAGTTAACGGAACACCAGTCAGCATAGAGTGACAATAACTGCTTGTTATGAGCGCGTCCATTGCTCTTGCTATATGGAAAGTTATTCGATGAGGTAAAGCAAGGGTGTGGGATATCAGAAATGCACTCTACATTAAAATGACTAAGAATGGTTGTGTATTGTTCGGTTACAAACCTTATAATCGCCCGGCAGCGCAAAAACCAGTTGGTCCTGCGCTTGCGGTCATCTGCTAAAGATCGGGAAATGTAAGCCTTAAGCTCGTTTACTACTATAGAAGGGCCTGAGAACGCCCAACCATGACGTGCTCTGCATGGCCATGGGAAACCGAATATCTCGGTTATTAGCTCGTTAGTCCAAACATCCTCTTCCAATAGCTTAGGCGAGAAAGCGGCAATACTGTGCCGAAGGTAGGCATCATAGCGGTCGAGCTCACCGCTGGGGCCGTCAATGATGGCTAGAGGCGGGTAGGGGTGCTTCATGCCCAATGGAAGTTCCTCCCCATGAGTTCGGCCTCGCGGATCTGTTCGAGCCTCTCCTTCACGCGCTGCGGGCCAGTGAGGTAAAGCTTGCGGACCTCGGCTGAGAAGAGATGCCGGTAGAAGTCGGCGGTGGTCTGCGGGCTGGCGTGGCCGAGCCGTTCCGCAACTTCCAGCAGGCTATAGCCGGCCGCGATCGCGTCGGAGGCATGCGTGTGGCGGAAGACGTGCCAATGCAAAGCAACGCCGGTACGGCGCTTCAGGTAGTTGCACAGCTTCTTCGAGTATGAGATGGAAAGCGCCCGTCCGCGGACTCCGGCCTTGACGTTGCAGAAAACGTATTCCGATCCGGACTCAAACGCCGACAGGTATTCGCTGCTGGTCAAGTAGTCCACATACATGTTGATCACGTAGTCGTGGACCGGAATGGCCCGCACGCGCCGTGACTTTGCTCTGGCCTCGTTCTCGTTGTCGTCGCGCGGCATGACCCAGACGATCTTCTCTTTGATGTCGATATCGGTGTGCCGGAGGCCGAGCGCTTCGCCGATGCGCATGCCGGTGTTGTAGAGCAGCACGATGAGGAAGGCGTCGCGCAGCAGATGGCACGCTTGGACGAGTTCCAGAACCTGGTCCGGCAGCAGTCGGTGGTCGTGGACGCGCCGGGTGACACGCCCGAGGTCCCCGTTGAGGTAGCGGTCCTTGCGGCGGGTCGTTCGGCGCTGGGTGATGTGTTCCAGGAACGGCTTGTAGGTGCGATGGCCGTCGAACACCTTCAGTTCGTCGTGGGAGTCGATCTCGAAGGCGCCCCGACCTGAGAGAAACCGGTAGAGCGATTTGACGGCGAGCTGGATCTGGTTCCTGGTCGATGGCGAGAGGCCCGCTGTACCGCGGGGAGCGAACCGGACTACCTTGGAACTCGGAAGCGCGCCTTTGATCGCGCCGGCCCGCCAGCGCAGGAAATCGTCGTAGAGCGGCACGGTGATCTGCGCGAGGCTCGACGCATTGGCGGCCAGGTAGTTGGCAAGGTCGACCACATGCCGCGCATAGGCCCGGATCGTGTTCGGCGAGCAGTGCGTCTGCTCCAGGTGGACGATCCAGAGCCTCAGATCGGCGACGGTTTCCCCGGCTCCGTCAAGGATGGTCCAGTTCCGGCGCTCATCGGGCATCCGGATACGAACGAGGCGCAACGGCGCGCTGTGGCTCGCAATGGACATGGTGTCCATACTAGGCTCGGCCAGCCCGTTTGGCCGCTACGCATCCGGCTTAGTGGACACAGTGGACATGGACACATAGTGGTGTCGGTATTTCCATAATATATCTTATGCGATCTTTGTCCGTAGGCGAGGGTGCCCTATTCGCCCCGACCTTCCCAGCGGCATGGCCGTCCGCTAAGGTCCGTCGATCCTTAGCGAGACCCTAGAGCGAATCATGGCCCGCAACATCGACCGCCTGCTCGACATCATGGCCCGCCTGCGCGATCCGGAGGGCGGCTGCCCCTGGGATCTGGAGCAGACCTATCGGACCATCGCGCCGCATACGATCGAAGAAGCGTACGAGGTCGCCGACGCCATTGAAAAAGGCGACATGGCGGCGCTGCGCGAGGAGTTGGGCGACCTGCTTTTCCAGGTCGTCTACTACAGCCAGTTCGCGCGCGAGGAAGGCCTGTTCGACTTCGACGAGGTTGCCGGCGTCATCGCCGACAAGATGATCAGCCGCCATCCGCACGTCTTCGGGTCGGAAGAGATCCGTACGGCCGAGCACCAGACCTCACGCTGGGAGGAACATAAGGCCGCTGAGCGCGCCGCCAAGGCCGCCGCGCAGGGCCAGGCCGCACCCTCGGCGCTGGACGGCGTGATCGCCGGGCTCCCTGCCCTCACCCGCGCGCTCAAGCTTCAGAAGCGCGCCGCCCGCGTCGGCTTCGACTGGACGGACGCCCGCGACATCCTCGACAAGATCGAGGAGGAAATCGGCGAACTGCGCGCCGAGATGGACGGCGGTGCCGCCCACGAACGGATCGCCGACGAACTGGGCGACCTGCTGTTCGCGCTGGTCAACCTCGCCCGCCGCCTGGACGTGGACCCTGAAGGCGCACTGCGCGGCACCAACGCAAAGTTCGAGCGTCGCTTTCACCGGATCGAGCAACTGCTTGGAGAACAAGGAAAAAAGCCGGATAGTTCCACGCTCGACGAGATGGAAGAGCTGTGGCAGCGGGCCAAGCGCGAGGAGCCCAGGCGCTGATATGGGCGCGGCGGCCTTCCTGGTCTATGCCGGCGCGGCAGTGGCCGAGATCGCCGGCTGCTTCTCGTTCTGGGCATGGCTGCGGCTGGGCAGGTCGGCGCTCTGGCTGGTGCCGGGGATGCTCAGTCTGATCGTCTTCGCTTGGCTGCTCACCCGCATCGATGCGGCCTTCGCCGGACGCGCCTACGCCGCCTATGGCGGGGTCTACATCGCCGTATCACTGGCGTGGCTCTGGGCGGTCGAGGGAAGTCGCCCCGACCGCTGGGACGTGGTCGGGGCGACGGTCTGCCTGCTCGGTGCCGGGATCATCCTGCTGGGGCCGAGAGGAGCCTAACCATACAGCATCGTAGGTTGGGTTGAGCGCAGCGAAGCCCAACGCCCCTTTTGCAACGCCGTTCTCGTTGGGCTTCGCCTAACGGCTCAACCCAACCTACGGCCGCGTATGGCCGTACAGCGCCGTGTGCAGCCGCTCCCAGCTTTCGGCATCGGGGGCCAGCAGCAGGCTGCCCTCGAACAGCGTGGGACGGTAGGGCCCGCCGTTCACCAGCCCCGAATAGCCGCCGGCTTCCGCGTGCAGCAGCACGCCGGCCGCGTGATCCCAGGGCATCAGACGGTGGTAGAGGGAGAAGTGGCTTTTCCCCTCCAGCAGCCGCAGGTACTCGTGCGCGGCGCAGGCGAGGCACACGCTCTCGCGGATCTTGGAGCGGCCCTGGGTGAGCCGCTCCGTCGTCGCCTCGTCGCAGAAGCGGGTGGAGAGCGCGCCCACCATCGCCTCGACCGGAACCGGGGACGCCACGCGCAGACGGCGCTCGTCCATCCAGGCGCCCTGCCCGCGCGCCGCCATGGCAGTACGATTGCCGCAGGGGTCGTGGATCCAGCCGGCCAAGGTCTCGCCGCCGCGCACGTGGGCGACGATCACCGCGAAGGTCGGGTTGCCGTTGGCGAAGTTGATGGTGCCGTCGACCGGATCGATGATCCACACGGGATCGTCGCCGAACATCCGCTTGAGCAGGATGGGATCGGCCGCAACCGCCTCCTCACCCACCACGGTGCTGCCGGGGATCAGGTCCATGAGGCGCGGCGTCAGCACCCGCTCGGCCGCTTCGTCGGCGATGGTGACAAGGTCGGTCGGGCCGCTCTTCTCCCGCACGTCGTCCTTGGACAGCTGACGGAAATACGGAAGGATCTCGCTCTCAGCAACCTCCCGGACCAGGGTGGCGACGCGGTCGAGGTCGGGGACGGCGGATCGGATCACGGTTTTGCCGGTGCCTTCTGCTTCGGATCGGTCTTTGTCGGGGTGGCCTTGGGCGGCGACAACTCCATGGTGGTGCTGCCGTCCTTAGGCGGGCTGGGCAGCATCACCTTCCCTTCGAGTCCCGCCTCTCTCATCACCTTGACCAGCGCGTCGTAGCTGGCCTGGTCGGCTTCGGGCTGCGGCACCGGCGGCGGACCGACGAGGGGGCCGCCCACGGCCGGGTCGCGCGGCGCGCCGGGATCGGGCGCGGGCGGCGGCGTAGTCTTGGCTTCCTTCTTCTCGGGCTCCGGCGGCGGCTCGGGCGGCCGCCATGTCTTGAAGCAGGCGACGAAGTCCGGGTCCTTGCACTGCTCGACAAGCAGTTCGCGTGCATCCGGGCCGAGCACCACCGGGCCCGACGGCGCCAGGGGCATCTCCGCCGGCGGTTTGGGCAGCGGCGGCTCGGGCGAATCGTCCGACGCGTCGTCGGCGAACGCCGGCACGGCCAGCAGCAACGGGACAAGGACGAGAAACGCGCGCACGGGAACCGGCATCGTCGAGAAGGGCGAGACCGCCATTATGGAGCCCCGCGCCGTCCGCCGCCACGGACAAATCCGCGCGTCAGGCGCTCGGCTGGAACCGCTTCTCGAAACGCGCCACATCGGCCGGGTCGAGCGCCACATGCAGGTGGGCCCGATCGTCGTCGTCACGCCGTTCCAGCACCTCGCCCCGGTCATACAGCCACGCCAGAGCGGCGCCGTTGCCGAGGTCCACCGACAGGTCCACCACGTGCCGTCCGGCGTTCATCCGGCGGTCGAGCATCGCGTCGAGGGCGTCGATCCCCTGCCCCGTCAATGCCGACACCGCCACCCGGCGCGGGTCGCGGCGGGTCTGGGCGAAGACGGCGTTGCGCGCCTCGTCGTCCAGGGCGTCGATCTTGTTCAGCACCTCGACGACACGATCGTCGGTCTCCGGGTCGATGCCGATGTCGCGCAGCACCGTCGCCACGTCGTCGCGCTGCGCCTCGGTGTCGGGGTGGGCGATGTCGCGCACGTGCAGGATGATGTCAGCGCCGTCCACCTCCTCAAGCGTGGCGCGGAAGGCCTCGACCAGATGGTGCGGCAGGTCGGAGATGAAACCCACCGTGTCGGACAGGATGACCTTGCGGCCCGAGGGCAGCGTCACCTGCCGCATGGTCGGGTCCAGCGTGGCGAACAGCAGGTCCTTGGCGAACACGTCGGCGTTGGCCAGCCGGTTGAACAGCGTCGACTTTCCGGCGTTGGTGTAGCCCACCAGTGCCACCACGGGGTACGGAACCTTGGCGCGCGCCTTGCGGTGCAAGCCGCGGGTGCGGCGCACCTCCTCCAGCTCCTTCTTGATCTTGATGATGCGGTCGCCGATCAGACGGCGGTCCATTTCGAGCTGCGATTCGCCGGGACCGCCGAGAAAGCCGAAGCCGCCGCGCTGGCGTTCCAGGTGGGTCCACGACCGCACCAGCCGGGACTTCTGATAGGTCAGGGCCGCCAGCTCGACCTGCAGCTGGCCCTCGCGGGTGCGCGCCCGCGCCCCGAAGATCTCCAGGATCAGGCCGGTTCGGTCGATGACCTTGGCCTTGATGCCCTTCTCCAGGTTGCGCTGCTGCACCGGGCTGAGCGCATGGTCCATGATGACGAGGCTGGCCTCGCTCTCCTCGACCACTTCGGCCAGATGCTCGACGGTACCGGAGCCCAGCAGGGTCGAAGGGTGCGGCCGACTGACGCGCACCCACTCCGCGTGCACGACCTCCAGCTCGATGGCCCGAGCGAGGCCAACCGCCTCCTCCAGGCAAGCCTCCGGCGCTCGCGGCGCCTCATGGGCGTCGCGCAGGACCGGATGAACGACGATGGCGCGGCCGGAGCCATGCGGCATCCGGCCATCGCCGTTTACGGGGGTTCCGTTAACCGGGGAGTTAATCGCCTTCACCTTCCTTGGGCGGCTCGAAGAGTTGGATCGGATGAGCCGGCATCACGGTGGAAATCGCGTGCTTGTACACGAGCTGCGAATGCGCGTCCCGCCGCAGCAGGACCGAAAAGTTGTCGAACCAGGTGATGATGCCCTGAAGCTTGACGCCATTCACTAGGAAGACCGTCACGGGAGTCTTGTTCTTTCTGACGTGATTCAGGAAGACGTCCTGCACGTTCTGGCTTTTTTCAGACATATTGTTCTGCCCCCTTCTTAGATGATTATTGGGGCTCCTTGAGAGCCCACTCCCCGTAACAATTCTGTCGTTAGTCCCTGGAACCCGTCCCGGTCGACACATGGACGGATATGGTATCACCGATGCGATGCACCAAGCTACACAGCGCGTGGCAGGTGTCGTAACGGTGCGTCGGCGGGAAGCGATCGAACCCCTCCCCCTCCGCGGCCCCCACCAGGATCGGCACGATACCAGCCGCGTGGGCGCATTCCATGTCGACGTCGGCATCACCGACGAACCACACCTCCGCCCCCGGCTCGATGCCACCGGGCGCCAGCGCCATGCGCACCGGCGCGCAGTGCGGCTTGTCCTGTTCGGCGTCATAGGCGCCGACCAGACGGCCGAAGAAGCGCGTCCAGCCAAGCGCGTCGGCCTCGGCGCGCAGGAAGCGGCCGGTCTTGTTGGAGACCACCGCCTGATAGACACTGCGCTCCGCCAGCGTTTCCAACAAGGCCTGTGCGCCGGGAATGGGGCGCAGGTGTTCCAGGTGGTGCGCTTCGAAATAGGCGTAGAATATGTCGCGCGCGTCGGTCCAGCGGTCGCCGAACAGGCGCGGGAAGCTGTCGCGCAGCGACTGCTTGATGCGTACGCGCGCTTCCTCCTCGCTCCAGGGATCCTGGCCGAAGGCGACCAGGGTGTGGTTGAGGGCCGCGCGAATGGTGCCCCAGTTGTCGACCAAGGTGTTGTCCCAGTCGTACAGCACTGCACGCGGCAATGTGATCGGGTCGCTCACGGTGCACTCCGCACATGGTCGATGTAGGCTTGGCGCAGGGCCATGGTCACCACTCCGGGCTTGCCGTTGCCGACGGCACGGTCGTCGATACGGGTCACCGGCATGGCGAAGGTACCGGCCGAGGACAGGAACGCCTCGTGCGCGGCGTAGGCCTCCTCCACCGTGAACGGCCGCTCCTCCACAGGCAGCCCGATCTCCCGCGCCAGTCGCAGCAGCGCCAGTCGGGTGATCCCATTGAGGATCTTCGTGCTCGGTTCCCGCGTGACCAGGGTTCCGGCCTGCGTAACGATCCAGGCGTTGGAGGAGCAGCCCTCGGTCACCGTGCCGTCCGGGTCCACCATCCAGGCCTCGAAGGCGCCAGCTTCGGCCGCCTGCTGCTTGCCGAGCACCTGGGCCAGCAGGCCGGTCGTCTTGATGTCGCGCCGGCCCCAGCGGATGTCCGGGATGGTGACGACGCGCACGCCGTCCTCCAGCTGCCCAGGCTGGGTCCAGCGCTGCACGCGCTTCGTGGTCACCACCAGTGCCGAAGGGCGGGGCGAGGGGAAGCGGAAATCGCGCGGCGCCACGCCGCGGGTAATCTGCATGTAGACCGCACCGTTGCGGATGCCGTTGCGGCGGACCAGTTCGCGCAAGATCATCTCCAGCACCCGGCGTCCGACTGGCCAGTCGATGCGGAGTTCGCCCAGGCTGCGGTCCAGCCGCTCCATGTGGCCGTCCAGGTCGGCGAAGCGGCCATCGAGGATCGTGACGACCTCGTACACCCCGTCGGCGAGCTGATAGCCGCGGTCCTCGACGTGAATGGCCGCGCGGTCATGGGACACGTACCGGCCGTTGACATAAGCCCATCGAGCCATCGGTTCTTTGTTCTTCGTTTACCTGACTTCACCCAATAAGCCCGACAGGAATGCATTGAGTCTCAATAATCCGCCCAGCCAACCGGTGCGGATTGCCGGACGTTAGCACCAAGATCCTGGAAGCGCCAGATGTTGGGCCTCGCCTCCGGCTCTACCCGACGGATCAATCCACGAATGCTTTGCCCTTGTCGTTGCCGTGCACGCCCAGGCTTTTCAGCTTGCGGTGCAGCGCCGAGCGTTCCATGCCGACGAAGGCCGCAGTGCGGGAGATGTTGCCGCCGAAGCGGGTCACCTGGGCCAGCAGGTACTCGCGCTCGAACACCTCGCGTGCCTCGCGCAAAGGCAGGCCCATGATCTCGCCGCCCTTATCCCACTTCAGCACGGTGGGCGTGATGGCGCCGATCTCCGGCGGCAGCATGTCGGCCCGGATCGGCTCCTTGGGGTCGCCGTGCGCCATGATCAGCAGCCAGTCGATCACATTGCGCAGTTGGCGCACGTTGCCAGGCCAGTCGTAGGCCTGGAGCGCCGCCATGGCATCCTCGCCGAACTCGCGCGCCGGCAGGCCGGCTGCCTCGCCTGAGCGCTGCATGAAGTGCTTGGCCAGCAGCGGGATGTCCTCGCGTCTTTCGGCCAGCGAGGGCACGCGGAGAGGAACCACGGCCAGGCGGTAGAAGAGGTCCTGGCGGAAGCGCCCGTTCTCGATCTCGGCCTGGAGGTCGCGGTTGGAGGTGGCGATGACGCGCACGTCCACCTCGACCCGGTGGCCGCCACCAACCCGTTCAAAGGTCTGTTCCTGAAGGGCGCGGACGATCTTGCCCTGCGTCTCCAGCGGCATGTCGGCCACCTCGTCCAGCAGCAGCGTGCCGCCGTGCGCCTGCTCGAAAGTGCCGATCTTGCGGCCGAGGCCGTCCACGCCGGCCTCGGTGCCGAACAGCTCTATCTCCAGCCGATCGGGGCGCATGGTGGCGCAGTTCAGACCGACGAAGGGACCCGTGTTGCGGCGCGAGCGCTGGTGGATCAGCCGCGCCACCACCTCCTTGCCCGAGCCGGCCGGACCGGTGATCAGCACGCGGCTTCCCGTCGGCGCCACCCGCTCGATGCTCTGCCGCACCTGGGTGATGCTGGAGGACCGGCCGATCAGCTCCACCTCGCCGCCGGCGCGCAGCCGCAGCTCTTCGTTCTCGCGCCGCAGCCGCGCGGCCTCGATGGCGCGCTCGACCATCAGCAGCAGGCGGTCGGCCTTGAACGGCTTCTCGATGAAGTCGTAGGCGCCGATCTTGATGGCGCTGACCGCGGTCTCGATCGTTCCGTGGCCGGAGATCATGATCACCGGCAGGTTCGGATGGTCGCGCATCAGCTGCTCGAGGATCTGCAGCCCGTCCAGCCGGCTCCCCTGCAGCCAGATGTCGAGGATCACTAGGCTCGGCCGGCGCGACGCGACCTGGGTGAACGCCTGGTCGGCGTCGGATGCCTCGCGGGTCTTGATGCCCTCGTCGTTGAGGATGCCCGCGATGAGCATCCGGATATCCGCCTCGTCGTCGACGATCAGAATGTCATGCGCCATTGGCTGCCCGCCTTTGCTCCCCGCCGGTCTCCGCCCGGCTGTTGTCCGTGGCCGCGTCCTGCACGGCCGCTGTGGTGCGTGGAATGATCAGGCTGACCCGGGCGCCGCCGCTGGGCGCGTCGTCGAGCGTCAGCTCGCCGCCGTGGTCCTCCATGATCTTCTTGACGATCGCCAGCCCCAGCCCGGTGCCCTTCGCCCTCGTGGTGACGTAGGGCTCGGTCAGTCGGTGCCGTTCCTCCTGCGGAAGGCCCTTGCCGTTGTCCTCGACTACCAGCGCCACCTGTTCGGCGTCGGCGTCAATGCGCACGCCCACGTGGCCGGGCGGCAACTCGACACCGTCCGTCGGTTGCGGGCGGCCTTCGATGGCATCGACAGCGTTCTGCAGCAGGTTGGTCAACGCTTGGCTGATCTGCCGCGAATCGCACGCCACGGTCAGCGGGCCGGGCGGAAGATCCACGTCGAACTTGACCTTGCCGGCGTGCGCGCTGGTTTGCAGGAACACCGCCTGGCGGACGAGGTCGCTGACGTTGACCGCCTTCATCACCGGCTGGGGCATGCGAGCGAAAGCCGAAAACTCGTCCACCATGCGCCGGATGTCGTCCACCTGCCGAACGATGGTGTCCGTGCACATGGTGAACACCTCGGTGTCGTCGGGCGCTATCTGCTTAAGGTACTTGCGCCGCAGCCGCTCGGCCGAGAGCTGGATGGGGGTGAGCGGGTTCTTGATCTCGTGCGCGATACGGCGCGCCACGTCGGCCCAGGCGGCTTTGCGCTGCGCCGAGACCAGTTCGGTGATGTCGTCGAAGGTGACGACGTAGCCGCGGATCTCCCCTACCCCAGCCTCGGCGCTGATGCGCACCAGGAGCGTCAGCGGCGCACCGCCGGGCCGACGGATCTGCACCTGCTCCTGCATCGGCCGGCCAGGGCGGTGTGGCGCGTTGTCCAGGAGTTCGCCCATCTCCGGCGACAGCTCGGCCAGCCGGCGCCCGATCAGCGTCTCGGGATCCTCGACACCCAGCAAGCGGGCTGCCGAAAGATTGGGCAAATTGATTACTCCGTCGGCATCAAGGCCGATGACGCCCGCGGTCACGCCGGCCAGCACCGTCTCGGTGAAGCGACGGCGCTGGTCCAGCTGGCTGTTGGCCTGGAGCAGCTCGCGCCGCTGGCTCTCGATCTCCGTCGTCATGCGATTGAAGGCGCGCGACAGCAGCGCCAGTTCGTCCTCGTCGCGCGGTTCCGACACGCGGACCTGGAGGTCGCCGGCGCGCACCCGCTCGGCGGCACCGATGAGTGCCGAGATCGGCCGCGCCAGCTTGGTCGCGAAGTTCAGGCCCGCCCACACTGCGGCCAGCAGCAGCAGCAGCGCTACGATGACGAAGATCGCCGTGAAGGTGATCTGCAGGCTGCCGCGCTGCCCCTCCAGCTCGGTGTAGGAGGTGACGGCGCCCTTTGCCGCCGCGTAGTGCGACAGCACCTTCGATTCCACGACGCGACCGACGTAGAGGTAGGTGTCGACGAAGCGGTCGAGGCGGATCAGCGCCCGCACCCGGTCATCGCTCTCATGAACGATCAGCACGACCTCGCCATTGCGGGCCTGCTCCAGCCCGGAGTCGGGGATCGGGTCGAATTCCAGCGCGAAGCTGAAGCCGGAGCGCGCCAGGATCCGCCCGGTGGTGCCGTTGAACACGATCGCCTCGGACAGCGTGCGCAATGCCGCCTGGGTGGACACCACCTGATCGAACCGGTCAGGGTCGGCGGACAGCCGCACGGCCTCCTGGTTCAGGTCGTTGGCCATGGCCAGCGCGTCGGCACGGATGTTCTGCTGGTGCTCGTGCAGGTAGGCGCTGGCGACCTCAAGGGACTCGTGGACGGCGGTACGCACCTTGTCGCTGAACCAGGACTGGACGCCGACATAGAAGAAGATCGCCGAGAACGCCGCCACCACGATGGCGGGTGCCACCGCCAGCAGGCTGAACACCGCCACCAACCGCACATGCAGCCGCGAGCCGGCCATGCCGCGGCGGTGCCCGATCCAGATCTGTACGATGCGCCGCGCCACCAGTGCGCCCAGCAGCAGCAGCAGCACCATGTCGAGGACAAGCAGCAGTGTGACCGTGCGTGGGTTCGACGCGACGAAGGGAGCCGTCTCCGTCAGTGCGGCATAGGTGGCGAACCCGGCAGCGATGGCCGCCAGGCTGAGCGCCACGGCCAGACGCTTGGCAAGTCCCACGCGCCCGGCCCAGCGGGATAGGTGGGCCCAGAGCGCCGCCGATTTTTCCGAGTTCTGAAGCGACATGGTACCGGCCACAGGATGTTGCCGGAAAGGTACACATCTGTTGCTGAGCTGCCAAGCTGCTTCGCGGCCATAATGCAAAAGGGCTCCGTTGCACGCTGCAACGGAGCCCTTGGGGTGACACCGTGTCACATCTATATCACGGCGGGAACTTTGCCCCTCCCCGGCCCTACACGGCGACTCACTTCAGTCCGCGCATCACCTGGATGTCCAGTTCGCGGATCTTCTTGCGCAACGTGTTGCGGTTCAACCCCAGCATCTCGGCCGCCTTGATCTGGTTGCCGCGCGTCGCCGACAGGCTGAGCGAGATGAGCGGACGCTCCACCTCGCGCAGCACGCGGTCGTACAGGCCCTTGGAGGGGATACCGTCCTTGTGGGCGGCGAAATACTCCTTCAGGTGCCGCTCGACTGCAGAGCCGAGGCCCTCGCTCTGCGTCTCCTCGACCACCTGCACCACCGGGGTGGCGTCGGCCAGCTCGGCCTCGATCACGTCGACGCCGATGACCTCCTGCGAGTACAGGGCCGCCAAGCGGCGTACAAGGTTTTCCAGCTCGCGTACGTTGCCCGGCCAGCGGTAGCGCTTGAGGCGCTCCATCGCCGGCTGATTGATGCTTTTGTTCGGTAGCCCCTGCGCCACCGCCTGGTTCAGGAAGTGGCGGATCAGCAGCGGCACGTCCTCCGTACGCTCGCGCAGTGGTGGCAGGCGGATCGGCACGACGTTGAGGCGGTAGAACAGATCCTCGCGGAACAGGCCCTGGCGGATCAGCGTACGCAGGTCCCGGTGCGTGGCGGCGATGATGCGCACGTCCGTCTTGATGGGCGTACGCCCGCCGACCGTGGTGTACTCCCCCTCCTGGAGAACGCGCAGCAGGCGCGTCTGCGCCTCCAGCGGCATATCACCGATCTCATCGAGGAAAAGTGTGCCGCCCTGCGCCTGCTCGAAGCGGCCGGTGGAGCGGTTGGTGGCGCCGGTGAAGGCGCCCTTCTCATGGCCGAACAGCTCGGACTCGATCAGCTCGCGCGGGATCGCCGCCATGTTGATGGCAACGAAGGGGCCGTTGCGGCGCTTGCCGTAGTCGTGCAGCGCGCGCGCCACCAGCTCCTTGCCGGTACCCGACTCCCCGGTGATCATCACCGTCAGGTCGGTGCCCATCAGACGGGCAAGCACGCGGTAGATCTCCTGCATGGCCGGCGAACGGCCGATGACCGGAAGCTGCTCCTCCTCCAGCGTGTCGTTGGCCGGCTCGCCCTTCGCCTGCTGCGAGTTGAGCGCCCGCTCGACCACCGAGACCAGTTCCTTCAGGTCGAAGGGCTTAGGCAGGTACTCGAAGGCGCCCCGCTCCGCCGCCTTTACGGCGGTGATCAGCGTGTTCTGCGCGCTCATCACGATGACGCGCAGGTCCGGGCGAAGCTTCTTGATGCGCGGGATCAGATCCAGGCCGTTCTCGTCCGGCATCACTACGTCGGTGATAACGAGGTCGCCCTGCCCGTCCGCAACCCAACGCCACAGCGTCGAGGCGTTGCCGGTGGTGCGCACGTCATGGCCGAGCCGCGCCAGGGCCTGTGTGAGGACGGTGCGTATGGCGCGGTCGTCATCCGCAACCAGTATCGTTGCTGCAGCCATCAGCGAGCCCCTCGCTCACCGCGGCCCGGAATCCCCTCGCTCGGAGTCTGGGTTTCGTCATACATGGGCAGCGACACCTTGAAGACGGTTCGGCGCGGCTGGCTGTCGAATTCGATGACTCCGCCGTGATCGCCGATGATCTTCGCCACTAATGCAAGTCCAAGGCCAGTTCCGTTGACCTTCGTCGTGACGAACGCGTCGAACAGGTTGCCGCGCAGATCCTCGGGGATGCCGTCCCCGTTGTCCTGCACCGAAACCAGCAACGGCAACGGCATCCGCGTGTCGCCGCCCGGCAGCGCCATGCGCACGCCGTGCTGGTATGCGGTGGACAGGACGATCTCGCCGCCCGGATCGGGGCAGGCCTCTGCCGCATTTTTGACCAGATTGAGCAGGACCTGGACCAACTGGTCGCGGTTGCCGTAGACGGGCGGCAGCGACGGGTCGTAGCGTTCCACGAAGCGGATGTTCCGGCCGAAGCCGCTCTGCGCGATCTTGCGGACGTGCTCCAGCACAGTGTGGATGTTCACTGGGCCGCGGTCGAGCGGCCGGCGGTCGGAGAACACCTCCATCCGGTTGACCAGCGCCACGATGCGGTCTGCCTCGTCGCAAATCAGGCGCGTCAGCTCGCGGTCCTGCTCGTTGACGTTCTCCTCCAGCAACTGGGCGGCGCCGCGGATGCCGGACAGCGGGTTCTTCACCTCGTGCGCCAGCATGGCCGCCATGGCGGTGACGGAGCGGGCGGCGTTCCGGTGGGTGAGGGAGTTATCGATCTTGCGCGCCAGCGAGCGCTCATGCAGCGTCACGATCATCTGATCGGAGCCGTCGGCCATCGCCGCCACCTGCACCGTCACGCTGTGCGGGCCGATGCGCGGGGTATCGATGGTGACGCCCTCCTGCGACGCTACCATGCTGCCGCGCCGCACCTGATCGAGCATCGCCATCACCGGGCTGTCGGGCGGCAGCAGGTCGGACAGGAGCGTACCCTCGATCATGCTGGCGCCGATATCGAAGAACTCCTGCGCCTCCAGGTTCACGTAGCGGATCTCGCCCGCCCCGTCGACGACCAGCACCGGATCGGGCAACGCGTTGAGCACCGCCCGGGGATCAACCCCGGCGTTGCGGGGCGAAATGCGCGGCGAACGCCGCGTGGCCGATGTTGCCATGCGCGACGACATCAGGCGGCCATCCTCTCGATCACCGGTTCGTAGAAGCGACGAATCCGCTCGCGCACCGCGTCGGCGCCCTCGATCAGGTTGATCTCCGCACGGAACTCGGCCGAGCCCGGCAGGCCCTTGGAGTACCAGGAGACGTGCTTGCGGGCGACGCGGACGCCCGGCTCGGTGCCGTAATGGCTGAGCATGGCGTCGAAATGCTCCAGCACGATCGTCAACTGTTCGTGCAGCGGCGGGTCGGGCAGCCGCTCGCCGGTGCGCAGATAGTGCATGACCTGCGACGGGAACCACGGCCGGCCGTAGGTGCCGCGGCCGATCATCACGCCGTCCGCACCGGACTCCGTCAGTGCCCGGTCCACGTCGTCGAAGGTCTGGATGTCGCCGTTGACGACCACGGGGATCGACACGGCCTCCTTCACCCTGCGCACGAAGGCCCAGTCGGCAGTGCCGTTGTACATCTGGTTCCGGGTGCGGCCATGGATGGTGATCATCCTGATCCCGCACTCCTCGGCGATGCGCGCGAGGCGCGGCGCGTTCAGGTTGCCATGGTCCCAGCCCATGCGGGTCTTCAGCGTCACCGGGACGTTCACCGCCTTGACGGTCGCCTCCAGGATGCGGCCGGCCAGCGGCTCGTCGCGCATCAGCGCGGAGCCTGCGTAACCGTTGACCACCTTCTTCACCGGACAGCCGAAGTTGATGTCGACGAGGGCGACGCCGCGGTCCTCGTTCAGCTTGGCCGCTTCCGCCATGACCTCCGGCTCGCAACCGGCAAGCTGGACCGCCATGGGGAACTCCTCCGGCACGGTCTCGACCATGCGCAGGGTCTGGCGGTTTTCGCGGATCATCGCCTGGCTGGCGATCATCTCGGACACGACGAGGCCGCACCCGGTGCGCTTCACCAGGCGGCGGAACGGCAGGTCGGTGACGCCCGACATCGGCGCGAGGATCACCGGATCCGACAGGGGGATGGAACCGATCTGGATGCCCATTTCAGCTTGCCCAATTCATGGGCGGTTCGGTGTTTTGCTGTGATTTTGTGCAAGCTACCACGTCGCCTGGCGGGTTTGCAAGCGTGTGCGGTGCAGCATTCGCGTGGGACGCGACTGTTCGCTCAGGGCAGAAGGACATCCACGACGAATTTGACACCGATATAGGCAAGCGTGAGCAGGAGGTAGGCAATGAGCACCAGTCTGGCGGCTGTACGGCCCTTTACGCCGGTCCGGACGTGCGCAAACAACAGGCCGCCGATGACCACGAAAGAGGCAAGAGAGAGCAGCGTCTTGTGGTCCAGACGCAGGGCTACGCCCTGCTCGTAGTACAGGACGGCCATGCCCGTGGCGAGGCCGAGGCCCAGCACCCCCTCCGACGCGGCCAGCAGCCGGACCTGAAGGTGCTCGCTCTCCGCCATCGGCGGCAGGAATCGGGTGAGCGCGGTCGGGCGCTTCGCCTTCAGCGCCCGCTGTTGCAGGAACGCCGCCAGCGACGCCACCGCAGCCAGCGTCAGCAGCGCATAGGTAACGACCGACACCGCGATGTGCAGGTCGATCCAGATGCCGGGCGCACCGCCACGCAGGACCGGCGCCCTGGTGCCTTCTGACAGCGTCGCTACTGCCCCGACCGCGACAAGGTAGGGCAGCAGCAGCGGCGACAGCCGCCAACCGGAGCGGGTGATGGCGCATAGCGCGGCGAACAGCACCATGCAGGCGGCGATGGTCACCCATAGCGCCGTCGGCAGGCCGGTCTGCCAACTGTCGCCCATGCGCACCGTCACCCAGGCCACGGGCCCGAACACGGCCAGCGCCAGGGCGCCCCAGAATGCGGCCGAGCGGCCCTGTTCGCCCACGCCGCCGATGGTGCGGTAGGGGTAAAGCGACGCCGGCAGCAGCGCCAGCAGCGCCGTGAGGCTGAAGACGAGGTTCTGCGACATCACAGGCCGGCCATGCCCTTCCCTGCCTCTTGGCGGATTCCGGGGGACAGGCTAGGCTCCGCCGCGTCGCCGTCAAGTCCGCAAATCATCCAAGGCCCCTCCCACATGCCGTCCTGCATCGCGCTGATCGTCGCCGGCGGTTCCGGCCAACGCTTCGGCGCCGAGCGTCCGAAACAATACCATGATCTCGCCGGCCAAGCGGTGCTCCGCCACACGGTCGAGGCGTTCCTGAACCATCCCGCGGTCACCAGTGTCCAGGTGGTGATCCACCCTGCGCATCGCGACCTCTACGACGCTGCAATCGCCGGACTGCCCCTGCCCGCCCCGGTTTCCGGCGGCGCCACGCGCCAGGACTCGGTGCGCAACGGGCTGGAAGCTCTGGCCCATCCTGCTCCCGGCCCGGATCTCGTGCTGATCCACGACGCCGCCCGTCCGTTGGTCGACGCCGGTACCATCCAGGCGGTGGTGGACGCGCTGGCCGACCGACCCGGCGCCATCGCGGCCGTGCCGGTCACCGATACGCTCAAGCGAAGCGACGGCGGGTTGGTGGGCGCAACCGTGGACCGCGCCGCGCTCTGGCGGGCGCAGACGCCGCAGGGCTTCCGCTATCCCGACATCCTCGCCGCCCACCGTGCGGCGAGCGGATTGGACCTCACCGACGACGCCGCGGTCGCCGAGCGGGCCGGGCTGGCCGTCGCCCTGGTGCCGGGCAAGGAGGAGAATTTCAAGGTGACCACCCAGGACGACCTCGCCCGCGCCGAAGGCATCGTGGGCCGGCATTTGGGCGACATCCGCACCGGATCGGGCTTCGACGTGCACCGCTTCGCCGAAGGGGATGCGGTAATGCTCTGCGGGGTGCGGGTGCCGCACACGCACCGGCTGGAGGGGCATTCCGACGCCGACGTGGGGCTGCACGCGCTGACCGACGCCATCCTGGGAGCCATCGGCGACGGCGACATCGGCAGCCACTTCCCGCCCGCCGACCCGCGGTGGCGGGGAGCCGACAGCGGGGCGTTCCTCCGCCACGCGGCGGAGCTGGTACGGGTGCGCGGCGGCCGCATCGCGCATGTCGACGTGACGGTGATCTGCGAACGCCCCAAGGTCGGCCCGCACCGCGCCGCCATGGTGGCGCGGGTGGCGGAACTGCTGGGCATCGAGGAAGGCCGGGTCAGCGTCAAGGCGACGACCACCGAGCGCCTGGGCTTCACCGGTCGCGGCGAGGGCATCGCCGCACAGGCGGTGGCGACGGTGCGCCTGCCGGGGTAGGATCGACCGGCAACCGGAGGGGAAGACGATGTTCCCGGACCACATCCGCGACCTGGCCGCCGCACTGCTGGCTGAATACGAGCAAGCCGGCCGCATGGTCGCCGCCGCCGAGTCCTGCACCGGCGGCCTGATCGCCGGGGCCATCACCGAAATCCCCGGTTCGTCGCAGGTGTTCGAGCGCGGGTTCGTGACCTACAGCAACCTTGCCAAGTCGGAGATGCTGGGCGTGCCGCCGAGCCTGCTCGTCGCCCACGGCGCCGTCAGCGCCGAGGTGGCGGTGGCGATGGCGGTGGGCGCGCTGGCCAAGTCGAAGGCGGACGTCGCGGTGGCGGTCACCGGCGTCGCCGGACCGGGCGGCGGCAGCGAGGCCAAGCCGGTGGGCCGGGTCTACATCGCCACGGCGGTGCGTGACGGGCCGGCCAAGGCGCGCGAGTATACCTTCTCCGGCGACCGGGACGCGGTGCGCATGCAAATGGTGGAATGCGCGCTGGAGCGTCTGCGCGCAGCGCGGCCGATGGAGAGATAGGCGGGGGCGCGACCCGAGAACCTTAAGCCGGGTTGGCCGACGCCCCGGCGGTGGCCGGCGTGCCGTAGAGCTGTGCCGCGCGCATCTCGAAGGCGTGCACCATGCGCTTCACGGCCTCGTTGAACAGCATGCCCATGATCTTCTGCAACACCTTCGACCGGAACTCGAAATCGACGAAGAAGTCGACGCACACGCCCCGCGGATGCGGCATGAAGATCCAGTGGTTGTTCAGGTACTGGAACGGCCCGTCGGTGTACTGCACATCGATGCGCTTGGCCTCCTCGTTCAGCTCGACGCGCGAGGTGAAGCGCTCGCGCACCATCTTGAAGCCGATGACGAGGTCCGCGTACATCACGTTGCCCTCGCGCTTGCGGATGCGCGCGGCCATGCACCAGGGCAGGAATTCCGGGTACTTGTCCACCTCGGCGACCAGCCGGTACATCTGGTCCGGGGTGTACGGCAGGACCTTCTTTTCCGCGTGCGTGGGCATGCCCCCTCCCCCGTCTCTCAGCCTGCCGCCGCGAGCTTCGCCTCGCGGGCGGCGCGCAAGCGCTGGAAGTCGGCACCCGCGTGGTAGGACGAGCGCGTCAGCGGCGACGCCGCCACCATCAGGAAGCCCTTGGCACGGCCGAGGCGGGCGTAGCCATCGAACTCCTCGGGCGTCACGAAGCGGTCCACCGCGGCGTGCTTAGGCGTCGGCTGCAGGTACTGGCCGATGGTCATGAAATCCACGTCGGCGGCGCGCAGGTCGTCCATCACCTGCCCGACCTCCTCCTTGCTCTCGCCCAGGCCGACCATGATTCCGGACTTGGTGAACATAGACGGATCCAGCTCCTTTACCCGCGCCAACAGTTGCAGCGAGGTGAAGTAACGCGCCCCCGGACGGATCGTCGGGTAGAGCCGCGGCGCCGTCTCCAGATTGTGATTGAAGACGTCCGGCTTGGCGGCGACCACGGTCTCGACGGCGCCCTTCTTCTTCTGGAAGTCGGGGGTGAGAATCTCGATGGTCGTGTCGGGCGCGGCGGCGCGGATGGCGCGGATGGTGCGGGCGAAGTGCTCTGCCCCGCCGTCCTCCAGGTCGTCGCGGTCGACCGAGGTGACCACCACGTGGTGCAGGCCGAGCTGGGCGACCGCCTCGGCCACGTGGTCCGGCTCGTGCGGGTCGAGCAGGTTGGGCTTGCCGGTCTCGACGTTGCAGAAGGCGCAGCCGCGCGTGCAGATGGAGCCGAGGATCATGAACGTGGCGTGCTTGTGCTTCCAGCACTCGCCGATGTTCGGGCAGGCCGCCTCCTCGCACACGGTGTGGAGCTTCAGACCCCGCATGAGCTGGCGGGTTTCGTTGTATTCCTGGCTCATCGGCGCCTTGACACGGATCCAGGCGGGCTTGCGCTGGATCGGGTTGTCGGGCTTGTGAGCCTTTTCGGGATGGCGGAGCTTCTCGGGCTGGTCGGCCACGGTCATGACGTCACGAACTCCCATCGGTCGGCCGTGCTTGGCGGACCGTTCAACGGAACTGTCCGGCCGGA
>Ga0196970_1000959_pt1 | contig 24276 bp, 28 predicted proteins | sample S1v_513CmetaG_FD_148672 | JGI IMG/M metagenome (GOLD analysis project Ga0196970, IMG submission 148672) | Soil microbial communities from Anza Borrego desert, Southern California, United States - S1+v_5-13C | ecosystem: Environmental > Terrestrial > Soil > Desert | place: USA: California... | reverse complement strand
CCAGAACCCGCGCATGGGCCGGGTGATGGCGTTGGACGGCGTGATCCAGACCACCGAAGCCGACGAATTCATCTACCACGAAATGCTCACCCATGTGCCGATCCTCGCCCACGGCAGCGCCAAGCGTGTGCTGATCATCGGTGGCGGTGACGGCGGCATGCTGCGCGAAGTGACCAAGCACGCAGGCGTCGAGCACATCACCATGGTCGAAATCGACGGCACCGTGGTCGACATGTGCAAAGAGTTCCTGCCGAACCACTCCGCCGGCGCCTATGACGATCCACGCCTGAACCTGGTGATTGACGACGGCATGCGTTTCGTCGCCACGACCACGGAAAAATTCGACGTGATCATCTCCGACTCCACCGACCCGATCGGCCCGGGCGAAGTGTTGTTTTCGGAGAACTTCTACCAAGCCTGCCACCGATGCCTAAACGAGGGCGGCATCCTGGTCACGCAGAACGGCACACCGTTCATGCAGATCGACGAAGTGAAGACCACCGCCGGTCGCCTCAACAGCCTGTTCCCGGACTGGCATTTCTATCAGGCGGCGGTGCCGACCTACATCGGCGGTTCGATGACCTTCGCCTGGGGCTCGGCCAACCCGGCCTACCGCAAACTCAGCCGTGAAACCCTGCAACAGCGCTTCATCGGCAGCGGCATCGTCACCCGTTACTACAACCCGGAAATTCACATCGGCGCATTCGCCTTGCCGCAATACGTGCTGCAGGCGATCAACAAGCCGGGCAATAACTGATTTTCAACACAGTACCGCTGTAGGAGTGAGCCTGCTCGCGAGAGCTGTTTATCAGTCGATATCTGTGTGACTGGCAAACCGCAATCGCGAGCAGACTCACTCCTGCAATTTGATCATCGCCCTGTGTAATCCTTTTGAACCAACTATCGCGGCAAAACGTCCAGATAGAGGTAAGCCCATCTACGGGTTGATCGAGGAGGCACTGATGCAAAAGTGGAAAGTCACTTTCGTGGATGATCATGGTGAAATCGTTGATGAAATCTTCGAACGTGAGGAATGCCCGACCGACGATGAAGCCGCCCGGCTGATCAAGGAAAGGCTCCTTCCGGTGGCTGCCCAACTGGATCTGAACGATCTGGAAGGACGCACCGCCGATGCTGGCGTTAAAAACCTCAAGACCCAGAACGGCATCGAGATCCGCAGCATCACGCCAATCTGAACACTTCCTGTCATCTCGTAAACCAGGCCTTGGCAGCGCCGCTCTCTTGCGGCTACTCTGCAAGGGAGATCAGCGAATGGATCGCTAAGGTCTGGTCTTGTCAGCTACATGCTTGTTTCCCGCATGCAACCGCAGTGTTGTCGAAGTACTTAGGCCACAGGCCCGGGGCGGGAATACGGAAAGTCTATCCATCTATGCGAGGGGGACGATTCATGAGCACAGCCTATCAAGAAGACATCAGCAGCAATGTTCTGCGCCGCATGAAAGAAGGCGGTTTCGATTTTTCAAGATTTCATCCCATCGAGTTCTACGCCATTTTCCCGGACGAGGAGCGGGCGCGCAGGGCGGCAGGCAACTATCGCGGTGAATCCATCAATGCCCAGGTCAGCGCGCGGGACGACGGCGCCTGGTCGCTGGAACTCAGCAAGGTCATGTACGCGACTTATGACGATATCGGTGATTTCGAGCAGGGCTTTTCCGCCGTGGTCGAACCGCTGGGCGGCATCATCGAGGGCTGGGGCGTCAAGCAGGAGGTGCGCAACCGCCACCGTTTGAACTGATCGCTTGCAAGACTTGTTGAGCAACGGCTGACCTTTGGGTCGGCCGTTGTCGTTTGTGCCCTGCGCAAACGCTGTGGCAAAACCCTGAAACAAGAATCCGAGGCAAAAAAAAGCCACCGGAGAGGGTGGCTAAAAGGGAAGAGCGATACGCGACTGAATCCCGTGAGGGCTACAGCGGGCGGGCTGCCGGAGCAGTCCAGGTCAGTTGAGCGGGCGACTTCGCGAGGCTGTTGCCGGCGAAGTTTTGCAGCGAATGCGCGGATTATCCGTACGCCGCGCCGGGCAGTGAAATCAGTTCTGACTATGCTGGTGATAGGCGTTGCAATGCGTCGCAATGAAGCGGGGGCAATCCTGTTGGAGCATTTGTTGCACAGGAATGGTGCGGTGTCTGCGATGTGAATATCCAACCGATTGAAATCAAAGCGTTTATGCCGATGGCACGGGCCTTGCGAAGGCCTGTATGTCCGGGTGACAAGGAGTACGGCATGATCCGCACCTATTTTGATGAGATGTACGATGCCGGCGGCCAGGTTCGCCCGCATTATCGCGAGTTCGCCCGATGGCTGGCCGATACGCCGGATGAACTGCTGGCGCAACGACGGCGAGAAGCCGATCTGCTGTTCCATCGCGCCGGGATTACCTTCACGCTCTATGGTGACGAGCAGGGCACCGAGCGCTTGATTCCGTTCGACACCATCCCGCGCAGCATTCCTGCCAGCGAATGGCGGATCGTCGAGCGCGGCTGCATTCAGCGGGTCAAGGCGCTGAACATGTTTCTCGCCGACCTGTACCACGAGCAGCGCATCATCAAGGCCGGGATCATTCCCGCCGAACAGGTACTGGCCAACGAGCAATACCAGTTGGCGATGCAAGGCCTGGATCTGCACCGCGATATCTATTCGCACATTTCCGGCGTCGATCTGGTGCGCGACGGCGACGGCACCTATTACGTGCTCGAGGACAATCTGCGTACGCCGAGCGGCGTGAGCTACATGCTCGAAGACCGCAAGATGATGATGCGCCTGTTTCCCGAGCTGTTTTCGGCCCAGCGCATCGCGCCGATCGATCATTACCCGAACCTTTTGCTCGACACCCTGAAAAGCTCAAGCCCGATCGACGACCCGAGCGTGGTGGTGCTGACGCCAGGGCGCTTCAACAGCGCGTTTTTCGAGCATGCGTTTCTGGCGCGGGAAATGGGCGTGGAACTGGTCGAGGGCGCGGATCTGTTCGTGCGTGACGACAAGGTGTTCATGCGTACCACCGATGGCCCGAAAGCGGTCGACGTGATCTATCGACGCCTTGATGACGCCTTTCTCGATCCGCTGGCTTTCAATCCGGATTCCATGCTTGGCGTGCCGGGGCTGCTGTCGTCCTACCGCTCCGGCAATGTCGTGCTCGCCAACGCGATCGGCACTGGCGTCGCGGATGACAAGTCGGTGTATCCGTTTGTCACCGACATGATCCGTTTCTACCTCGATGAAGAACCGATCCTGAAAAACGTACCGACCTGGCAATGCCGCAACCCGTCTGAACTGTCCCACGTGCTGGCCAATCTTCCAGATCTGGTGGTCAAGGAAACCCAGGGCTCTGGCGGTTACGGAATGCTGGTAGGGCCGGCCGCGACGACGGCGGAAATCGATGCCTTTCGCGAGCGCATCAAAGCCAAGCCGCATGCGTACATCGCCCAACCGACGCTGTCGCTCTCGACCTGTCCGACCTTTGTCGAAAACGGCATCGCGCCGCGCCATATCGATTTGCGCCCGTTTGTCTTGTCCGGGCGCGAAACCCGGGTGGTGCCCGGCGGTTTGACCCGTGTCGCCCTGCGCGAGGGCTCCCTGGTGGTAAATTCCTCTCAGGGTGGCGGAACCAAGGACACCTGGGTGGTCGAGGATTGAAGGAAGCTTGCCATGTTAAGTAGAACTGCCTCGGATCTGTACTGGATGTCGCGTTATCTGGAGCGCGCGGAAAACCTCGCGCGCATGCTCGACATCAGTTATTCACTGTCGTTGATGCCGCAGGACGGCCGCGGCGACGGTTTGCACGAACTGGCGATGCCGCTACTGATCACCGGCACCCTCGATGATTATCTGGAGCGTCACGGCGCGCTGCATGCCGAACGCCTGCTGCACTTTTTCGCCCTCGACGCGGCCAACCCGGCCAGCATCTACAGTTGCCTCGGCGCCGCACGGGCCAGCGCTCATGCGGTGCGCGGACGGATCACGGCGGACATGTGGGAGAACATCAACGCGACCTGGCTGGAAATTCGCGGGATCGCCGAACAAGGCCTGAGCCGCTATGGCATGAGCCGTTTCTGCGAATGGATCAAGGAGCGTTCGCACCTGTTTCGCGGCGCGTCCTACGGCACGATCATGCGCAATGACGCGTTTCGCTTCATTCGTCTGGGCACGTTCATCGAGCGCGCGGACAACACGCTGCGCTTGCTCGATGCGCGTTACGAAATGGCCGGCGATCAGGCCGAAGCCGTCAGCGACGGCACCGCGCACGCGTATTACCAGTGGAGTGCTTTGCTGCGTGCGCTGTCGTCCTTCGAGGCCTACACCGAAATCTATCGTGATGCGCCCGGCGCCCGACATGTCGCCGAATTGCTGCTGTTGCGCGCCGATGTGCCGCGATCGCTGCGAGCCTGCACCGAAGAGATCGACCAGATCCTCGCGCAGCTGCCCGGAGCCAACGGACGACCGGCGCAACGTCTGGCTGCGGAGATGGATGCGCGCCTGCGCTACACCGGCATCAATGAAATCCTCGAGGAAGGCCTGCACGCCTGGCTGACCGAATTCATCCCGCTGGTGCGCCAGCTGGGCAACGCCATTCACAGTTCTTACCTGGAGGCTGCATGAGACTCTCCATTAGCCACGAGACCACCTATCACTACGAAGATCAGGTGCGCGCGAGCATCCAGTACCTGCGTCTGACGCCCCATGACAGCGAACGTCAGCATGTGCTGAGCTGGCAGCTCGATCTGCCGCGTCCGGTGCGTGCGCAACTCGATCCGTTCGGCAATATCCTCCATGTGCTGACCATGGATGAACCGCACGAAGCGATCATCATCGGGGCGCGCGGGCAGGTCGATATCGACGAACTGCGCGAGGCCGAGCACGAGAGCCAGTCGGCGCTGCCATTCCTGCGCTTCACCCGCCTGACCGAGGCGGACGAGGCGCTGCGCGCATTCGCGGAAAAATCCTGCAAGCAGCGCCGTGATCGCACCGCGCTGATCGACTTGATGCAGGGCTTGAATCAGTACATGACCTATACGCCGGGTTCGACCGAAGTCGACACCAGCGCCGCCGAAGCATTTGCCGGGCGCGCCGGTGTTTGCCAGGACCATACCCACGCGTTTCTGGCCTGTGCCCGTAGTTTGGGGATTCCGTCACGCTATGTGTCGGGCTATCTGTACAGCGAGGATTGCGAGCATCTGGCCAGCCACGCCTGGGCGGAAGCCTGGCTGGATGACGCCTGGTACAGCTTCGACGTGACCAATCAACTGGCGCGGCCCGAGCGGCACCTGAAACTGGCGGTGGGTCTGGATTATCTGGATGCCTGCCCGGTACGCGGCATGCGCCGTGGCGGCGGGTGTGAGCAGATGCATGCGAAGGTGCTGGTATCGCCGACGCCGGTCATTTCCGTACAGCAACAATAAGGCTTACAGATAACCCCTGTAGGAGTGAGCCTGCTCGCGATAGCGATATGTCAGACACATCAATGCTGACTGACATTCCGCTATCGCGAGCAGGCTCACTCCTACAAGGAATGGCGTCAGGGCTTAACCTTGCGTCCGGCCATGTGCTTTAGATACCCCACCAGCATCTCCAGCTCCCCATCCGGCAACACCGTTGCAGAGAACCCCGGCATCTTCGCCTGCGGCCACTGACGCAAGCTCTGCGGATCGCGGATGTAACGCTTGAGGAAGTCCGCGCCGAAGTATTCGGTCGGGTTGTACGGAATATTCAGATCCGGCCCGAATTGCGCATCCCCCGCGCCGTTCAAGCGGTGACAGGCCAGACAATTTTTCTGAAACAGCGCGAAACCCTGATTCACCGGATCATCCGCCTTCAGTGCCGGGTCAGGCAGCAGGGCAGGGAAGCGCTCGGCCACGGGAGCCATGCGCTTGATGCTCGCCACTTCGAATGGCCATTGTTCGGGGCTGATATGGCCTTTCTGCGGATCGCTCCAGACCAGATAGAACGGCCCGGCACTGTGTTTGCCTTCTCCTAGCGGTGGCCATGGCTGTGCCGGGTCTTCGATGGCCAGCCACGCTCGCGCGCCGTCACGGTTGAGCAGCGGTGCTGCCGCCAACTCAGCGGCAAAGCCGTCCAGCGCCACCGCTTGCAGATGGTCCTGCGGCTTGATGCCGGTCAGCAACGCAGCCATGGGCACGACGCGATAGGTCATGTCCCTTTTGTAGGACACATCATCTTTGATCGTCAGGGTTTGCACTTGAGGATGCTTGAGCAATTCCTCGGTCTGCCAGGTGCGCGCGGTGGCGCCCAACTGCAGATCAAGCTGAGCGGCTGACAAGGGCGTGCTGAGCAGCAGCGCCCCGAACACAATGAGCGCTTTCAAATGAACGCCATCCCTGTCGTGGAAAGGCGCAAAGATTGGCACAGCCGCACGGGCCCGGATAGCGGGCCAGTCATCTATTCGCTGGCGATTGATCGCACCTGCCGCTTGATTCAGCCAATGACCTTGGTCAGATTCGGCAAAATCAACAACAGCGTCGTGGCAAAAAGAATGAGCCCTGCTTGACGTACTTTCGGTTGTTTGAACATGGCTTGACCGCCTTTATTGTTATTTCCTGATGCCTGCCTGCATATCCATGACGGCACGCGCTGCACTTCCTGTTGAAGAACGCTGGCCTCGGCAAAACCCGACGACCATGACGTACATCTTCTACATTAGGGCTCACACGGACCGTGGCTTAGATCCATTTCATATGTCTTTGCTGCGATCTGCGATTAAAATGCTATGAGGCGTATTGCCAGCTTCTTGTTTGGCCGCTGGCTAGACAACTCGGCGACCTGAACCGGTTCACCTGATGGCCGATGACCGTCCGTCTGAGCATGTGCGTCAAGCGCTTTGAGCGCTGTGGTCATTGAATCCTTGGGCGTTGCGGCCGAGAGTGAGGCAACAACTATTCACTCACCGCCCAGGTTCGAGGACGCCATGACCGAAGCTTTGATGTTCGATGCGTTACGCACGCCCCGCGGCAGGGGCAAGGCCGACGGTGCCTTGCACAGTGTCAAACCAGTGAATCTGGTCGCCGGACTGTTGACCGCATTGCAGCAACGCACCGCGCTCGACACCAGCCAGGTCGATGATGTGGTGCTGGGCTGCGTCACGCCGGTCGGTGATCAAGGCGCGGACATCGCCAAAACCGCCGTGCAGGTCGCCGATTGGGACGTCAGCGTGGCGGGGCTGCAAATCAACCGTTTCTGCGCTTCGGGTCTGGAAGCGGTCAATCTTGGCGCGATGAAAGTGCGTTCGGGTTTCGAAGAGTTGGTGGTCGTCGGTGGCGTCGAGTCCATGTCTCGAGTGCCGATGGGCAGCGATGGCGGCGCCTGGGCGCTGGACCCGCAAACCAACCTGCACAGCCATTTCACCCCGCAAGGCGTCGGCGCGGATCTGATCGCCACGCTTGAGGGCTTCAGCCGTCACGACGTCGATGCCTACGCGCTGCATTCGCAGCAAAAAGCCGCGCGGGCACGGGCCGATGGCTCGTTCAACAAATCACTGGTGCCGGTGCAGGATCAGAACGGCATCGTTCTGCTTGACCATGATGAGTTCATTCGCGCCGAATCGACGCTGGAAGGTCTTGGCAAGCTCAAGCCGAGTTTCGAAATGATTGGCCAGATGGGTTTCGACGCCACCGCGCTGCGGGTGTACAGCCATGTCGAGCGGATCGATCATGTGCACACGCCGGGCAACAGCTCCGGAATCGTTGACGGAGCCGCGCTGATGCTGATCGGCTCCGAAGCCAAGGGCAAAGCGCTGGGCCTGCAACCTCGCGCGCGGATCGTCGCCACTGCAGTGACCAGTACCGATCCGACCATCATGCTCACCGGCCCGGCGCCGGCCACCCGCAAGGCATTGGCCAAGGCCGGGCTGCGCGTGGAAGACATTGACCTGTTCGAGGTCAACGAGGCGTTTGCCTCGGTGGTGCTCAAATTCATCAAGGACATGGCCGTCGATCCGGACAAGGTCAACGTCAACGGCGGCTCCATTGCCATGGGCCATCCGCTCGGTGCCACCGGCTGCGCGATCCTCGGCACCTTGCTCGATGAGCTGGAGGCGCGGCGCTTGCGCTATGGCCTGGCGACGCTGTGTGTCGGCGGCGGCATGGGCATTGCCACCATCATCGAACGCCTCTGAGCCCCCCGCATTCAAGGAACCGTGTCATGAACCAAGCCATTCGTTACGAAGCAGGCCCGGACGGCATCGTCGTGCTGACCATTGACCTGCCGGGCCAGAGCGCCAACACCATGAACGCTGTGTATCGCGAGGCCATGGCCGCTTGCGTCACCCGGCTGGTCGCGGAAAAGGATCAGATTGCCGGGGTGATCATTACCTCAGCGAAGAAAACCTTCTTCGCCGGCGGCGACCTCAACGAGCTGATCAAGGTCGGCAAGCCCGAAGCCAAAGCCTTTTACGACATGGTGCTAACGCTGAAAGGACAGTTGCGCACCCTGGAAACCCTAGGCAAACCGGTGGTCGCAGCGATCAACGGCGCGGCGCTGGGTGGTGGTTGGGAAATCTGTCTGGCCTGCCACTACCGGGCCGCGCTCGACGATGCGTCGGTGCAGCTTGGTCTGCCGGAAGTGACCCTTGGCCTGCTGCCGGGTGGCGGCGGCGTGGTGCGCATGGTGCGCATGCTCGGCATCGAAAAAGCCCTGCCGTATCTGCTCGAAGGCAAGAAAGTCCGTGCGCAACAAGCCTTGCAGGCCGGGTTGATCGATGAACTGGCGGCGGACCGAGACGAGCTGCTGGCCAAGGCTCGCGCCTGGATCGTCGCCAACCCGACGGCGGTGCAGCGCTGGGATGTGAAGGGTTATCAGATTCCCGGCGGTACGCCGTCGAGCCCGAAAGTCGCACAGATGCTGGCAATTGCGCCGTCAATCCTGCGCACGAAAACCCAGGGCACGCTGCCGGCGCCGGAGAAAATTCTCTGCGCGGCGGTGGAGGGTGCTCAGGTCGATTTCGATACCGCGCATTTGATCGAAACCCGTTATTTCACCGAACTGACCACCGGACAGATCTCGAAAAACCTGATCGGCACGTTCTGGTTTCAACTCAATGAGATCAATGCCGGCGGTTCACGGCCGCGAGGCATTGTTCCTTACAAGACGCAGAAAGTCGGCGTGCTGGGCGCGGGGATGATGGGCGCCGGCATCGCTTTCGTCAGTGCGTCGGCGGGCATCGACGTAGTGCTCAAGGACATCAATCTCGCCGCCGCCGAGAAGGGCAAGGCGCATACGGCGGCGTTGCTCGACAAGAAAGTCGCCCGTGGCCAGATGGACGCGGCAAAGCGTGAGGCAGTACTGGCGCGGATTCAGACCACTGACAATGATGCCGATCTGGCTGGTTGCGACCTGATCATCGAAGCGGTGTTTGAAGATCGCGAACTCAAGGCGCGAGTTTCCTCAGCGGCGCAGCGGGTCGTGGGGCAGGATGCGGTGATCGCTTCCAATACCTCAACCCTGCCCATTACCGGGCTGGCCGCTGCTGTGCCTGATCCGGGAAAATTCATCGGTCTGCATTTCTTCAGCCCGGTGGAGAAAATGCCGCTGGTGGAAATCATCAAAGGCGCACACACCAGCGCTGAAACCCTGGCGCGTGGTTTCGATTTCGTCCTGCAGATCAAGAAAACCCCGATCGTGGTCAACGACAGCCGCGGTTTCTTCACCTCGCGGGTATTCGGCACCTTTACCAACGAAGGCATCGCCATGCTCGGCGAGGGCGTGAGCGCGCCGATGATTGAGACCGAAGCGCGCAAGGCCGGCATGCCGGTCGGGCCTCTCGCGATCTCCGACGAAGTTTCCCTCAGCCTGATGAGCCATATCCGCCAGCAAACTGCCAAGGACCTACAGGCTGAAGGGAAACCGCTGACCGAGCATCCGGCCTTCGCCGTGATTGACTTGCTGCTCAACGAGTACAAGCGAGCGGGCAAAGCGGCCGGCGGCGGTTTTTATGAATACCCGGCCGGTGCGCAGAAGCATCTCTGGCCAGAACTGAAGGCGCGTTTCGAGAAGGCCGACGGGCAGATTCCTGCAAAGGATGTGCGTGATCGGCTGTTATTCGTGCAAGCTCTGGAAACGGTGCGCTGTGTGGAGGAGGGGGTGTTGACCTCGACGGCGGACGCCAACGTCGGCTCGATTTTCGGCATCGGTTTCGCCGCGTGGACCGGCGGCGCGCTGCAGTTCATCAACCAATATGGCGTGAAGGATTTCGTCGCCCGTGCGCAATACCTGGCCGAGCAGTACGGCGAGCGCTTTGCGCCGCCGGCACTGTTGCTGGACAAAGCGGCGAAAGGTGAACTGTTCTAGGACACGGGAGCACTGCGGGGCTTGCCTTGGCCGGGTGTTTCAGGGCAGGCTCTGGGTGTGCAATATTCCCATCACGTGTCAGGTATTTTTTATGTCGCTACGCATCTGCATTCTGGAAACCGACATCCTGCGTCCGGAACTGGTCGACCAATATCAGGGTTACGGGCAGATGTTTCAGCGCCTGTTCTCGCAGCAACCGATTGCCGCCGAGTTCACCGTCTACAACGTGATGCAGGGCGACTACCCAAGCGATGAGCTGAGCTTCGATGCGTATCTGGTCACCGGCAGCAAGGCCGATTCGTTCGGCACCGATCCCTGGATCCAGACCCTCAAGCAATACCTGCTCAACCGCTACCAGCGTGGCGACAAGCTGCTGGGCGTGTGCTTCGGCCATCAACTGCTGGCGCTGCTGCTGGGCGGCAAAAGCGAGCGCGCCACTCAGGGCTGGGGTGTCGGCACGCACAATTACAAACTGGCGGCCAAGGCTCCGTGGATGAACCCGGTGCGCGAAGAACTGACGCTGCTGATCAGCCACCAGGATCAAGTCACTGCGCTACCGGAAAACGCCACGGTGATCGCGTCCAGCGAATTCTGCCCGTTCGCCGCGTATCACATCAACGATCAGGTGCTGTGCTTCCAGGGGCACCCGGAATTCATTCACGATTATTCGCGGGCACTGCTCGATTTGCGTCAGGAAGCGCTGGGTTCGCAGATCTACAGCAAAGGCGTGGCGAGCCTGGAGCAAGAGCACCACGGCGCGACGGTCGCGGAATGGATGATGCGTTTCGTCGCGCACAAGCCGGAAACCGTCTGACATCAAGCAACATCGCCAGCAGGCTGGCTCCCACAGGGGGCTGCGTCGCTACGCAAATCCCATGTGGGAGCTAGCTGCCCTGCTAGCGATTCGCCCGGCCAACCCGGTCTGTCTCACAACCACCCAGACCGCTTGAAACTCGTCCACAACCCCACACACCCCACCGTAATAAACCCCAACACCGCAAAATAGCCGTAGTGCCAGGTCAACTCCGGCATGTTCTCGAAGTTCATCCCGTAAATCCCCGCCACTGCCGTCGGGAACGCCAGAATCGCTGCCCACGCGGCAAACTTGCGCTGCACCACACTCTGCCGTGACGCCTCGAGCAACACGCCAATCTCGATGGTCTGGCTGGCGATGTCGGCCAGCGTGCTGAGATCCTCCATCTGCCGCGTGACATGAATCTGCACGTCACGAAAGTACGGGCGCATGTTCTTGTCGATAAACGGGAAGCTCAGCTTTTGCAGCTCCTCGCCAATTTCCACCATCGGCGCTGCATATCGGCGCAGGCGCACGACATCACGGCGCAAGCCATGCAGCTTTTGAATGTCACGCTCGTTCAACGCGCTACACAAGACGTTGCGCTCCAGCTCATCGATCTCGGCGTGAATCGCTTCGCCCACCGGCTGGTAATTCTCGATGACAAAATCGAGCAAGGCATACAGGACGAAATCTTCGCCGTGTTCCAGCAGCAGCGGCCGTGCCTCACAGCGCTGACGAACATGCGCATAGGAGGCCGAATGGCCGTTGCGCGCGGTGATGATGTAGCCCTTGCCGGCGAAGATATGCGTCTCGATGAACTGCAGAACGCCATGTTCACGCACCGGTGAGTAGGTGACGATAAACAAAGCATCGCCAAAGGTTTCCAGTTTCGGCCGGCTGTGTTTTTCCAGGGCGTCTTCGATAGCCAGTTCGTGCAGGTTGAACTGACGTTGCAGATTGAACAGTTCCTGAGCGTCCGGTTCTTCGAGACCGATCCAGACAAAGTGGCCGGATTTTGCCGCCCAGGCCGCGCCTTCGTCGATGGAAATATCGCTAACTTTCTTGCCTTCGCTGTACACCGCAGCAGCAACAACTCGACCCATGGTGGTGATTCACTTCTTCTTGGCAGGTGGCAGGGATTCACGGCATCAGCTTAGCCGTGTCGCTGCTTGAGAGTCAGTGAAATCTGCACAGTTCAGCCGGCAAAAGAAAACCCGCACAGGGCGGGTTTGGTTTCACGCGGCTTGCAGTTGCCGATCCATCGATTCGATGCACTCGCGCATTTGTTCGCGGCACTGATCGATCAGCCTGGGCATGTCGTCCATGGTCAGGCCGGCGGTAGGAATCGCCGGCAACGAGCGGATGAGAATGTCGCCGCTGCGCCAGCGATCGAGGCGCATCTGTTTAACGTAACTGCTGACACACACCGGCACGATCGGCACGCCGGCGGCGATGGCCATCTGGAACGCGCCCTTCTTGAATGGCAGCAGTTCTTCACCCAGATTGCGCGTGCCTTCGGGAAACACCCAGATCGAGGTGTCCTCGTTCTGCAAGGTATGAGTGGTGGTGAGCATCGACTGGCGCGCCTTGTGCGCGTTGCCACGGTCGATCAGCACATTGCCGGCCAGCCAGAACAACTGCCCGAACAGCGGCACCCACTTCAGGCTCTTCTTGCCGATGCACACGGTACGCCGCGGCACGACATTGCCGAACACGAACAGATCATAGTTGGATTGATGGTTGGCGATGATCACGCAGCTGTCGGGCTTGTTCATCAGGCCGTTGACCTCGGTCTTAACCCGCAGGCGCAAAATGCACATTGCCGGCAGTGCGTAGAGGCGGGCACAGAGGCGACTGTTGTCGGGATTGAACGGACGGCAAAGTCCGAGAATCACACCGAGCACACCAGCCAGAATAAAGTGCAGGCCCATCAACAACATACGAAACACGAACAGCATTTTCAGGCCCATCGGGACAAAAGGTGGCGCAGTGTACGGATGTGCACTGTTTTCGGCAATTGCCACTATAGAGTGCGGAGATGGGCGATGTTTAAGCGCATGTTTCAGTGGTGGCTGTCAGGCGCGTCCTAGAGCCACTCGGAAATATTCAACAACGGGCGTAAGAAAAAGCCCGACACGACGGTCGGGCTTTTCTTGTGCTCTGCATTCGCCGAGGGTCAGCCCAGATGCTGCTGATCCATCGCGATGGCGTTATCGAGGGTTTCCAGCAGCGCCTTGCGGACTTTCAGCTTGGTGTTCTTGTGCGCCGTCATGTTGATCTTCTTCAACTGACGCGCGGCGGCGAGGGCCGCCCCTTGCAACTCCTCGGCCGAGACCACCTTGTCGAGGAAACCAGCGTCGACCGCGCTTTGCGGATCGAACATCTCGCCGTTGATCACCGAACGGTGGAACGCCGAGCGACGCAGGCGATCACGCGCCAGCTCAATACCCGCATGGTGCATGGTCATGCCGATCTGCACTTCGTTCAGACCGATGCTGAACGGACCGTCGACGCCAATCCGGTAATCGGCCGACAACAAAATGAACGCGCCTTTCGCCACCGCATGCCCTGGGCAAGCGACGATGACCGGGAACGGGTGAGCGAGCAGGCGACGCGCCAATGTCGAACCGGCCGTCACCAGCGACACCGCTTCCTTCGGCCCGGCGGTCATGACTTTCAGATCATAACCACCCGACAAAATACCCGGCTGCCCGGTGATGATCACCACGGCCCGATCAGCTACCGCCTGATCCAGCGCCGCGTTGAACGCCGCAATCACATCCGGCGAGATGGCGTTGACCTTGCCGTTGTTCAGGGTCAGGGTCGCGATACCGTCTTCGAGGTGGTAGGCAATCAGCTCACTCATGACGCTATTCCTTATTAGAAAGATGGGCAGACGTTACCCACCACCGCAGGCCAGGTAAAGCGCCGTGACTGACCCGCCAGTCACCGTTTCCCGGCTCTTCCTGCGTAACGAGGCGTTTGCCTCTATAGGGAAGCACCGAGTCCACCGGAGATTGGCCGGTTTGGCATGGCCTGCCGATGCGGGAAATCGTTTCTCGCTTAACCGCATGAAAATTCTGAAAAAAAATTTGCCATCGCAAAAGCTTTCGACTACATTAGCGCGCCTCGACAGACAGAACATGTTTGAAGAGATACGGTGAAGTGTCCGAGTGGCTTAAGGAGCACGCCTGGAAAGTGTGTATACAGGAAACTGTATCGAGAGTTCGAATCTCTCCTTCACCGCCACATTCAGTAAACACAAACCCCTGATTTTCCTGGAGAAAATCGGGGGTTTGTGGTTTTTGGCTTATGGAAAATGGTGATATGGGACCAAATCTTGGACCACTCACTGGTAGGCGTTCACTTCGAAGCTATATTGATTGACTGCGATGGCTGGCGTGGTGCCGATCAATTGCTGAGGAGGATGTATGCCGCTAGGGAATTTCAGGGTTCGCTTGAAGGGTGCTGTTGAGCAGCTCGCTGTCGGCAGGGGGGATGTGAAAAGTCGCTTGTTTTTGGCGGTAACCAACCAACTTGTCTTGGCAAACGTTCCAGATGTGCCGGAGCTACCAAACAGATTTAGGGACGAACTCGCCAGTATCCTTGCAGAGCTGACTGCGAGAAATAGCCCAGGCCAGAGTAGTGTCCAAGTGACCCTACATGGAATGAGACTGGCGCGTGCGGTCGGTTACGCTGAACGTATCTGGACGCTGTACCTTGCATTTGAAAATTTCACACAAACAGGCGAGCTCGGCGAGTAAGCCGATTTTCATAAGTCCGAACTTACATCGGATAAGAGCATGTCTTATTGTGTACTGTTCTTTCAGCAGAAACCAGCTGTAAGCCGCTAGAGACATTAGGTTAAAGTCAATTAGGAAGGAATCCACTGAATGCCATCGATTGATATTGCCGTACTTAAGCGCATAACTGATAAGGCCCAGGCAGCGAAATTCGCAGTATCGGATGCCGGTCGGGACGTAGGGCACTTAAGGAATCGAGTACCGAGAAATGAAGAGGCTGTTAAGCGGGCTGAGGCAAGAATTCCGGGTCTTCAGGCGGAGTATATGCATGCCGTCTGTCAAGCGATTGATGAACTGCACAGTCTGATTGTAAAGACAGAGCGGGAAGCTAGGGTTGCTGCCGAAGGGTAGGGTGCGAGTGACCTAGTAATGATGTTAAACGCAAGCCCCGCACGTGAACCGTAGTGAAGACTTTTCTAATTTCTACAATCTCAACGCCATCTGCAACATTCCAACCACATCCGGCCTGTCCTCATTGCGGAGGATCATGGAGGCGTTTAGGCAGAAATCGGAGTAGGGTCGCAAGCGAAAAGTCTCGGCGATCCGCCGAGACTTTTCGCCGGTTTTTTATGGTCGATTCGCTGGGCGTGGCGTTGGTCGCGGACGCGGTGGCGGAGGTGGCGGCCTCACATCTCCTCTCACGTTTCGTGTTGGCGGTGGAGGTGGGGGCGGTGGCTTCTGTGTCATCTGTTGGCTCCTACAGTTTTGGTAACGTGATCACCGCGTAGGCTATCACGGCTATACCTGCTGAAATAATAAGCAGTAAATTACAATAGTATAAGCTTGAGCTTTTTCTATCATTGTTAATGGTGCAAATTGTGGCGCAGTTCATATAGTTTTCATAATAGTATTTGCGTAAATCGCTTGCTACCTTATCATCGGTATCCGCTTCATCGCGATAGTAGTCAAGTAAGTCTAATCTATATTTCTCTATGGTGTTTGGCGCAGGAAGATTCTCATCCATTTTTCCAAGCAAAGCGTCAATGAAGAAGTGGATTCCACCACCGAGTACTACTATGGAGATTGCTAATATGGTCAAAAACCATATCTTGGCTCCAAGAGTGAGAGTTGCCCTGTCGCCGCTTATAATTACCGAATAAAAACCTGCGATGGCGATAATGGTCGCCAAGGGAATGCTAAGCCTCGAGAAAATTTGCTCCTTTCTTGCGAGTTCGTGGAAATAGATTTTCTCGTAGTGTTCAAATAGCTTATCGAGTGTCAAGTTTGCTTATATCCTTTTGTTGTTGATTAGCTTCCAGTAATGTTCGCCAAGTACGGTAAGTTTGCAGGATTTAGAATTCATGGCAGCAAAATACATATGATCCTCTCCAACTGGCTTGACTAAATTTAATCGGTTTAGTTTTTGAAGGATGGCAAACTTTCTAGTGTTCTCAGGGTCCGGTTCAATGCCGTGATTGGGGGCTGGAGGCTGGGGTTCGAAGCTCGGGTCTAAAGAAAATTCAGATCTCGCCGTCTCGAATAGTTCGCTTATCTGTCGAAGCTCTGAAAGTTGGATAGGCGGAGAAACTTTCCTAAGTGAAGTAAAGGCTTTTACATTGGTTTTGAAGACTGGGCGTTGCTCCCAAAGGCTCAGCGATTGATCAATATGCGCATATATACTGCCGGGAGTTACATCTCCAAGCAAATTTGCTGCGCCACCGTTTAGCGCATCCACGAATAATGATGTGAATACACCGGAGTCGTTGACCTCTTCTGCGTATTGCCCTTCAGTAGATGCGGTCAAAATCGTCATGCCTTCGGTGAGCAGAGCTTTGTCGCCTAATGTTCTTGATGAACCGGCAATGCCGGAGTGGCAGCTGTCTAACACAATAATCTTATTGATCGCTTTTGATGAGTTGGCAATGTCGAGTATCTCTTGTAACGGCATGCCGTCATCGCCGTCGGCACACTCTGATGTTAGTAAATACCCTCCGGTGTCCTCGATGTGACCGTGCCCTGCGAAGTAGAAAAGCGCTATTTGGCAGTCGTCTTCGAATAGCTTGCGAATATTTTCTTTGAGCTCTTTTCGGGAAATTGAGCTTGCTGCATCCACCGCAGTGATTAACTTTACGTCAAAATTCAGCTCGCCATCCATGTGGCGCTCTAGTACTTGGTTTACTGAGTACGCATCGTTCACGCAGCCGTACAGCTGATTTATATTTTCATAGTAGTTAATGCCCACAACTAATGCTTTTTTCATGAGCGATTAGCTGCGTTTTTTCCTTCTCCCATCATTTGGGTCACAGCCTTGGCAACCCCATCCCACGTCCACGAAATCACTCTGTTTCTATTCAGGCCCGTTGGGAGTGTGCTGGTTGCATCTGCATTATCAACATACACACCGAAAACAGGTACGTTCTGAGAACGAGCCATTTCTATCTCTTTGACAACGCCCGTTGCTGTTGCCATATGACGACCAACCAAAACTATCAGCAGATGCGTTTTGTTGATTTTTTCTTTTACGATTGCTTCCCACTGAGACTGAGGCATGGGACTTTTAGCTGACCAGTCCTCATGCTTGAAAGGGGTTTTAGAATGCCAAGCTTGACCTGCAAACAGAATCTTGTGTTCGCTATTGTTGTCAACGTCAAAACTGATAAATGCGCGAGGTTCAGCCATCTCTTAATCCCTTAAACATAAATGATTGAAGGAAGGAGTGTGCCTTCGTGAAGGCAATTTGCCAACCATCTAAAAGGATATTTTATAACTGTCTGATATATATGGTTTTATTTCTCTATTCCGCTCACTGCATGAGTTTGGAGTAGTCCCTTCGATTGCCACTTTTTGCGGATTTTTCACTTGCATATAGTCATCGTAGCCGTCACGATTTAATCTGGTCGCCAGCGGTTATAGTCTTCTCTCTTCCCGTTTTCTGTCTCGGTAGTATGCAACGATACCCCTGAGGTCTCCCTTGTTCTCTTCCGCCAAGTCTTCAACAGTTTCTTCGAAAAGCTTGCTCTCATGAACTACAACGGCTATGCCGCCCGAATCGAATACAGTGACGAAGACGGCCTCTTTGTCGGCCATATCGCCGGTATCAAAGACGTCGTTGGATTCCATGGTGAGTCGGTCGCAGAACTACGACACGCGTTTCAGGAGGCCGTCACTGATTACGTCGAAACCTGCGCCAAGCTCGGTCGTGCGCCGCAAAAGCCCTATTCGGGAAATCTAAGCCTGCGTCTGGCTCCAGCCCTGCACGCGTCCGTTGCCGTAAAAGCACAGCTGGCGCACAAGAGCATCAATCAATGGGTGGCAGACGTTCTTGATCGTGAAGCGCACGCCTGATGGCAAAATCCGTCCTTCCCCAAAAGTTATACAAAACCCTGTCACCCGTCGAAATCTCCTACACACCTCATTGACCAACCTCAGCGCCCCGCGTTTACTGTATACGCATACAGTAAACTCACTATCAGGTTCGTCACATGAGCGTCACCCTCCTTGGTTCCCTTGCCGACGCCGGCGAAAAGCTTCCGCTGTATTCGTTTCAGATTCCTGCGGGTTTTCCTTCGCCGGCGGCCGATCACATCGAAAAGCACATTTCCCTCGATGAGGTTTTCGAGATTCGTGCGCCGCACGTTTATCTGGCGAAGATCGAAGGGGAGAGCATGCGCGATGCCGGGATATTTTGCGGCGATCTGGTGATTGTCGATCGCAGCCGCACTGCTGAGCATGGCGATATCGTTATTGCCGGGCTCAACTCCGAGCCGGTCTGCAAGCGCCTGCACCTGCGCGACAACACTATTATTTTGCTGTCGGCCAACAGTAAGTACCCGCCGCGCTATGTGATGGAAGGCGACGAGCTGGTTATCTGGGGTGTGGTGACTTATAGCGTGCGCGATCATGGCAAATCGTGACCAGGTCTTTGCGCTGATCGATTGCAATAGCTTCTACGCAAGCTGCGAGCGGGTCTTCCGACCTGATCTGGCGAAGACGCCGATCGTGGTGCTGAGCAATAACGACGGCTGCGTTATTGCGCGTAGTTACGACGCCAAACCTTTTGTGAAAATGGGCGCGCCGTACTTTCAGATTCGCGATGATCTGCGCCGCCACGGCATCCAGGTGTTCAGCAGTAACTACGCGCTGTATGGCGACATGAGCGAACGGGTGATGACGATCATCGAGTCCATGGTGCCCGCCGTCGAGGTGTACAGCATCGATGAAGCCTTCGCTGATCTCAGTGGCATTCCTGGCGATCTGACGGAATTTGGCAGGACCATTCGTTCCGCCGTTTACAAACGCACCGGCATCCCGGTCGGCGTCGGCATCGCCCCGACGAAGACGCTGGCCAAGCTCGCCAACCACACCGCAAAACGCTTGCAGGCGCACACCGGCGGCGTGGTCGATATTTGCGACCCGGTCAAACGTGACTGGGTGCTGCGCAACACCGACGTGGGTGACGTGTGGGGCGTCGGTCGGCGGATGAAGGCTCATCTCGAAAGCATGCAGATCAGAAGCGCGATGGACTTGGCGAAGGCCGATCCGTGGACATTGCGGCGCAAGTTCAGCGTGGTGATCGAGAAGACCGCGCGCGAACTCTGTGGGACATCGTGTCTGGAACTGTCGGAAACGGAGCCGCCGAAGCAGGAAATCTGCAGCAGCCGCATGTTTGGCAAACGCCTGACCACAATCGAACCGATCAAGGAAGCGGTGGTGACCTATGTGCATCGCGCGGCAGAAAAGCTGCGTGCACAGAACTCGTTATGCAAAAAGATTCGCGTGAGCATTCGTACCGGCATGTTCAATCCGGAGGAGGCGAAGTACGCCAATGGCGCGCTGATCGAGCTGCCTTACCCCACGAACGACGTGCGCTTGCTGTGCACGGCGGCGAGCGAAGCGATTGACCAGTTGTTCAGGCCGGGCTTCAAGTACAGCAAGGCAGAGGTGTTGTTGATGGACCTGCGTCAGCCCGGAGAATTTACCCAGGACCTGTTTGCTCAGTCCCAACCGCAGGCGGCGGAGAAAGTAATGGGCGTTCTCGATCGGATCAATCAGCGCTGGGGCAGCGGGACGCTGCGCGCGGCAAGCGTGCCGGCGGATCCGGCCTGGGGGATGCGGCGGGAGATGATGAGTTCGAGTTTTACGACGAGGATCGATCAGTTGTGGGTGGTTAAATGCAATTGAGGCCACAAGGATCCCGGTTTGGCGTCGCTTTGCTTCAATCGAGTGGATCGGCCTTACAATCGCGGCTTTCATTTTTGCAATAAAAGGACTTTTCTCATGATCATTTCCACCACTCATTCCGTCGAGGGGCGACAAATCACAGCCTATCTGGACATTGTCAGCGCCGAGTCTGTGCAAGGCGTCAACGTTATCCGCGATATGTTCGCGGGCATGCGCGACTTCTTTGGCGGGCGGTCGCAGACCTTGGAACGAGCGTTAAAGGAAGCTCGCATTCAGGCAACCGATGAACTCAAGGATCGTGCGCGGGCATTGCAGGCTGACGCCGTGGTGGGCGTGGATTTTGAGATCAGCATGCCGGCAGGCAAGGGTGGCATGGTGGTGGTTTTTGTCACCGGAACGGCGGTGAAACTGCGCTGATCATCGCCGTCAGGGCCAAGCCCATTCGCACAAGGAGTGGGCTTGGCCGCGTCGATTAGCCTTGCGGCTTGAGAATCACCGTACCTTTTGAGTCATAGGTCAGGGGGGTATCGATGGCGACAAGCGGCGGTGTCCCGTCAGGTTGAGCCGATGGGGCTGGCTCGCTGGGGTGATAGACGACACCCGGCTGCAAGAGCGGTTTATCCGGGTATTTGATGGTGATCTCGCCCGAGGCGATCTTTTCCTTGAGTTTTTCCGCAGCGGCTTTGCCGGCTGCGATCTGCTCGTCCGTGAGTTTTACGACTGGCATGTTCGGGAATCCGTTGATCTGCATGATCTCTCCTTGAGATTCATTTGTAGGAATCAGGGCAACGGCCGTTTAAAGAAAATCTTTAGGGGATGATCGCTGTCGTCATAACGCTTGATCCACTCGTCGGTGATCAGCATTGTTGAACGGCAAGTCCAGTAGTGACCGACTAGTCTCAAAAGCGCTGAGGGTCGATTTTTTCAGGCAAAACTGTTTTGCCGGTATCGGCCTGGTATGCAGGGGAGAGGCTATGACAGGTCCGTATGTCGAAGACGATGGCGCTGAGTTTTCATTTAACAACTGTGTGCGCTGCGGTCAGTCGGAGTATCAGTCGGGTTTTGGCGAAGATCCGGTGAGCATTGGCAAAATCAAATCTGTGGTCCCCAAAGGGCCCAGGGCGAAGTTCCTGCCCAAGGTCACGGCAAGGACCCGAAAGTGATTTTGCCCCGTAACCCCGTCATCGAACGGGGTTTTTTACGATCGCAGAAATGTGCCCATGGCGTTGACATAAATGTGGGTTTTTTTTCACAAACTTTTCACGTTGGTCAACGTAGGGTGAAGCCATCCGTTAGAAAGCAAGTCTCCAGCCCGTCTCCCCAGCGGGCTTTTTTTTGCCTGGCATAAAACCTTTTCTCTGATCGCGGTCCAAACGACGCTATCGCGTGCGTCTGGACTTTCCCGCGCCGAGCGCATTAAATCCCGGCCCTTCTTGTTCATCCCGTTTATTTGAGGTTTTTGTCATGCGTTTAACACTGCCTGCTCTGGTTCTTGGCCTTCTGGTTGCTCAAGGGGCAATGGCTGCCGGCGACGGCACCGCTGCGCTGGGCGGTGGCCTGGGTGGCGCGCTGGGTAACGTAGTCGGTCAGAAAATGGGCGGCAGCACGGGTGCGGCAATCGGCGCTGGCGTCGCGGGCGCAGCGGGCAGCGCAGTCGCCGCACGCAAGGGCAGCCGCACCAAAGCGGCGATCGGCGGCGGTGTCGGTGCAGCCGGTGGTTCGGTGATCGGCAATAGCCTGGGCGGCCGGAACGGTGCCACTATTGGCGCAGGTCTGGGTGGTGCCGCCGGCGGCGCAGTGGGCAGCAACCTGGGCAAAGGTCACAAGCGCCACTGAGCCTGCTGGCTGGTCAGAAGAAGCCCGACTTGATGTCGGGCTTTTGCATGGCTGAACGTTTCGCCAGAAATCATCTCCAATCTGCATACGCCCCGCTTGGGCGGAACGTCCCGATTCGGGAACTGCGAGGTTCAAATGCGATTGTCATTATCTGCACTGTTTTTCGGTTTGTTCGTGGCGCAGGGCGCAATGGCGGCCGGAGACGGCAGCGCTGCCGTGGGCGGTGGTCTCGGCGGTGTGCTGGGTAATGTGGTTGGCGGACAACTCGGCGGCAGCACGGGCGCAGCGGTCGGCGCGGGTGTTGGCGGCGCGGCCGGCAGCGCTGTCGGCGCGGACAAACGCAATCGCACCGAAGCCGCGATTGGTGGTGGTCTTGGCGCCGCAGGCGGCTCGGTCGTCGGCAACAGCCTCGGCGGTTCTACCGGCTCTGCTATTGGCGCCGGTTTAGGCGGCGCAGCGGGCGGTGCGGTCGGTAACAACCTTGGCGACGACGACGGTGGTTCTCATTCCGGCGGCCACAAGCACAAGAACAAACACAAAAATAAACATCGCTGATTGATCAACGGAAACCCGGCCTGGCGCCGGGTTTTTCGTGTCTGGCAGTTGGAAAGAGGAACGATTGGCGGCAGGGCTTTTCGAACGTCATACATCCACGCGATCAAGAGGTTCGCCATGACTCCTGAAACCGAAGGCAAAGAAGAGAAGGGCCCGAATGGACAGCCGTTTATCAATGATCCGGGGAACGAGGATCCGGGGTCGTTGATGGATGATGCGACGGTGCCGTTGAATGATTCGGATGAGGCGGATATGGAGTATGAAGAGGATGAGGATGAGCAGTAATCTACTTCTGAATTGAATTTCTAGGGCCTATTTGTTTTAGGCCCATTAAATATATTAGAAATTTCAGACGTGTAATTCTCACTTGGTACTTCCTCAGGGATGAGGATTACTTGCAAGGATATACAAGCTGTCAGATATCGACATTTTTTCGATTTTTTTTGATAATATTAAATCGTTAAATTCTCTTTCGAGTATTTTCTTGTCGCAAAATTTTTTATACTTAAGTGGTCTGTCCAAAGCATAGATGTACAGGCGCCATGCATCAAATCCGTCAATTCTGCTGTTGGATCCATAGTCGAAATTCACTGATTCGGTAGCTAAGTGAACAATGCAGCCAACTCCATGGAGTTCATACTGAGTGTCACTAGTTATGTCGCCGCAACGTTGTATTTGGTTGCTGCGCCAAAGCCTGAGAATATTTCTCGTACCAAATTTTTTCTCGAGTAGCAACGTCGCAGTCTCGACCTTAGCGAGAAAGTCATTAATGAGATCTTCAATATCGTTGTGCTGTTTATTCATCTTCTTCTGCGATGCTCCAGTCTGTCATTGCCAACGTTATCGGCTGATTCTAGTACTTCCTCAATAGTGTTTAATGTGCCGTGATGATCTCGTATGTTGGTTATCAGCTGTATTGTAACTTCCGTAGAGGTTTGTCGTGCGGCTGAAGCTCGATGATGACCGTCCAGAATATAATGTGTGCCGTTATGCTCAGCAACATCTATAGGGTGATCGCTATTAAATCCATTGCTTCGCATTTCATCTCTCATTAGCTCGACTAGTTTAGTTGAGGTTTTGCCCATAAGGGCATGTGTTCGTTTCAGTGTTTTGGGATCTATGCCATGAGTTACGCGTGGTAATTGGGGCTCCCCCTCATCAACCTTAGCGCCACCAGTCCCACCCGGCACCTGACAACCCGGCTTCTTCGGCGGCGGGCAGTTGGAGTTCAACCCCAACGGATCCACCCACCCCGTCGGATTCGGCACGTACTGGTACTGATTCAACCCACCGGCCAACTTGATCGGATCCGGTGTCAGGTATCGCCCCAGCCGTGGGTCGTAATACCGGTGACGGTTGTAATGCAGGCCACTCTCGGCATCGAAGTACTGCCCCTGAAAACGCAGTGGCTGGTTCAGGTAGTCCCCCCCGGCGAGGGTCAGCGCGGCGGTTTTGCCGTAGGCGTCGTATTGCGCGGACCAGACGATGTCGCCGCCGTAGTCGGTGAGTTCTTGCGGGGTGCCGAGGTGGTCGAGCTGGTAGTAGAACGGGCAGGCTTTTTTCGGGCCTTTGCCGTCGAGCAGCGCGAGCGGGCGGAAGGTGCCGGGTTCGTACACGTAGCTGCGGTATTCGTTCTCGCTGCTTTCGGCGACGAGCTGGTCGCCTTGCCAGAAGAATTCGGTGGTCTGGCCGTCGACGGTTTTGCGGATGCGGCGGCCGAAGGCGTCGTATTGGTAAGTAGCGGTCTTGCCGTCGGGGCGGGTCAGGCCGATCAGGCGGTGCTGGCTGTCGTAGCGGTATTCGGTGACGAGTGTCTGTGCTTTGCCACGGCGTTCGCGGACCAGGTTGCTG
>Ga0196970_1000958_pt1 | contig 24288 bp, 22 predicted proteins | sample S1v_513CmetaG_FD_148672 | JGI IMG/M metagenome (GOLD analysis project Ga0196970, IMG submission 148672) | Soil microbial communities from Anza Borrego desert, Southern California, United States - S1+v_5-13C | ecosystem: Environmental > Terrestrial > Soil > Desert | place: USA: California... | reverse complement strand
TGGGCTGCCGAGGAAAGAATCACGCAAAGCGGCCCGCGCGAATCCGGAAAATCTAGCCTCGCATCACAGCGGCGTCAGGCGTGGCAAATCCGACTCACCCGACCAGTCGGAGCGCTGAACAGCCCTGATCGGGGGGGCACCGTCAACTCGTTGGCACCGACCTTATGGCTGGCGCATTTCGGCCACGGATGCCCAGAGATCGGAGGATCAAGCGGCCAGCGGCGCACCGGCGACTTCGGCCCAGGTGGCGAAGGCCTGGGCGCGGGCGGCGCGGTAGTCGGAGGCGGGGCGTTGGTCGCGGCGGAGGTGGAAGAGGTTGGCGATCGGGTCATGGATAGACAGAAAGCGCTGCACCTGTCGGGCCGATTTGAAGCGCTTCATCTGCCGCTCGCGTCGCCGGGTCGGTTGGTGCGAGTTCTCGGCCCGGTTGTTGATGCCCTTGTGCTGGCGATGCTCCACCCCCGGCATGATGGTCCGCTTGGCCGCGGCGTAGGACTTCAGCTTATCGGTCACCAGCACCCGCGGCGCGCGGCCCTGCTTTTTCAGCAATTTGCGGAGCAGGCGCTTGGCCGCCTTGGCATCGCGCCGGCCCTGCACCAGCACATCGAGCACGAAGCCATCGCGGTCGACAGCCCACCACAGATAATGTTTCTTGCCGGCGATGGTCAGGACGACCTCGTCGAGGTGCCATTTATCGTCCCCGCGTGGCGCCCGCCGACGCAACCGGTCCGCGATCTCGCGGCCGAACTTCAAGGCCCATTTCCGCACCGTCTCATGGCTCACGGTGATGCCGCGGGCTGCAAGCATCTCCTCGACCATACGCAGGCTCAAGGGGAAGCGGAAGTAGAGCCACACCGCCGTTGCGATACCCTCGGCGGGGAAGCGGTAGCCGACGTAGCGGGGGTCACGAAGCGTCGTCATGGAAACCCTATACCCGCACCCCTGCCGCACCGCCACTGTGGACTTGACGGTACCATCGAGGGGCTCCCGATCCGTCAACATCATCGTCACGCTCCCGATCGACCTCACTTTCACAAAGGTCAAGATCCGAGATGGAGCGGTCGCCCAAGCAACTTGAGTGCCGCTTCGTGGAAAACCTCGCCCAGAGTCGGGTGGGCATGGATAGTTCCCGCGACATCATCAAGCTCTGCCCCCATTTCCAGCGCCAGCGCGAATTCCCCCGACAGTTCGGAGACGTGGGCGCCCACCGCCTGGATGCCAATTACCCGCTGATCGTCCCGGCGCGCCACCAGCCGAACGAAGCCGCTCTCGCCGGCGTCCAGGGTCAGCGCACGGCCGTTCGCGGCGAAGGGAAATTGATCGACGATCGCATCGATCCCCTGTGCCGACGCTTCGTCCGGCGACAGGCCGACGCTGACGATCTCCGGTTCCGTGAAGCAGACTGCCGGGATTGCGGCCGGGGCGAAGCGGCGACGGTGGCCGGCGATGATTTCCGCCACCATCTCCCCCTGGGCCGACGCCTTGTGCGCCAGCATCGGCTCGCCGACCAGATCGCCGATCGCCCAGACATTGCGCATCGAGGTCCGGCACTGGTCGTCCACCGCGACAAAGCGCCCCTGGCGATCAACACCCATCGTTTCGAATCCCCAACCCTCCAGCCGGGGGCGCCGACCCACGGTCGACAGCACGGCGTCGGTCGGCAGGCGGATCGTCCCACCATCCGCCGTCTGTACGATCAGCGCATGCCCGTCCCCTTCGGCTTCCATACCCAGCGCACGGGCCCCGAGATGAACCGTCACCCCGGCCCGTTTCAGCCAGCGCTGCACCGGATCGGTCAGAGCGGCGTCGTAAAGCGGCAGGATGCGCGGCTGTGCCTCGACCACCGTCACCGTCGATCCCATCTTTGCAAAGGCGCTGCCCAGCTCCAGCCCGATATAGCCGCCGCCGACCACCACGAGCCGGCGTGGCAGCCGGTCCAACGACAGCGCCTCGGTCGAGGACAGAACCGGCCCGCCGAAGGGCAGGGCGGGCAGCGGCACCGGCTCCGAGCCGGTGGCAAGGATCACATGCTCCGCCCTCACGGTCAGCGGGCCATCGCTGCCTTGGACGGTGCAGGTCTTGGCGTCGGAGAAGACCGCCCAGCCGCGCAGGACGCGCACCTTGGCCTTGCGCAGTAGGGCTGCCACCCCGCCGCTGAGGCGGTCGACAAGGCCGTCCTTCCAGCGCACGGCGCCGGCTAGGTCGAGGCGCGGCGGCGTGTCGAGTGCGATGCCGAGGCGGCCGTCGCCCATCGACTGGGCCATCGCCTCGAAGCTGCCGGCGACATGGATCAGCGCCTTGGACGGGATGCAGCCGCGGATCAGGCAAGTACCGCCCAGCCGGTCGGCCTCGACCAGCACGGTGTCGAGCCCGAGCTGGCCGGCGCGGATGGCGGCGACATAACCGCCCGGTCCGCCGCCGACTACCAGGACCTTGGCGGTGACGGTCTTCATGCTGGGTGCGCTCATCGCGGCGGATCCATAAACAGGGTGGCGGGCTGCTCCAGCGCGGCTTTCACCCGCTGGACGAAAGAGGCGGCGTCCCAGCCGTCGACGACCCGGTGGTCGAAGGAGCAGGACAGGTTCATCATCGACCGGATAACGACGGCGCCCTTGCGCGCCACCGGCCGCTCGGTGATCTTGTTGACGCCGACGATGGCAACCTCCGGCCGGTTGATGATCGGCGTGGTGGCGAGGCCGCCCAGCGTGCCCAGGCTGGTGATGGTGATGGTGGAGCCGCTGAGCTGCTCCCGCCCGGCCTCCCCGTCTCGCGCGGCCGTAGCCAGTTCGCGGATCGCGTGGGCGGCCTGCCAGAGGTCGAGCGTCTCGGCATGGCGGACGACCGGCACCACCAACCCACCCGGCGTTTGCGTTGCGATGCCGGCATGCACCGCCTCGAACCGATGGACCACATTCGCCGCATCGTCATAGCGGGCGTTGATCTGCGGGAACTCCGGGAGCGCCCGGACCAGGGCCCGGATCAGGAAGGGCAGCAGAGTGAGTTTCGGCCGCACCGCGCCACCCTCGGCGTTGAGGTGGAGACGCAGTTCCTCCAGGGCGGTGACGTCGATCTCCTCAATGTAGGAGAAATGCGGGATGTGACGCTTGGCCTCCTGCATGCTCTCGGCGATCCTGCGGCGCAGGCCGCGCACCGGCACCTCCGACACCCCGGTTCTGGTCGGGGAGGGTGGCCGTTCTGCCAAGGCGACACCGCCGGCCTCACCACCTCCGCCGGCAAGATGGCGGTCGAGGTCGCGATGCAGGATCCGGCCGCCCGGGCCGGAGCCGGCTACGAACTGCAACGGGACGCCAAGGTCCCAGGCACGGCGGCGCACCGCGGGCGAGGCGGTCGGCTTGACGCCGGGCGGCCGGCGGACCAGCAGGGCGGGCACAGCGCCGTCTGGCCGGACAGGCGCGACATCCGGCGCGGGGGCAGCGGCGGCAGGCATTGCAACGCCGGCTGTCGGCAGCGCCGCCGCGGGGATGTCATCGAGCGGGTCGGCGGGGGCGTCACTGGGTACCTGATCGTCTGCTCCCTCGACTTCCAGCACGACCAGTTCGGAACCGACCGCCAGCATCGCGCCGGGGGCGCCGTTGAGCGACAGGACCGTGCCGGCGACCGGCGAGGGGATCTCGACCGTCGCCTTGTCCGTCATAACGTCGACCAGCGTCTGGTCCTCGGCGACGCGATCGCCGGGTGCGACATGCCAGGCGACGATCTCGGCCTCGGCGGTGCCTTCGCCGACATCGGGCAGCTTGAAGACATAGCGCGCCATGCTCACTCCTCCATCAGGCGGCGCAACGCCTCGGCGATTCGGGCCGGGCCGGGGAAATACTCCCACTCGAAGGCGTGCGGGTAGGGCGTGTCCCAACCGGTGACCCGCTCGATCGGCGCCTCCAGATGATGGAAGCAATGTTCCTGCACCAGGGCGGACAGTTCGGCGCCGAAGCCGCCGGTCCGGGTGGCCTCATGCACGATGACGCAGCGGCCGGTCTTGCGCACCGACGCCTCGATCGCCTCGATGTCGACCGGCACCAGGGTGCGCAGGTCGAGGACTTCGGCATCGACCTGCGCGTCGCGGGCTGCGGCCAGCGCCACATGCACCATGGTGCCGTAGGCGAGGATGGTGACGGCAGTGCCGCTGCGCACCGTCGCCGCCTTGCCCAGCGGGATGGCGTAATGTCCGTCGGGAACCTCGCTGGCGAGATGCTTGGCCCAGGGCACCACCGGGCGGTCGTGATAGCCTTCGAAGGGCCCGTTGTAGAGACGCTTCGGCTCGAAGAACATCACGGGATCGTCGTCCTCGATGGCGCTGATCAGCAGCCCCTTGGCGTCGTACGGGGTCGATGGGATCACCGTCTTCAGCCCGGCGACGTGGGTGAAGATGGCCTCCGGGCTCTGGCTGTGGGTCTGGCCGCCGAAGATGCCGCCGCCATAGGGCGCGCGCACGGTGACCGGTGCCGTGAACTCGCCGCCGGACCGGTAGCGCAGCCGCGCCGCTTCGGAGATCAGCTGGTCGCAGGCGGGGTAGATGTAATCGGCGAACTGCATCTCGGCGACTGGACGCAGGCCGTAGGCGGCCATACCGACCGCGATCCCCATGATGCCGGCTTCGGTGATCGGTGTGTCGAAGACCCGGCTGCGCCCATGCTTGCGCTGCAGCCCGTCGGTGCAGCGGAACACGCCACCGAAATAGCCGACATCCTCGCCCAGAACGACGACGTCGCCGCTCCGCGTCAGCATCACGTCCATCGCCGCGTTCAGCGCCTGGACCATGGTCATGGTCGCCATCGTTCAGACCCCCGCCTGCTGGCGCTGGCGCTCCAGGTGCCAGGGCATCGTTTTGTAGACGTCCTCGAACATCGTGCGGGCCGACTGGAACGGCCCCTTGTCGAGGGTGCCGAGGGCTTCGGCCTCCTTCCCGGCGGCCTGGACCGCTTCCGCAACCTCCCGGGCCAGGTCCTCCTGTCGGGCCTCTGACCAGACGCCGAGCGCGATCAGGTGCTGGCGCAGCCGGTCGATCGGGTCCCCCAGCGGCCAGTGGGCGCCGGCATTCTCCGGCCGGTATTTGGCGGGGTCGTCACTGGTGGAATGGGCGGCGGCGCGGTAGGTGAACAGTTCGATCAGGGTCGGGCCGAGATTGGCGCGCGCCCGCGCCGCCGCCCAGCGCGTCGCCGCGAAGACCGCCAGGAAATCATTGCCGTCCACGCGCAGGCTGGGGATGCCATAGCCGAGGCCGCGCGCCGCGAAGGTCGTGCGCTCCCCGCCGGCGATGCCGTGGAAGGAGGAGATGGCCCAGTGATTGTTGACCAGATTGAGGATCACCGGGGCGCGGTAGACCGACGCGAAGGTCAGGGCGTGATGGAAGTCGCCCTCCGCGGTGGCGCCCTCGCCGATCCAGGCTGCGGCGATGCGGCTGTCGCCCTTGATCGCCGAGGCCATCGCCCAGCCCACAGCCTGGCTGTATTGCGTTCCCAGATTGCCGGAGATGGAGAAGAAGCCGGCTTCCTTGCTGGAATAGAAGACCGGCATTTGCCGGCCCTTCAGCCGGTCGCCAGCATTGGAGAAGACCTGGCACATCATGTCGACCAGCGGCCAGTCGCGGGCGATCAGCAGCCCCTGTTGCCGGTAGGTCGGAAACAGCATGTCGGCGCGGTCGACCGCCATCGCCTGTGCGACGGCGATGGCCTCCTCGCCGGTGCATTTCATGTAGAAGGAGGTCTTGCCCTGCCGCTGGGCACGCTGCATGCGCTCGTCATAGGCGCGCACCGTCATCATCGACCGCAGCCCGCGTATCAGCATGTCGGGGCTGAGCGCCGGGTCCCAGGGACCGACGGCATGCCCCTGAACATCGAGCACGCGGACCAGATCATAGGCGAGGTCGGTCATGTCGGCCGCCGGACAATCGGTGTCGGGACGGCGGGCGGTGCCGGCCGGCGGCACGGCAAGGGTGCTGAAATCGATCTCGCTGCCGGGCCGCTGCGGAGGCTCCGGCACATGCAGACTCAATGGCTCCCGAACAGGCACGGGGGCATCCATGGCATTCCTCCCAAAGGCAGGTGCTGGCATCGGACGTCGGTCCGAGAGGCGTCGGTGATGGAAAAGCGGGGCAGGAAACGACCGCAACCGCAGCGGCGTGTCGGGGGTATCGGGTCGTGGTTCCGATTATACCGTTGGTGCAGCGAATTTTCTTTGCGTTCTAATGCCTACTATGCAGAAACTGAGCATCGTTCAATTCGTTGATCGCCCGTCTGGAGAGGAATTTCATGCGGATCGAACTTGACGCCATCGATCGCCGAATTCTGGCCCTGCTGCAATCCGACGCCCAGTTGTCGAGCGCCGAAATCGCCGAGCGGGTGGGGTTGTCACAAGCGCCGTGCTGGCGCCGCATCAAGCGGATGGAGGAGAACGGCGTCATCCGCCTGCGCGCGACCCTGCTCGACCGGAAGAAACTCGGGCTGAACGTGCTGGTGTTCGCGCAGGTGAAGCTCGCCGCCCATGGCCGCGCGACCTTGCCCGAATTCGAGGAGACCGTGCGCCAGCTGCCGGAGGTGCTGGAATGCTACACGCTGATGGGAGCCACCGATTACATCATCAAGGTGGTCGCCCGGGACGTCGAAACCTATGAACACTTCTTCCGCGAGAAGCTGTCCCAGCTTCCGGCGGTGCGTGAGACCAACTCGGCCATCGCTCTGTCGGAGATCAAGCACACCACCGCCTTGCCCCTGTCCCTGCTGGAGGAACCCGACTGGCCGGCACGGACGACGAAAACCCGCTGATCTTTGGGCAAGACCAGCGGGCCCGATCGTCAAAAGCCCAGCAGCGTCTCCATCTCAGTGGCCCCCTTCCAGATAAGCGGCACGGACCTCCGGGTCGGCCAGAAGCTGCGCACCCGTCCCCGTCATCGTGATCTTCCCCGTCACCATCACATAGGCACGGTGCGCCAGCTTCAGCGCGTGGAACGCGTTCTGCTCCACCATGAACACCGTCATCTTCTGTTCCCGGTTGATCTCCTGGATCACCTGGAAGATCTGCTTCACGATCAGCGGCGCCAGACCGAGGCTCGGCTCGTCCAGCAGCAGAAGCCGCGGCTGGCTCATCAACGCGCGGCCGATCGCCAGCATCTGCTGCTCGCCGCCCGACATCGTGCCGGCGCGCTGGTTGATGCGCTCCTTCAGACGCGGGAACAGCGTCAGCACCCGCTCCAGCTCGCGCTCGAAGCTGCCGGGCTGGGCGACGATGGAGCCCATCTGCAGGTTCTCCAGCACCGTCATCCGCGGGAAGATGCGCCGGCCTTCGGGAGACTGCGCGATGCCGCGCCGCACGATCTCGTGGGTGGGCAGGTCGGTGATGTCCTCGCCCTCGAAGAACACCCGGCCCTGGCGCGCCCGCGGGCTGCCGCAGATCGTCATCAGCAGCGTCGACTTGCCCGCGCCATTCGCGCCGATCAGCGAGACGATCTCGCCGGCGCCGATCTCAATGTCGATGCCCTTCAGCGCCTCGATGGCGCCGTAGAAGGTGTGGACGCCCGATACCTTCAACATGGCTCAGGCTCCCTTCTGCTCTTCTTGCGGCATGTTCAGGTCGGCGGCGACCTCCGGCGGCAGCGCCTCGTCCTCGTCCTCGCCCAGATAGGCGCGGATCACCGCCGGGTCGTTCTTCACATGCTCCGGATCGCCGTCGGAAATCTTCCGGCCATAGTCCAGCACCACCACATGGTCGGAAATGCGCATCACCACGCTCATGTCATGCTCGATCAGCAGCACGCCCGTGCGGTGACCCTGCGGGGTCTGGACGTCGCGGATGAAGGTCAGGATCTCGGCCAGCTCCGCCGACTCGCGCGGGTTCAGGCCGGCCGCCGGCTCGTCCAGGCACAGCAGCACCGGCTCCGTGCACATGGCCCGCGCGATCTCCAGGCGGCGCTGGGCGCCGTAGGGCAGGTTGCCGGCCTCCCAGTCGGCGAACTCGGTCAGCCGCACCCGCTCCAGCCAATATTTCGCCAGCTCCACCGCCTCATGCTCGGCCTTGCGGTAGCTGGGAAAGCCCAGCAGCCCGCCGATGGCGAAGGTCGAGGCGCGCATCAGCTTGTTGTGCTGGGCGACGATCAGGTTCTCCAGAACGCTCATGCCGCTGAACAGCCGGATGTTCTGGAAGGTGCGCGCCACCCCGGCCAGCTGGGCGATGCGGTAGCCCGGCATCCGCTCCAGCAGGAACTCCTTGCCGGTGGGGTGGCGCAGCGTCAGCCGCCCAACGGTGGGGGTGTAGAAGCCGGTGACGCAGTTGAACAGCGTCGTCTTGCCGGCGCCGTTCGGGCCGATCAGCGCGGTGATCTCGCCCGCCCGCGCCTCGAAGGACACGTCGTTGTTCGCCACCAGGCCGCCGAAGCGCATGGTCAGGTGTTCGACGGTCAGCAGGGGCTTTTCACTCATGACGGCGCTCATTTCGCGGCTCCCGCCGGGATCGGCTTCTTGCCGCCATGCAGGAGGATGGTCGGGTCGCGGTGGGCCAGCAGGCCGCGCGGACGCCACAGCATGATCACCACCATGCCGGCGCCGAACGCCAGCATGCGGTAGTCGGCCAGTTCGCGGAACGCCTCCGGCAGGCCGATCACCAGCAGGGTGGCGACCACCACGCCGATCTGGCTGCCCATGCCGCCCAGCACCACGATGGCCAGGATGATCGCCGACTCGATGAAGGTGAAGCTCTCCGGGCTGATGAAGCCCTGGCGCGTGGCGAAGAAGGAGCCGGCGAAGCCGCCGAACATCGCCGCAATCGCAAAGGCCGCCAGCTTCATGTTGGTGCGGTTGATGCCGAGCGACGCGCAGGCGATGTCGTCCTCGCGCAGGGCCTCCCACGCCCGGCCCAGCGGCAGCTTGCGCACGCGCAGCGTGAACAGGTTCACCACCAGCGCCAGCGCCAGGATGAGGTAGTAGAGGAAGATGATGCGGTGGAGCGGCGAGAACTCCAGCCCGAACAGCTCGTGGAAGGCGGCCATGCCGTCGGCCGGGCTGCGGGAGAAGTCGGCGATGCCGAAGAAGCTCGGCCGCGGAATGCCGGAGATGCCGTTGGGGCCGCCGGTGAACTGGTACCAGTTGACCAGGATGATGCGGATGATCTCGCCGAAGCCCAGCGTCACGATGGCGAAATAGTCGCCGCGCAGCCGCAGGACGGGGAAGCCGAGCAGCACGCCCGAGCAGGCGGCCAGCACGCCGGCCAGGGGCAGGCAGAGCCAGAAGCTGAGGCCGAAGTAATGGGCCAGCAGTGCGTAGCTGTAGGCGCCGACGGCGTAGAAGGCGACATAGCCGAGGTCGAGCAGGCCGGCCAGCCCGACGACGATGTTCAGGCCCCAGCCCAGCATGATGTAGGTCAGCAGCAGGATGCCGATGTCCAGGATCATGCGGTCGGCCAGCGGGGTCAGCGGCAGGACGGCGGCGAAGGCGACGGCGACCGGGCCGATGTAGCGGCTGGCGTGCTGGACCTTGGCGGCGATGCGGTCCATGCGCTTGTCGCGGTCGGCCTGGGACAGCTTGGAGCGGCCGGTGGCGACCGTCATGGCGGCACGGATGGCGATGACGCCGCCGCCCAGCACCAGCACCAGGCGCAGCACCTGGGTCGGCATCGGCAGCAGCAGCCCGACGCCGGCGCAGATCAGCGCCAGGATCAGCACCGGCAGCGCCATGCCCTGGCGGATCAGCCCGAGCCCGAGGCGGCCGAGGAAGACCAGCAGCAGCGAGGCGACGACCTCCTCCGGCCGGGCTTCGATGCCGAGCCCGGTGGGACGGTCCACCGTGCGCAATCCGACCAGCGGCACGGTCAGCAGCAGGGCCACGAAGGCGGCGAGGCCGGCGTCCTTGACGGTGGCGGCCCAGTCGACGCCGCGCGCGGTGCCGCCCGCGGCGGACGAGACGGTGTTGGAGTGCATGGTCATGGCGCTTACACCTTCTCGATCTCGGGCCGGCCGAGCAGGCCGGTGGGCCGGAAGATCAGGACGAGGACGAGGATGGAGAAGGTTGCGACGTCCTTCCATTCGGAGCCGACATAGCCGGACCAGAAGGCCTCGATCAGGCCGATGACCACGCCGCCGAGCATGGCGCCGGGCAGCGAGCCGACGCCGCCGAGCACGGCCGCGGTGAAGCTTTTCACGCCGGCGAGGAAGCCGATGTAGAAGTCGATGACGCCATAGATCAGCAGCACCATCATGCCGGCGACGGCGGCCAGCGCTGCGCCCATGACGAAGGTCAGCGAGATGACGCGGTCGACGTTGACGCCGAGCAGGCCCGCCATCTTCTTGTCCTGCTCACAGGCGCGCTGGGCGCGTCCCAGCGAGGTGCGGTTGATCAGCATGGTGAAGCCGACCATGAGGACGAGGGTGATGATGATGGTGGCCAGCCGCACGTAGCTGACGGAGACGGCGCCGTCCATCAGGGTGAGGTTGCCGGGCAGGATGGGCTGCAGCGGCTTGGAGCGGGCGCCCTGGAGGATCTGGATGTAGTTCTGCAGGAAGATCGACATGCCGATGGCGGAGATCAGCGGCGCCAGCCGGGGCGAGGAGCGCAGCGGCCGGTAGGCGATGCGCTCGACCGTCCAGCCATAGACGCTGGTGAACAGCATGGAGGCGAGCAGCATGACCAGCAGCGCCAACGGCACCCAGGTGATGCCGAGCGCGCCGATGGCCAGGAAGGTGATCAGCGCCACGAAGGAGCCGATCATATAAATCTCGCCATGGGCGAAGTTGATCATCCCGATGATGCCGTACACCATCGTGTAGCCAATCGCGATCAGGCCGTAAATCGCCCCAAGCGACAAGCCGTTGATCAATTGCTGGAGAAAATAGTCCATGAAGTCGTCGCCCGAAGTTTGAGGCCCTTTCCTGCACGAACGAGCGGCAGGAAAGGGCTTGGATGTCGGGACGGACGGCGCGATGCGCCACGGCGCCGCTCGTCCTGATTCGGGACGAGCGGCGGGCATGTCCCCGCGTTCGGCGGCCGTGGCTTCGGCTCCGTTCGTCAGGGCAGGCGTGCTGCCGGGATCACTTCAGGGGAGCGTAGGTGCCGTTGTTCCAGGCATAGAGCACGAAGGGCTCGGAGTTCGGATCGCCCTTTTGATCGAACCGGATGTCGCCCAACACGGTGCGGTAGGTGCCGGCACGCAGCGCGGCGGCGAGCCTGTCGCCCTTCATCGTCTTCGCCGCTTTGGCCGCGTCGGCCAGAACGTTGACGGCGGCGTAGGTGTAGAGGGTGAAGCCCTCCGGCTCGAAACCTGCGGCACGGAAGCGCTGCACCAGATCGGCGGTGCCGGCGTTGACGCGCGGATCCGGGTAGAAGGTGAACATCACTCCATCGCTGGCCGGTCCGGCAATGGCGGCGAACTCCGTGGTCGCCAAGCCGTCGCCGGCCACGAACCGGGTCTTGAGCCCCTGTTCGGCCGCCTGCCTCACCAGCAGTCCGGCCTCGGTATGATACCCGCCGAAGAAGACCACATCGACGTTCAAGGCTCTCATCCGTGCGACCAGCGAGGAGAAATCGCGCTCCCCCTGGGTGATGCCTTCGAACAGCACGACATTGCGGCCCTGCTGCGCCAGCTCCGTCCGCACCCCCTCGGCAATGCCCTGGCCATAGGTGGATTTGTCGTGGACGATGGCGATGGTCCGGCCGAGATCGCGGCTGACGATCTGCTTCGCCGCCACCCCTGCGGCCTGGTCGTCGCGCCCACAAACCCGGAACATGTTGGTCAGGCCGCGCTCGGTGATCGTCGGGTTGGTCGAGGCCGGCGTCACGATCACCAGTCCAGCTTCCGCATAGACGCTGGAGGCCGGAATGGTGGAGCTGGAGCAGAAATGCCCGACCACCGCCTGAACGCCATCGGCGACGAAGCGGTTGGCGACCGCCACCGCCTGTTTGGGATCGCAGGCGTCGTCGGCCACCTGCAGGACGACCTTCTCGCCATTGATACCGCCGGCGGCGTTGAGGTCGGCGACGGCGAGGTCGGCACCGCGCCGCATCTGCTCCATGAAGGAGGCGTATTGCCCGGTGACCGGCCCGGCGAGGCCAAGCTTGACATCGGCCGCCGCCGCCGTCGGCACCAGCGCCGCGAGCGAGATGCCGAAACGAAGCAGGTTGCCACGGAACAGCTTGCGGATGAACGTGTCGGATCGAGACCCAAATCGAGACATTGATCGAGACATGGAACTTCCCCATTCGTTGACGCGGCATGTTGTTGTGTCGTTGCATCCGTCCGCCGGGCCGCATGCGGCGGACGTGTCTCGGCAAAACCCGCCTTTCGGTGAGACCGATGTCAGAGGGCAAGCACCTCGCGCAATCCGGAGAGATCGGCGAACTCATGGTCCGGCCGGGGCTGCCACGCCCCCAGCCTGTCCTGCGTGCGGTTGATCCAGGCGACCCGCATGCCCAGCGGCTTGGCTCCGTCGATATCGGCCCAAGAAGCCAGCGAGGCGTGCAGAACCTCGCCGGGGGCCAGCGCCAGCCGTTCCAGAGCGAGGCGGAAGATGCGCTCCGAAGGCTTGTAGGCCCGGGCCATTTCGGCGGTCGTGACGCTCGGGAAGAAAGAGGCCAGCCGGCTGCGGGCGAACAGGTCGCTGTCCATGTTGGTGATTGGCATCAGCGGATATTTGGCCGCCAGAAGGGCGAGGATCTCAGGCACCTCAGGGTGCGGCGGCGCCTGCTCGACGAGGCCGGTCAGCAGCGTGTCGGTCAGGGCCGGAAGCTGGGCCGCATCCAGCCGCTCGATCCCGGCCTCGGCCAGCGTGGCAGCCAACGCTTCGGCGGCAACCTCTCGGTACCGGCGATAGGCGGACGACCGGTAGAGTTGGACGTTGCGCACATCCCAGTCGAGATAGAGGGCTGCGGCGTCCAGATCGCTGCGGCCCAGCCTGGACAGAACCTCCGTCATTCCAGCGGTGCCGCCGGCATCGACGTCCACCAGCGTGCCGAAATAGTCGAAGGTGACGGCTTTGATCTCGTCCATTTCTTTTCCTTCTCAAGACGACTTGCGGGCGGCGAAACGGGCGACGCGGGCGGCGGCTTCGGGATTGCCGAACGCTTCGATGGTGGCCGCCGCCTCCAGGTCCAGCGCGCGGCGCAGCGTGTCGGACAGATCGACGGTCATCAGGCGCTTCAGCCGGCCGGTGGAGAAGCGCGACTTCCCGGCCACCGTCGCCGCCAGTGCCGTCGCGGTGTCGAGCAGCGCCTCGCGGGGGACCACCCGGTTGACCAGTCCGAGTTCGGCCAGCCGTGCCGCCGATTGCCGTTCGCCCAGCAGCATCAGTTCCATCGCCCGCTGATAGCCGACCGCCAGTGGCAGCAGATGCGTCACCCCGCCGGTCACGAACTGGCCCCAGTCCATTTCGGGGAAGAAGGCCTGGAGATCGTCGGAGGCGACCACGAGGTCGCAGTTCAGCAGCCATTCGAACCCGCCGCCCACGGCAAAGCCGTGTACCGCCCCCACCACGACCTTCGATCCGAACATCAGGTCGTGGGTGATCTGCTGGATGCCGGCGATGTGGGCGCGGATCGCCGCATCGTCGCGGGTCTGCTGATCGAATTCCTTCAGGTCGTCGCCTGCGCAGAAAGCCCGCCCGGCGCCGCACAGCAGGATCACCGACACGTCCGGGCGCTCCGCCGCTTCGGTCAATGCGGCGTGAAGGTCACGCAGCAGGACGGTGCCGATGGCGTTCATCCGCTCCGGCCGGTTCAGCGTCACGCGACCGATGCCGGCTGTCACATCGAGATTGACCGTGCTCATGATGAAATCCTTTCAATCCAGTCGGTCTTGCCGGCGGTGCGCGGCAGCGTGTCGTGCGGGATCATGGTGACCGAGGCAGTCGCGCCGGCCTGTTCACGCACCGCCTTCTCCAGTTCCGCCGCTGCCGCGGACCATGCCGTTTCGGGTAGCCCCTCCGCCGCCTCGACGCGCAGCTGGATGCGGTCGTAGGGTCCCGGCCCGATCAGCCGGATGCGGAAATGGCCGGACGACAGCGTCGGCAGGCTGCTGACCGCCTTGCGGACCGCGCTGGGGAAGACGTTGATTCCACGCACGTTGAACATGTCGTCGGTGCGCCCGCTGACGCGAAAGCGCCAGGAGGTCCGGCCGCAGGCGCAGCGCCCGGTTCCGGTCACGGTGACGACGTCGCGGGTGCGATAGCGGATCAGCGGCTGGCATTCCTTCTCGATGTGGGTGCAGACCAGCTCGCCCACCGTGCCCTCGCGGATCGGCAGGCGGTTACCCTCCACATCGAGGATTTCGGCGAACAGATAGTCGCTGCCATGGAAATGCAGATCGGTGGTCGCCTCGCACTGGCTCCCCAGCGTGCTCAGCACCTCGCTGAGGCCGTAATTGGCGTTGCGCACGCCGAAGCCCCAGGTCTCCTCCATCGTCGCGCGGAAGGACGCATTGTCCAGACCGGCCTCGCCGCCGAACAGGCCGAGCCGAAGCCCAAGGTCGCGCGGTGCCGGACCGCCTTCGTCGCGCAGTAGCTTTTCCAGCAGGGCCGGATAGGACGGCGTGCAGGAAATGGCGGTGATCTTCAGATCGCGGATCGTCTGGAGAAGCTGCTTGGTGTTGCCGACGCCGAAAGGCACCACTGTCGCACCGGCCGCCTCCAGCGTCATGTGGTCGGTCACGCCGCCAGTCCACATGCAGTAGTTCAGGCAATGCACCACGCGGTCGGTCGTCCGCAGTCCGGAGGCATGCATCGCGCGGCCGCCGATGGTCGCGATGCGGTCGCAGTCCTGCCGGCTGTTGGCAAGGTTGAGCGCACGGCCGGTGGTGCCGGAGGTACGGTGCAGGCGGACGATGTTCGCCTCCTCACAGGCCACATAGTTGCCGAAGGGATAGGCGGCTTCCTGGCCGGCGCGCAGATCCTCCTTGTCGGTCAGCGGCAGATCCTGGAGGCCGTCGAGCGTCACCGGTGTCCCGATGCTGGTGGGCAGCATGCGTCGGTACATCGCCGACCGCTCGGACACATAGTCCCATTGCGCTGCCCAAAGGCGATCCTGCAGGGCGCGGATCTCGCCGTCGGCCAAGGTTTCAAAGTCGGGGTGGAAAAGATCGGAGGTCGGCATCAGGGCCTCGGTCTGGAAGGGGGAAGCACCGGTTACGAACCGGCGCGCTCGGCGGCACGGGATTCGATTGCGGATTGAGACAGGATGGCACGGGCGTGTCGGCCCTGGCCGATCTTGCCGCCGGCATCCTCGGACCACACGTTGAACCAGTAGAGAGCGCCCTCGCGGCCCGTGAAGCGGGCGCTGGTCCTCACCTGACCGCCGACCGCGGTCGGTGCGACGTGTGATACATCAAGCTTGGCCCCGACCGACAGCTCTCCAGACCGAAGCACGGGGCGCAGCAGGGCGGCGCAGGCGCGCTCCATCTCGGCGATCATCACCGGCGTGGCGAGGACCTGCGGATAATGCTCATCCGGGTCACGGGCGAAGGCGTCGGCCGTCATCGAGGCATCGACGACAAGTTGCACCGTTTCTACACGCTCCGGATCGAGTGGGCTTGTCATGCCGGCGGTCTCCTGTTCAGGGGGCTCGCCTGTCACTCCGCAACGCCTGTGCCAACCGTCTTCGAATTTGCAGAGAAGAATTTTTATAAAGCGATCTCAGTGCTTTATCTTGAGGTCAAGAGAAGCCGCCGATCCGGACGGGCATCACTCTCGAGAGCATCGTCAAAAGATGGAACGTTAGGAAATCTTACGATCGTTCAGAATTAAGACGCCTTGTCCGCTCCGGCGCGTTGCAGGACGATGCCGTAGTCGCGGATTTTGCTGTAAAGCGTCGGCCGGGCGATGCCGAGGATCTCCGCCGCCTTGGTCACGTTGTGATCGACATGAATAAGCGTTGCGGTGATGACGTCGCGCTCATGCTCGCGCAACGCTTTCATGGTGGGAACCATTGTGGAAGACGGGATTGGCGTCCGTGCATCACCCGGCGGATCAAACTGCTGAATCTCAGTGCCGTCGGACAATACGACGAGGCGTTCCAGCGTGTTTTCCAGCTCACGCACGTTGCCTGGCCAATCATACGTCGTCATGGCCCGCAGGGCAGCCTCGGAGATGGTGAAGACCGGCTTACCGGCGCTGGCGGCGTATTTGCGTAGGAAGTGGGTCGCCAGCATGGGGATGTCGCTTCTGCGGTCCTTCAAGGCCGGGATAGTGATTGAGACGACGTGCAGGCGATAATAAAGGTCGTCGCGGAACTCCCGCCGGGCGATGGCATCCTTCAGGTTCCGATTGGATGCGGCGATGACCCGGACGTCGATCGGTATAGGCCGGGTGGCGCCGATCCGGGTGACCTCGCGCTCCTGGAGGACGCGCAGCAGCTTGGCCTGGAGGTCGAGCGGCATCTCTGTGATCTCGTCGAGGAAGATCGTCCCGCCGGACGCCATTTCGAACTTGCCGGGCCGGCCGCCCTTCTGCGCCCCGGTGAAGCTGCCGGCGAGGTAGCCGAACAGCTCGCTTTCGATCAGCTCGCGCGGCAGGGCTGCGCAGTTCACAGCGATGAAGGGGGCGTCGCGGCGGTCGCCATGGGCGTGGATGGCCTGGGCGAAGACCTCCTTGCCGCTGCCACTCGGCCCGTTCAGCAGGATGTTCGCGGTGCCGAATGCTGCCTTGCGGGCATCGCCGATGGCGTGGCGCAGGCAATCCGACGTGCCGATGATGTCGTCGAAGGTGTAGCGCACCGGACTGCCGGCGATCTGCTGCGCAATCCGCTTGGCGCGGTTGAACTCGCGGAAGGTGTTCACGACCGATTGGACTTTGCCTTGGGCGTCTTTGATCGGAATGGCGGTGTCGATCAGATGGAGGTGGCGCCGACCGGAATCGATGATCAGCTCACGGTCGTAATAGCCGATGCCAGTGCGGAAGATCGGCGCGATGATCGGCTCGAAATCAAGCAGCTCGGCAAAGCGGCGGCCGACGCTCTGCTCCGGGTTCAGGGTCAGGATGCGGCCGGCTGGTGCGTTCATGTGACGGACCCGGCCATCTTCGTCCACCACCAGCAACCCATCGGAGATGCTGTCTACGATGGCCCGCTGCTCGACCAGCATGCGGTCGAGATTGCCGCTGGTTTCGACCGCGCTCAATTGGGCGCTGGTGCTCTCTGCGCAGAGCAGGGCAAGGCCGTTCAGCGTGTCCGTTCCGACCGACGCGTCCGACACCAGGGCGATGGCACCGTGCAGGGCGTTGTTCAAGCCGAACAGGGGGGCTGCGGCGATCTTGACGTCCATCAGACCGGGGCAGACATGCTGCCAGCCGGACGTGACCATGGGGCGCCGTTCCCGCAGGCAGAGATCGACGGCATTGGTGCCGACGGCATCCTCCGCCGCCGACCGTCCCTCCCTCAGACCGACGGCATCTAGCTGCTCGACGAAGGAGCGGTCCCCGGCCAAGCTGTGAATGATCAGATCGCCATCGACCAGAACGATGGAGACGGGATGATCGCGGCCCAGGATCAGACGGATCGAGCCGAGGATCAGCGCGCCGGTGGCAGCGATACTGCCCAGCAGCCCGTTTGCCAGCACGTCCGCTGAACGGTGCGCCGATGGACGGGAAGACTCCGTCGATGCCCGATCCCGCAGACGCCGCCAGGAAGACAGCACCGCCTCGTCCAAACTCCCAGCAGGCAGATCTTCGCCCTTTAGAAAGCGGTCGCGTGGCGTGTTTCCAAAGGCATCTCGTACCGGCATGGACGGATCCGTTACAGCGAAGGACGGCAAATGATACGGCTCCGTCAGCCTTTGCGCCAGCTTGCCCGGCAGGGCAGGGCTGATGGGGAGGATCACCTCCACTCTGGAGGTGAGGAATGCGCTACCCGCACTGCCACTCGATCAGGACAACGGAGCGTTCGGCCCGGATGGCCCACGGCTACCACTGATTCTGGCGCCGGGCGTATGGGCGCGGTTTCAACGAGCGTACCGGATCGACATTGAATCGCCTGCAGTTGCCAACCGACGTCCTCTCTCTGATCGTGCTGTTGCGCCTCCGGTTCAAGCTGAGCGCGCGCGATCTCGCGGAATTTCTGCTGCTGTGCTGCTTGGTCTTCTCGCGCCAGGCGGTGCACAACTGGGAGGCCAAATTGGCGCCGTTGCTCGCCGTTGCTCGCCGTTGCTCTGCGGCAGCGCTGGGGGAGCAAGACCGGTCACAGCAGGTCCGTGGATGAGACGTACCTGAAGGTCGGTGGGTGGTGGCAGTAGCTGTACCGCGCCATCGACAGCAACAGAAACCCAATTGATGTCTACCTGAGCAAAACCCGCGGCCGAGCGGCTGCCGACGCGTTCTTCCGCTCGGCCGTGGCAGTTACTGTCATCATCCTCAAGATGACCACCACCCATAAGTATGCCGGCTAGCTTCGGGCGCTGGAAGAGGTGTTCGGATCTGTCGGGCTCACGATGAGGGGCGCAACTTCCTGCGATCGGCGAACCGGCGCAAGCAGCACGCCCCGGCGGCGTAGCGACGGGCGATCCATGTCCAACGGTTCGCCGCGCTACGCGATATGCTCGCGGTCGCGTAATCCATGGCATCCGCCTGTGGACCATCGGGTCGTCAGCTCAGAATTGGCTCGACACCTGACGGAACCGATATCGTGCAGCTTGGCGCGAACCACTATGGTCACGGTGCCGTTTCAGGGGTAGGCGCCTTACGCGGGGCGAACACATGCTCCGGACCCGGGAAGCGACGATGGCGGACGCCCTCTGAAAATTCCAAAGCGGCCTGGATGACGGTCGGGCCGAGCTCGGCGTAGCGGCGTACGAATTTCGGAGTGAAATCAGTGAAGAGGCCAAGCATGTCGTCAGTTACCAGTACTTGGCCGTCGCAGGCAAGGGACGCGCCTATGCCTATGGTCGGGATCGCCACTGCCGCCGTGATGCGATTGGCCAATGGCTCCATCACGCCCTCGATCACCAGCGCGAAAGCACCGGCGTCAGCGATGGCTTGAGCGTCGGCCAATATGCGCTCGCCTTCGTCCATGCTACGGCCCCGCGCGCGGAAGCCGCCGAGCGTGTTGACCGATTGAGGGGTCAGCCCGACATGGCCCATAACCGGCACACCGCGCGCGGTCAGATAGGTGACGGTCGTAATTGCTCAGGGGGCTGGCCGGTAATGAGAGTGGCCGAGCTTAAGCTGGGTCGGAGGTGCTCCTAACGGGCCGTTGCCTCGCGAGGCTGGATATGAGTCAACCTATCCATGACTCGCCCCGATCTGTCCCGCCTGAGTTCGGAAGAGAAGGACGCGCTGATCCTGGCGCTGCTGGAGCGCGTCGCGGCGCTCGAGGCGAAGCTGAACCAGCCCGCGAAGACGCCGAGCAACTCCAGCCTGCCCCCCTCACGCGACCGGAAGGCGAACTATCCGCCGCGTCCTAAGAAGCCGCGGCGTAAGCGCAACGGCCCCGGAGTGACGCGCGCGTTGGCCGCCGATCCCGATCAGGTGGTGGACTGCCATGCGTACGCCTGCGCCCACTGCGGCACCGCGGTGGGCGCCGAAACTCAACGGCTGCGCCACGCCTACGATCACATCGACCTGCCACCCATCCGGCCGGTGATCACGCGGGTGCGCCTCTTCGGTCAGCGCTGTCCGGCCTGTCGGCGCCGGGTGCGCGCCACGCCGCCCGAAACCATGCCGCCCGGCTCGCCGTTCGGCCCGTCGATCATGACGATGCTGGCCTATCTGCATCACCAGCACGCCGTCGGCTACGATCGCCTCTCCCGGCTGATGGCCGAGCTGTTTGGGCTGCAGATCAGCGAGGGTGCCATCGCCAATGCGCTGTGCCGGGTGAGCCGCCCACTCGGCCAAGCCGTGGTGGCCATCGTGGAGCGGCTGCGCCAAGCCACCGTCATTGGCTGCGACGAAACCGGGGCGCGGCTCACTACGGTGGATCAGGGCACGCGCATAGGTTGGGAATGGGTGCTGGTCAGCGACAAGGCCGTCCTGCATCGCATCCACCCTTCGCGTGGGCGCGAGGTCATCACCGAGGTGCTGGGCGAGCATCGGCCGCGCTGTTGGGTGTCGGATCGCTGGGGCGCCCAGCAGGGCCATGCCGCCACCCACCAGGTCTGCCTCGCCCATGTCTTGCGCGACGTGCAATACGCCATCGATGCAGGTGAGATTGGCTTCGCCCCGGCCCTACGTCGGCTGTTGTGCTGGGTGATCGCGGTAGGGCGACGACGGCCGGACTTGAAGGACAGTACGCTGGCCCAGTATCGCGCCAAGGCCGAGCGGCGGCTTGATCACCTGCTGGGCATGCCGACCGTCACCGAGGCCGGCGCCGAGGTGCTGCGCCAGACCAAACGCTGGCGCTCCCAGTTCTTCACCTTCATCACAGACCGTGCCGTGCCGCCGACCAACAACGCCTCTGAGCAGGCCCTGCGCCCGAGCGTCATCTTCCGCAAGGTGACGAACGGGTTCCGGTCGCTCTGGGGCGCCGATGTCCACGCCCTCATCCGCTCCGTCATCGGCACCGGGCGCCTCAACGGCCTCTCGGCCCATCAGGCCATCTCACGCGCTATCGCTGGACAGCCAATCTTCGCCGACTGACCAGCCCCCTGAGCAATTACGTGACGGTCTTGGCCATCTCAGTCCCGCCCTCAAGTTTCACAGCCGCACACCCCGTCTCCGCCAGAATACGGGCGGCGTTGCCGAAGGCCTGCTGCGGCGACTCCTGATAGCTGGCAAAGGGCAAGTCGACAACCACACAGGCCCGTGTCGAGCCGCGTACCACGGCTGCACCGTGCGCAATCATCATGTCAACGGTCACGGGCAGCGTGCTGTCGAAGCCGTAAAGTACCATGCCCAAGCTGTCGCCGACCAACAGCAGATCGACATGCGAGTCTAACAGCTTGGCGAAAGACGCCGAATAGGCGGTCAGACACACGATGGGCTCACCGCCTTTGCGCGCGGCTAGGGTGGTGATGGTGGCGCGCTGGGCCAAGGCTGTCACACTCATTGTTGCTCCTCATCAGATCCGGTCACCATGGGGAAAAGCCGTGAGATCAGCGCGGCCGCCAAATCGAGCGGCGGCTTGGATGCAGGGACGACAACATGCAGCGTTGTCGATCAACCGGTCTGTTGCCGTAATCCCCGAATACCTAACAGTCTGGAATAAAGATGCGGGCGCTCAAGATTGTGGCTGAATTAAATACCGATAATCTTGCGCTGGAGAAATGAATAGTCTGCGCTTTGGAGTTGTTTTCTGTAAATTGCTCGAAATTTTCAAGCGGTGGCTACGTCATGTTCAAACATTAAGAGTCGGACTCGGAATCGGCATGGCTGTGGCTATGTCCGGGCCACCCGTCTTGAGAGCAGTTTGACGCTGGCGATGAAGATCCAGGCGACGGCACTCTCGACGGTGGCCTCGAAGTCCTTGGCGAGGCGGCGATTGCGGTTAAGCCAAGCGATTGTACGCTCAACGACCCACCGCCGAGGCAGCAGTTCAAACCCTTTGGCGGCGTCGGACCGCTTGACGATCTCCAGGGTCCATGTCCCGATCTGAGCCAAAGCGGTTTCCAGCTTGGGTCCAGCGTAGCCGCCGTCCGCGAAGACGTGGCGAAGCCAGGGGAAGAGCGTGCGAACGGAGGCGAGGAGCGCCGGGGCGCCATCACGGTCCTGGATGTCGGCGGCATGAACGATGGCGGCAACCAGCAAGCCATTGGTGTCGGTCAACACATGCCGCTTGCGCCCCTTGATGCACTTGCCCGCGTCGTAGCCCCGGGGGCCACCAGCTTCCGTCGTCTTGACCGACTGGCTGTCGATCACCCCCGCTGTCGGGCTGGCCTCCCGTCCCATGGTTTCCCGAACCATCGCCACCAAGGCGTGATTGATCGTCTCCCAGGTTCCTTCGTCGCGCCAGCGGTAGAAATAGCGCTGGACCGTCGTCATCGGCGGGAAATCCTTCGGCAGTTGCCGCCACTGGCACCCGGAGGTCGCCAGAAAAAGGATGCCGTTCACGATCTCCCGTACATTGACCGTTCGCGGCCGTCCCAAGCGTCGAGCCGCCGGGAGTAGAGGTTCGAGCACCGCCCACTCCGCGTCCGTCGTGTCGCTTGGATACCGCAATCCTTTCCGCCGATACTGCGCTCGGGTGATTTCAGTCCACATTGTCTTGTCATTCGTCATGCTTCGCAACATCGATCGAATCACAAGGGACTGAAATCACTCAATTCTTTTCGGGTCAGGCTCTAACCTTGAAGGCCGTCATTTTGAAGATGATGAGGTTGAGTTCGCACAAAGTGAGGGCGAACTCTTCCGTTTGTTGAAGAAGACTGATGAAAGCCTGACTCGCGAGCAGCGAGACGAAGTGCAGGCAATCATTGAGGGTGCGAAGGCTCTGGGTCAACTCGCAGAAGTGGAAGATGATGACACACTCCACCCCATTGCTCGTGCCTATCGCGATTTGGAAGCTATAATTTACAATTTCGATGCCAACCAGAGGTCTGTTGCGCTGACCGCAATCAAGGGCCCTCAGCGCATCCGGGGGCTTGCCGGTACTGGGAAGACCGTGATATTGGCGATGAAAGCCGCCTTGGCGCATATAGAAAACCCTAACGCGAAGATTCTTATCACTTATTACACGCGAAGCCTGCGTGACGTCATCGAACGATTGATCACGCGCTTCCACCGACACTTCGCCGAAGTCGATCCCAATTGGGAAAACGTTCATGTGCGCCACGGTTGGGGGAGGGCGAACGTTCCCGGTGTTTATCGCGATGCATGTATACGCGAAGGCATCACCTTCAAGTCGTTTGCTGACGTTAGGAATATTTCTGACCCATTCGGAACCGTGTGTCGCGAGTTGGTCAAGACCCGCGCGCTTTCACCTTACTACGACGTAATCCTTGTCGATGAAGGGCAGGACTTCCCCGATAGCTTCTACCAAATGTGCTTTTTTCTTGCGAAGGGTGCACGAGACGAAAAGCAGATTATCTGGGCCTATGATGAACTTCAGAATGTGTTCGATGTCAAGGTCCGCGAGCCGGAGCAGTTGTTTGGTAAGGATGATGACGGCGCCCCGAGGATATCGCTCGCCCGCAGCCTGCCACTGGGCACTGACACCAATGATTTTGTGCTACAGCGAGCTTACCGCAATCAGAGGGAAATCCTCGTCTTAGCACATTCAATCGGGTTTGGTGTTTATGGACAGCCAGTACAGATGCTTGAAAATGCCAAGCACTGGGAAGATGTGGTCTCCGGCGCGTTCACGACAGGTAGCCTGAACATCGTCGAGCGGCCACTTGTCCATAGCCCAAGTGCGCTCGATACACCGAACGGCATTAGCCTGATCGAAATTAAAGGCGCAACTGACGCGAACAGCGAGGTGGAACTCGCATCACTTGAAGTCCAGCAATTTATTGAGGGCGGTCTACAACCCCACGAGATACTCGTCGTATCTTTGGATGACAAGGCGGCACGTCGCTATTTTTCAGCACTATCGACAAAGCTTTTGGAATTCGACATTCCATGTAACAACATCATCAATGATCCATATAGCGAACCTCCCTTCAGAATCGACGGGAAGGTCACTCTCAGCACCGTCTATCGCGCTAAGGGCAACGAGGCGGCAGTGGTGATCGTTTTAGGTGCCGACGCTGCCGTTCTGAAGACCCGCACAGGTCGTAACAAGCTCTTTGTCGCGTTTACGCGAACTAAAGGGTGGCTACGTATTTTTGGTGTAGAAAGTCGCACATTCACCGCACTTTGTTCTGAGGTTCAACAGGCCCTTAGCAAGAGTCCGCGTATTGAATTCATCATGCCCGACATGACTAACCTTAATACCATTCAGCGTGGCCTTGAGGAAAAGCATGCTCGCATTATTGAGGCAAAACGCCGGATGGAGCGGATGAAGAGCGAATTGAGCCTGTCCGATGAGGACATTGCGAGCCTCATTGGGGAGGGTTGAATGAGGATTGGCGAATTCAATACAAGTATCAGGTCCCTTATCTCCTTCTTTACAGAAGTAGGATTGTGGGCGTCGACTGTTTACGAGGTTGCACTGCCACGATCTGAAGCATTTAACAAGATCAGCCTGACCTCGGATGATTACGTACAGATCTATGAGACTGGGCTCTCGTTGTCGCATTACAATGTTCTTCTGCGCGATTATGCCTACTTTCAGTTTTCCCATGTTGGCGAGACAGAGTATGCGCTAGCATATGTGTTTGCTCACCCGGCTGGCGGCAGCTTAGCCATTAAGCGACGAGGAAGGTGCCGTCGATGAGGTTGCGGATGACGGTCCAGGCGGACTGGCCTTGGCGGCGCGCGGTTCCGGTGACGGAGCGATA
>Ga0196970_1000957_pt1 | contig 24329 bp, 24 predicted proteins | sample S1v_513CmetaG_FD_148672 | JGI IMG/M metagenome (GOLD analysis project Ga0196970, IMG submission 148672) | Soil microbial communities from Anza Borrego desert, Southern California, United States - S1+v_5-13C | ecosystem: Environmental > Terrestrial > Soil > Desert | place: USA: California... | reverse complement strand
ACAGAGCCGCTCTCCATATGAAACTACTTTGTTCGCTGGGTGCGCTTACATGGCAACCTTGTGTGACTAGAAGATCGCTCCTCATGAAATACTTATACCAGTTGTAATGGTTATAGTGAAGCAGGTATCTAGCCACATGCAGACGTATTGAATGTAACAAAGTGCTCACATGAAATTGGTTTCTGATATAGTAAATTGTACCGTCGTAAATGTGCAGAAATGTTGTTCCGGCAGGCAGGCAACTGATATGCGATTAATTAGTAGATGTCTACTCTTTAGCTATGAAATTTTCAAAAAAGAAAAAAACATTTACACCTCTGTGATAATTTTCCTTTTAGATGTAGGCATTATTGCAATTTTAAGTGGTTTTGCAGTGCATTGTATTACTAAAGCAGAGAACGTGGGTTTTCATCACTCAACAACAAGCAGCAATCACATCCGAAGCAACCTAAGTGATGTTGTCGCGCTTGATTATCCTGTGATGCTATAGTGTTTATACAAAATCCCCTGCCTGACCTTTTATAACCAACTGACATGTAATATGGGAAATAAAAAATTTATAATTATAATCGCCTACTTATCAAACAACTAGCATACATTTAAAATGAACTAAGACTTGATTCGCTAATCTCATGAAGTTACTAGAAAAGTGGGAATGGAATTTGTTGCGAGTTGTTTTTAAGGATAATAGTAATAATTTAGGAGGAGTTGTATGAACGCTATGCTAATGTATTTGCATAAAAATTTTTTAACAGAAAATCAATTAATGACGCGCGCAATGTGCACATATGAAGAATTAATGCTATGGCAGAAAAATGGCATTTTTCCATTACCATCATATCGCACAAAAGCAAACTACAATGTCACTTCTTTTTTTGGCGAGCATGATTCAAATGAGGATATTAAATGGTATCCAGAGGAATTATGCCAATGGGTATATCTGATAAGAAAAAAGAAGTATGACATAGAGTCTTTAAAAGCTTCCTTTTTTTATAGATATTTAATTGAAATTGACAAACTAAAGAATTTGAATGTTTTTGATGATATCTATAATGATATGAAGCTTGTCTCAGATATATTGGAGTTTAAGTGGCGTAATTTTATCAAAGGTACTTACGGAGTTTGCACAAAAAAAAGCACACCTGAGCATATAGCGGCTAAAGATTTAGCTATTCGTGTGATTGACAGGATCACCACAAAACATCAAGTGAAAGTTATTTCACAAGCAGACAGAGAAATACTCGCCAGAGCAGTTGAAATACTCGATGAGGTCATTGCAGAATACGCGCCTCATGAATACGAGCGTAGTTCCCGAGCCAAATGTATCGACAGAGTTCGAAATTTATACTTATTATAAATATTATTGCTTTGCAAAAATGGCAAGGTAATTCTAAAAATTTTAACCTGGAATGACACCGGGTTAAGGTTTCTACCAATCTTGTTTATTTCCCTTACTTTATGACAGCATCATCATGGCTAACGAAGTGCACGATAACATATTTTCTTTCGTGTCTTGAAGAATTGTATAGTTCAGTGAGTTTCATAATTATTCGTGTTATTTTAGGAATCATATGAAAATATTACCTCCGTTAGAAACATTCGGACCTCGTATATGCATTATGGGCCCTTCTAATAGTGGCAAATCCACTTTGGCTGTAGCTATATCCCGTAAAATAAACCTGCCAGCAATCCATCTTGACCAACTTTACTATCGCCCCGAATCAAATTGGGAACCAAGGCAATATGAAGAGTTCCTTGGTTTACATAATGATGCGATTAACCAGGAAATGTGGGTTATTGATGGTAATTATAGGACATGTGCTCCGGACAGGTTCAAAAGAGCGACTGGTTTAATCTTGTTAGATGTATCGCCACCGGTGAGCTTACTGCGTTACGTTCGAAGATGTTACTCAACAAAACCTAGAGCGGGTAGCCTTAGTGACATTAAGGAAAACGTCCGTTGGCAGATGTTAAAGCATCTACTCCTGTACACACCTGGAAACCGAAAAAACTATAAGACATTATACGACCAATGTTCTCTTACTAAAATATTTCTACCAACACCAGAAAATATTGAGGAGTGTTATAAAACATGGGGTTTATATCCTAACAATCTTATTAATCTTCATAAAAACAGGTAAAAGTCCGAAGTGTATCCATTGTTCCGACAAAATATGGTTTCGATTTGAAAGGACGTACCAACTCGGTCTACAAACGTGCATCCGCAGTTCTCTACTATCTAAAATGTCAAATAAACTATTTAACAATGGATAATACAATATGCCTTTAAAGCAACCCCTGCTAGCGCCCCCTTTAAAAATTGGTGATATGATTGGTTTTTTCTCACCGTCGTTCCCCGTAACAATGACAACCCTGAACAGCTTTAATCGTGCAAAAAATTTCTTTATAAATAAGGGTTTTCGTCTAAAAGCAGGCAACTTGACAGTCAAGTCTGATTTCTACCGTTCAGGGACAATTAGAGAACGTACTGATGAACTCAATACACTCTTTCGTGACCCTGAAGTACGCTGCATTATGTCTACCACTGGTGGCTATAACTCCAACTATCTTTTACCATACCTTGACTACCAGGCTCTTGTTCAAGATCCAAAGATCATTATTGGTTACTCTGATGATACAGCTCTTCTAGCAGGAATTTATGCCAAGATAGGATTAGTTACATTTTACGGACCAGCATTAGTTGCATTCTTCGGTGAACTCCCTACTTTCGTTAATGAAACCTATCAGCACTTCTGCAAATTGCTGATGCATCCTTGTGCCAAACCATACTATTACAACTTGCCATACAAATGGATAGATGAACGTCTTAATCGTGGCACCTCTGAGCCAATCAGGAGGAGATTACCTTATAAGAACAAATGTTTTTTTTGGGGTAAGGGTACAGTAGAAGGCCGAGTGATAGGTGGTAACCTGAACACACTTTCAGGGATTACATACAGCAAATGGATGCCTGAAATACAGGACGGCGATATATTGTTTATCGAAGAAAGTCAGCTGGATATAGCTATCTTTGAACGTTCTTTCTCCATGTTAAAATCAAATGGCGTTTTTGATAAAGTCAACGCAATTATTTTAGGAAAACGTGTGCTTTTTAATGATGCAGTTAGTGGGCGCCAGCTTTGTGATGTCTTACGGGAAGTTCTGGCTGAGAAGCCTCTACCGTTAGTAGATGGTTTTGATTGCTCTCATAGACATCCTATGCTAACCCTTCCGTTTGGAGCAAGGTTGAGAATTGATTTTGACAATCATATTGTTGCTATAATAGGTCAATATTTAAGTTGATCTGTCGACGTTGGTCTGCACACTATCAAATTTGATGCCCGCTTTATTACCCGAAACGGGCATTTATCTCTCACGACTATTTACTGTCAATCAAGCAATCGACCATTGCCAGACTCGGTACACCCTCAAAGTCGCGCATTTTATTGTTCGCCATTATGGCTCCGCCGGCAATAGAGTGTCCGACAATCACCGTGAACCGCAAACTTTTACACGTCCCAGCCGGTAATTGTGCAGATCACACAACGTGCATGATTTTTTGCCTTTGTATTACCTACAGGTAAGCACAACAAGCAGATAGTTGCTAGCAAGGCAAATAACATAATAAATCAAATGAAAGAAACGCGTGTCCGTCCCACTAATGATGTGCTTGGTAATGAAAAGATTAAGTGATGAATTTCATAAGTAGGCACTGAAGAACCCTACCTGGGCATTGCAGGAACACTTCATCGTCCGTGAACTGTCAATGACATCGGTGTGGTGGATATTACCCGATATGAACTCACCCTAAAGCAGTGTCGTACATTGCTGAAGTAGATGTTGTGTTCGGGCGCATACAGAACAGAGAATGATAAAAGACCTCTGGAGGTAGAATACGGAAAACCTCTTATCTAAATGTGCGTATTGTCGGCATGGTGGCTGAACTCGCTACGATGCTAAATGTGAAGGATGACATTCTTTACTGAAATACCTTTTAATCTGATTAAACGACCGATATTGTCAGACTTACTTAAGGCCTATCTGTACTCAATCGCCATTATTGTTCGGACTTGCGGGCACCCATGAAGTCCCTCCCTGCCAGTGTCTAAAATAGAAAAGCATAAATAACTAGCATGGTAATAGTTATGTATTAAGGCAGGTAAAAGTCTTGGTCGCGTCCTTAGGTATGTTAGGGCAGAGTTAAAATGCATGCAGTTTTAATCAGTCTGACAACGATGCACCTTTTAGTTGCTATCGATTATACTGCCGCACTGGCATTACACTAGATGGCTCTCGTTCAGAACTAGTTATCTAAATACCTGCTGGCGCCGAAAGTAGGTGTCCTGTTTCTTTATGTGCTGAAGCTACATCGCAAAACTTGATAACCATATCATAAACATCTGTGCTGATTAACGAAGTTCTGGCACTGATTAGTTACGGTTTACCTTGGCACAGCCCTACACATTCATTCATTTGGTTCTGCTCAAGCAAAGCTCAGAGTACCGATGTTATAGCAGTTGCATAAACAATGGACTGACTAAGCAAAATTGTATCCATGGATACAACAAACTTGACCTTGACATCACTTTAATAAGGATTGTATCCATGGATACAATCCTTGAATATTAAATGTCCTTAAGAATTTGTTGCATTTAGCTCTGATAAAATTGCTTCAATGCGAGTAACAACATCATGAGGAATTTTTGAGATGTCTAAACTAACAATTACTTTATTGTCGTGATATTTTGCTGAAACTCCAGGAGCGAAATCTTTTCTAATGGACTGAGGCTTTTTCACTGGTTTGACCAAGGATAAAGACTGCAATGAGCGAATGATGTACTCGGATGCGAGCAATTCTCCTGACAATTTTTTTTGTGCCAAAAGCCGAACATTTGAGAGCAAAACATGCTCATTTTTTTTATAGAAATTTGCGAGTTGTTCACCCGCCCGCGCTGATAGCTCGCCCGGATGAGCAAAAAGGCTAACAACTTCTCGCGGTAATTTAGCCGTGTTCATACAACGCAAAATGGAAATACGAGATAGATTTTCTTTTTCCGCAAGGGCCGAGACGTTCCCATTAAACTTATCTTCTAGTAAACGTGAGTAACGCTTGCCTCTTTCATACGCACTAGTAGGCCGATAGTCATTGCCAAGGCGACAAAGCGCATCCATTTGCTCTTCATCTAAATCGCCAATCAGAATCCTGTACTCAGAACCAGTAGTAATTGCAGCCATACGACGGCGACTACCATCTGCAACCTCAATCGTTCCATTAACTCGTCTACCAAGGGCTGGATTTTGCTGACCAGAGGATAAAAAAGATGGGATTAAATCATCAAGAGAAGCTTCGTTCAAAAGCTCCTGATCACGTTCATTACCGACCCATACGCGGGTCTCTTTTTGTACTCTTTCTGCATCTAGCGTTTCAAGAGTGAATTTGACTTCACGACCACATACTGGCAAGAAAATGTTATTGCCTTTTGTAAGCGCTCCAACACGAGAAATTAATGCATCAACCATGGGAGCAGCCGGTGCATCATCTAATTCTTTACTAACCTTAGACGAGGTGCGAGGGATAATAGGGGCGCGTTTCATTATCGAATCTCCCAACGAGGCTTGATTAAACGGTCAAAAATTTCAGTGCAAACAGGTTCCCATATTGCCAGAGCATTACGCCATGCACCTGTTGACGAACGTTGGTCTATAGCTTGCTCGAAAACTGTTCGCATACGTATCTGACCTTTACCAACTTCATCTGTTTCACGCACAACGTTTTTTAATACCATGCTACCCCACGCGTCTCTAATTTGTTCTTCCATCCAGGGGGATTGTGACCCATTGTTATTACTGTATTTTGTTAACAGAATTCTCACATCTGGTTCAAACCCTTTTAAGTCAACATTTTTTAACAGGTCTCGTAGCATATCGAAAAACTGAAGGGCGGAAGTATAATCGAACAGTTCGGCTGGAGTAGGGACGATTAGAACATCAGCTGCACATACAACGTTTATCGTTCCGATACCGAGGTTTGGTGCGCTGTCAATGACGATTACATCATAATCATGAGCAACTGTTTCAATAGCCAAACGTAACATCATGTGGGGATCTGTAGGCAACTTACCTGCATCAAAGCAAGCCATTAACTCTGTTTCGATACGGTGTAATGCAAGACATGAAGGGATAATATCAAGGCCTGGCCAACAGGTATTTCTTACGGCATAACTAGCATCGTCGCGCTCGCCTAGATAAAAAGGGAGAAGAGTATCATCTGCATGGATATGCAAATCTGGCACAAGGCCATGATACATTGAAGCCGTTCCCTGAGGATCGTTTCCTTCTACCAGTAATACCCGAAGACCTTTTAAAGCAAGATCCTGAGAAAGATGTACTGAGGTTGATGTTTTATAGACGCCACCTTTATGCGCAGCTACACCAATAACGGGTGGGTAGGTGTTATCAGGACGACGGATCCGAGTTCCAAACACGTCACGCATATGATTGACTTGCTCAATCGTATAGCCAGCCCGCTGCTCAACACGACCTCGCAGCTCTAAATCTGGATGGGGAAGGCGCCCACTTTTTTCAGCATCGCGTATTGCCTGGGTAGAAACACCCACTAATTCTGCCGTTTCACCTATTCGCCAGCGGCGAGTAATTTTCCGGGCTTCTGGGCTATCATCATTAAATTGTGCAAGCGCAATGGCTCGCGTCATTGCATGTCCTGCCGCTATACACTTGTCAAGCTTTTCCATTAGACCCATTGCTATCCCCTCAAGTTTATACTTTGCATTATTTTATTAAATCTTGATTATCGATGCAAAGCAATACATTTAGCTTAATAATGTCGATATATTGCAAAGTTAAATGAAAAAAGAGAACAAGTTTTAGAGTAGCTGTCATGTGTTTATAAAGCGGAAAAACTCCTGACAGGGTCGTCGAGTAGACAACTGAAAAGTGGTGTGTTTAGAAAGGGGATCATCAATGAAGATGTGTGTTTGCAATCAGGAAAATGTGTTTATAAACCGGAAAAAGTATCTCAAAAGCGGTCTTTAGTTAAGGAAAGCGCTAGCGCATGTACAATATCCGCTTTATAAACACAGAGAAAAATTTTTGCTAATCATCCGGATTATAAGCACTTGATATGGTTTTGATATCTGGTCGCGGGGTACGACGGGCAATCAGCAAATGCCATTCACCACCTTTCTTAACAACATCGCCATCGAGGTATCCCACCGCCTTAAGCTCATCTATTGCCTTGTTAATAACACGGTTTTGCTGATTATTTGGAGAGGTCAACATCAGTCTGCGCTTGATGCGTGAGAACGAGAGGGGGATAGGCCGTTCGGGTAAGCTTTCCAGAAAAGTGTATAAAGCCTGAGCAGTACCTTTGTTAGCTAACTGCCGGAGTATAAACATCTGAATGATGACCTGACGGTCAAACTGATAAAGTTCCCAAAGTGATTCATCTGCAGTGATAATCATGAGATCTTTGTCCTCATCCCATTTTCCTCTGCTGAGTAAACCCGAAACTACGCCTTGTTTATCTTTTTCAGACGTTAATCGAATGGTTGTTCCTCTAAGGCGAGCTAGAGAGTCGGCAAGGCGTGTACGCAAGTTTTTATCTTTGTCTTTTGAAGAATAGCCGCAATAGGTGGCAAACTCACTGAATGGCAGTTCTACAGTATTTCCCGACATACCATACTTTGAAAAAGCAAGTATGATCCCCACCCAAACCTTAAAGTCAGTTTCCATCGAAAGGCGTGGACCAGAAATACGGATGTCTGTGTAACCTTCTGCCTTAGCCAATTCAAGACTTTGAAGCTCACGACTGGCATCAATATTAATGTTCCCAGTATCCTTGCCTTTACGCTTCAAAGAAGGAAGGAATAGACCTAAACGCATCAATGCGACAGGCTGCACAGTAGCGTTTTTTGTGGGGGTAAGTTTTTTATTCTCTCCAATGACTTCTAGAACAGACTCAATGGAAAGTTCCTGATTTATCTTAGACATAGGCCATTTACCCACAAGTTAACAAAGCAGATTAATAAAAAGTGCAGTAAATCCGGTTTATAAACACAACCGATCCGATTTATAAACACAGTTTTCCACTTTGTAAACACAAAAATCCGGTTTATAAACATTTTTATCCGCTTTATAAACACGGGAACATGTATTTAAACCATAAGTGACAAGGCTTGGAGCGGAGCGGGATCTGTTTGGGACTATTTGGGACTATTTGGATCCTTTTTGGATCTACTAAGTGAATATGTGAATAACACAAAGTCCTCTGCTGACCAACTTTGCATCGGAGCGTAAGCAGACATCTTTCAGTTCATGGATATTTCGCTTCCTCGACCGCTCGCGGGCTTTCGCCCGGTCACTTGTCTGCGGCGAGCGCTGCGATCTCTTTCATAAGCTGGGTATGTTTAACGAATGATGCCAAGAGGAATATCTTTCCAGCAAGTTGTGAATGCCGGAGAAAACAGATCACGTTTCATTTGCCAATCAGGTGTGCGGCAGTAGCATGCAAACCAGATATGTCCGGGGCCAGACTGGTTAATACCATCCAGCATCCTCATAAGTTCTGCGCCGTACCTGAGGCCTTGAAATCATTCAGCATAGCACTCGGCCTTCGCGTAGCGGTGACCGCCAGTCAGATACGTTCTAGCGCGCGTAAAGCAGCCACAACGACATCAGATGTGTTCTAGGTAAGGATAAACAGCTTTTCAGCAGGGCACTCTGCATATTGGCAGATAGCCTGATGCATTTCCTTGAGCTGTAAACCTCATAATTTTGAAAAAAAGCAGGATATTTCTGTAAACTACATCTCTTTCAGCTGAAACCAAGACATGCCCATTTTGATCAGAAACTGTTTTGCTTCGGCACTTCTCGCGATAACACAGCCACCTTTATTCGACTGAACGGCGACCGGTCGGCCTCGCAGGTGTGGTCTGAAAACTTTCTCACAGCTTGTATAAAAGGAATTTACAACAGCTAGTGTAAATATCAGAACATCTCCCGTGACCGCTCTCTTCGTCGTGTCTGTTGTCAGCCCAACGATCGCCTTGCATGAGAGTGTAATTTTATACTAGGCACGTCTTCTTCTGTCGTAAAGACACTTGCTGGTTACGCGGCGAAATCGTACTGTCAAAAATGATTAGAGAATACATCGATCGAAATAACCCCCTGCATAAGAGTTCCATCGTAATCTCATTCACGTGACAGCGAAGCACCGTCTACGCGGTGACCGGAGGGTCAGGATTTGGCAAATCCCTAATTTGCAGGAGGTTAGCAGCGCCGGCTCTCTTGGTATCGTGACGCTTTACTTTCTACCCGGAACGATAAAGCACCGCAGGCTGGGGCGGTCCTAATCATGGTTGAGCACAGGTTCATGCTAGGGGAAGCGCTCGACGTCACGCGGCTTCGACATGTTGCAGCCTGACTCTCTGGTGGGCCTACAGCGCGAGCTCGTCTTGATTGGCGCCCCGGCAATGGCAAATCAACGCTGGCTTAGCGGCTTAAAATATGCCCCGAATCTCCATGCTTCGTCTCAACTTGTTAAAATTAAAGCGGAATTTTTTTAAACTAGCATGTTGATTCAATGTTTTACTTGATTACGCAATTTAGCGATTTTTTTACTTATAAAACAGTCATTTAATTCATTATAAGCTGATGATTTCTTTTTTTTCACAGGTGGTTTTCTTATGAGTGTCTAGCTAAACGTCAATATTTACAGCAAAATTCATCTTAAGATCTGCTTTCAAACATACTGTAACTTAGAGAGCGCGCATGATAAGGCGCGGTTATCAAGAAGGGAAAGCCTATTTTTCTGGATGAAAATCAAGGGGTTTATCCTGCATAATAGGATCAGATATTTCTCTCATAAAAAGAAATCGCATAAAGGTTGTTGCTATCGATGTTTTATTAAAAAATTGGATTTTATAACGGCGTCAACAAATCCAATAATTGCTTCAACTGATTATATTGTTTACGACTCTCTTTTTTCTCAATCGCGTTAATGTTGGGAAGTGAAAGTTATTAGTGATGCTTTTAGTTTATCAAATTAATTCATTTAATTGAAGTGCTTCTTCTCGCTCAAAATAACAATTTTGTAGATTGTTAATAAATTTTAGAGAAACTACTTGTGAAAATTTCAAAATTAACTTGGGCATTGCTTTTAGCCGGATTCACCGTTTATGCTCATGCCCGAACATATACTTTCGATCCTGCGATGCTTGGTGCGGCCGGCAAAAGCGTTGATATGTCATTACTTGATCAAGGTGGTCAGCTCCCCGGGACATATCCTGTTGATATTCTACTCAATGGCGAACATGTAGACTCACGTGAAGTAGAGTTTCGTACAGGTAAAGATGCTAGCGGTAACCCAGCCCTGACACCATGTCTTTCAGTAAAAACCCTTAATCTTTATGGTGTTAAAACTGAAAACTATGCCAATCTCAGCAGTCCGCAAGCTGGCCTGTCAAAGGATTGCGCAAATTTAAACGCCATTCCTGATGCAACTGCAACATTTCATCTGAATATGCAACAGTTGATACTTAGCATTCCGCAAGTAGCAATGCGTCCTAAAGAAGATGGTATTGCCCCACAGGAATCATGGGATGATGGTATTCCTGCATTTTTGATGAATTACAATATGAATACCAGCCGTACTGATTATAAAAACGGTATAGGTAGTCACTCCGATAGTAGTTACATCCAGCTGAACCCGGGTATGAATCTGGGCCCATGGCGTCTGCGAAGTGCCAATAACTGGCAAAAAAATGGAATTGAGTCCGGCCATTGGCAAAGAAATTACATTTACGCTGAACGTGGTATTAATTCTATAAAAAGCCGCCTTACTATTGGCGAACGTACGACATCAAGCGCAGTATTTGAAAGCATTCCTTTTCGCGGTATGATGATGGCTTCAGATGAAGATATGGTGCCTTATAATCAAAGGCAGTTTGCTCCTGTTGTCCGGGGTGTAGCTCGTACACAGGCGCGTATTGAGGTGCGTCAAAATGGCTATCTTATCTATAATAAAACTGTCTCGCCTGGCCCTTTTGCTCTAACTGATCTGTCCGTACCCAGTGATGGTGGCAATTTAGATGTTACAATCTGGGAGGCTGATGGGCAAACACGGCGTTTTACTGTTCCGTATCAGACCCCCGCAATAGCTCTTAAAGAAGGCTACTTTAAATATAATGTGATGGCGGGTAAATACCGGCCTGCTGACAACCATATACAGGAAGCGAACGTGGCTATGGCAACCATGATGTATGGTCTGCCATGGAATCTGACGTTGTTTGGTGGAGGTGAAACAGCAGAACACTATAGCGCTTTATCTGCTGGTGTGGGTGCTTCTCTTGGCGATGCTGGCAGCATTTCTGTTGATGGCATCTCCGCAAAAGGACAGCGATATAATCATATAGCTGAAAATGGCAGTACCTGGCGGCTCCGCTACAGTAATGAAATCCATACTACAGGGACCACATTTTCACTTGCGACTTACCAGCATGCCTCAGCAGGTTATAACACTCTCGATGATGTGCTTAGCAGTTACCGGACCATAAACAACAATTCCGCAAATGACTGGAGATCTTCTAAGCAATGGAAGTCACGTAATTCACTTACTCTGGGGCAATCCTGGGATGAATATGGGAACATTTCAGCTTCAGCAGCGAGAACTAATTACCGTAATAATGCCGGGAGCGAGCAGTCATTTTCATTAAGCTATGGAGTGACGGTTGACGATGTTTCTTTATCTCTGGCATGGACCAAAAATAAAGGATTAAATCTGCCAACGGATACTATTACCAGCCTTTGGGTGAACGTTCCTCTTGGACGTTGGCTGGGTAATAATACTAATGCAACCTACCAACTGGTATCGCCGTCTAATGGGAACGATGCGCACGAAGTCGGCCTCAATGGTCGGGCGTATGATAACCAGCTTTCATGGAACGTACGGCAGAAATACAGGTCAGGAGTTAACGCTGATGAGCGTATGGGAAGCAGTTTACGTATGGACTGGTATGGTGGTTATGGTCAAGTAGGCGGTAGTTATAACTATAGTCAAGCTATGCGTCAGATGGAAGGCGATCTTAGCGGAGGAATGATTATCTCGCGTGATGGCTTGACCCTTGGACAGCCATTAAGCAATACAATTGCGCTAATTGAAGCTCCGGGCGCAACAGGCGTTCCAGTCAATGGCTGGCCTGGGGTACGTACTGATTTCCGTGGGTATACGACCTTATCCAGTCTGAATCCTTATCAGGATAATACTGTAAGTCTAGACCCAACTGATTTACCTGATGATGCTGAGCTGACACAGACAGATGTCCGGGTTGTGCCAACGAAAGGTGCGGTAATCCCGGCAACTTTTATGCCACGAATTGGCGCAAAAGCGTTAATGACCGTGACATTAGCAAATGGCAAGAATTTACCATTTGGCACTCCGGTAATGCTTGAAGATCAAGGCAGCAGCGCGGGCCTTGCAGACACAAGCGGTAAGGTTTATTTAACCGGTTTACCTGAAAAAGGTTCGTTATTGGCGAAATGGGGTCAGGAGCAGTGTCGCATTCGATATCAGCTACCAGAACAGAAAGGTCCCGCAGGCATTTATCAGCTGCGCGGCACATGTGTGTGATGTAAAAATAACCTTATTACATCTCAATAAACTAAAATTAGGTGTTTATAATGAAAAAAGTTATAGCATTTTATCTTTCAGTGGTGGCCGTAGGTTTTTTCCTAACATGGGGAGGCGAAGCCGTAGCAGCTAATGAGCCACAGTTACATATTCGCTTTAACAGCACTAACGTAGCAGGGATGCTCCAGGATGGTGCCAAAATAGCTGAAGGCAGAATAACATTACATTCCGACATTACAGGCTTCCAGGTTTGGAGTAATGCTTTGCAGGCAGGAAGCCAGCCTAATCGTTACGTTGCCAGCGGGACGGAAAATGCTAATCACAAACTTTATTTCCGACTTGAAAAAGAAGGTTGGCTACCAGATACACGATCTGGCAAAGGGATAGTTTACCGCGGAAGTGATAATAGTGTTACCTTTAATATTTTAGCAGATGGCAACCAAAACGTAGCGGCAGATAGCTATGATTTGCAAATCAGTGGCAATGGACTGTTGGAATAATTAATAAAAGAAGCTTCGGGATGTTGAACCAAGCTTCTTTTATTTTATATGGCAATTTTAAAAAAGTAAGCGCATTTTTGAGTAATGCATTGCATGCTAATATTTATGAATATCTTGTGGGTTTAAAACAGGCCGACTATTCCATTTTTCTGCAACGAAACTTGAGAATTCTTTGAATAAAGGCGTGTAAAACTGTCTTTGCTTCCAGATTAAATAGACAGGTAGGTCAGGGATTGACCACTCAGGAAGGACTACTTGAATTTGATTACTATATAATTTCTGAGCTGCTAACCATCCTGGCGTAGCAATACTGATTCCATGCCCCTTAAGCACAAGATTTAAAATGGAAACCAAATTGTTTGATGAAAAACGGAATTTATTACTTTTCTGCAATGTATAGGTTTCGTTTCCCTTGAACATAGTTAACGGACCCGCAAGGCCATGATGGTATAAATGAAATACGGAATGATTTTCGAGATCTGCAGGGATACGTATCTTCTCATTCGCTGCCAGATACTTCGGCGATGCACACAATACTAGCTTCAGAGGTGTAAGCCTTTTGTGCACTAAAGCCTCATTTTCAATCTCTCCAGTTTTAAGTATTAAATCATTATTTTCTATAGCATCATTGGAAAAGAAATCCATAGTGTCCAGGTAGATTTTTGTTTTTTTGTGCTGCTGTAAGAACTCTAAAATCCATTCATTCGCCATGTATTCTCCAATCACCGACGGTACAGCCAGACGTATCGAACCTTTAACGATATCGTCTGGATTTTTGACTTCTGCGATTAGCGCATTCATTGATTCGATAATGACTTTTATTTTTTCATAAACCACCATGCCCTGTGGAGTCACGGTGAGACTGCGAGAATTACGGTAGAAGAGAGTAACCTGAAGCTCTCCTTCAAGCTTAGCGATAGTCTTACTGGCCGCGGACGGTACGATGTTCATCTCTTTGGCTGCGGCCGTGATACTGCCCTTTTCAACTACTTTGACAAAGATATACCATTCTTTCATGTTCGGCCTCGTTAAAAGTGATGGGACAAACCAACAGAGCTGTTGTAACTTTATATAACAGAGGGTGGCATTAAAACAATGATTTTTGATAGTTTATATGAATGACATTACTTAAATGAGAAGTAGTGTTCACATAATGGAAAAGCTGGTGCTTTCTCAAGTGGAAGAAGTAGTAAGGGTTGAGAGAAGATTCATTTTGCCAAAAAATTTTCGCTTCCAACTAGATTGAATTCAACATAACAGATGCGTTCCCTTTGTTCACCATTGGATTTCCATTTCTTCACTTTTGCAAGGGGCCCATAACAGCTAATATACATCTGGTCGAAAAGATGAGCGAAAGGTGAAAGAAATTACCTCATTAAAATAAGATGCATTTTATACGATGAGATGTTTTTTCATTTAACTCCGTGAAAATTAATAGTTTCCATGACATCATTTGCGCTTGGATAACTCAGATTTTTCCCATTCGATTTAAATGAAAAGTCTTCCTATTTTTAACTATTATTAATCTGGTCATTAAAATGAAACGTTATAATTTATTCTTGCCGCTCACGGCTGCGGCACTTTTTTATACTGGCATAACTGGAACAGTTATGGCTGCTCAAAGCTTGCCAACTAATACACATGAATTCAGTATTCATCTTGGTGCAACACGCGTAATTTATCACGAAAAATCCCAAGGTGCGGATATTCAGGTTTCTAACCCGCAAGACTATCCGGTTTTAATTCAGTCAGTTACGAAGAATGAAGATAAAAAAACAGATGCTCCTTTCATTGTTACGCCACCACTGTTTCGTCTTGAGGCTAAACAGCAAAGCCGTCTGCGAATAGTACGCACCGGTGGAGATTTGGCACAGGACCGTGAAACATTGCAGTGGGTTTGTGTCAAAGCACTACCGCCAGTTTTAGATGAAGATAAAAAACAAGTTAATACGGCTTCTTTGGAAATCAACTTATCAATCAATACTTGTGACAAATTGATATACCGCCCAGAATCCGTAAAAGGAAAGCCAGAAACAGTAGCTGGCTCACTCATTTGGGCTCGTACAGATGAAGGCGTAAAAGTTACTAATCCTACTGGATTTTATATGAATATTAAATCCTTGGTTATTGATGGGAAGGAGGTTCGATATCCTGAATATGTGTCTCCTTTTTCATCGCGGACCTATAAAGTTGCATCCGCGGCGCATGGTCCTGTGCAGTGGAAAATTGTCACCGATAATGGTGGCGATAGTCGAATGTTCCAGAGTGAGATTAAGTAATTCACTGAATCTTATTTTAAAAGAACAAACCATGAAATGAAGAAAATCTTCATTTTCATAAAATTTATTATCTAATTTATAAAACCATCCTTCAGGAGAACTGAAATGAAATTTGCTAAAACTTATATTGCTGTTGCTTTTGCTCTGACCGGTTTTGCTGCGCATGCAGCCACTGTTACTGATATCACCACTGCCACTGCAACTCTGGATTTTGAAGCTCCGGTGACTCTGACTCATACTCTTACCGCTGTGTCAAATCTGCAGGCAGGTTCAGTTGCTGACAATACCCCTGTTGCAAACGGTGAAGTCACATTGTCTGGCTCGACAGCTTTACCAGTTGTCGTATCCCCTTCAACGACCATGCAAGTTGGAACTGGTTTGGGTGCGAATATTATGACTCTTAGTGGCACTTCAGATGCTACTCATAAACTGGTAGTTGATTTGGTATCACCTTCAGGAGCAGATATGCACGGTCAGAGTGTGGCAGGACGTCAGTGGTTCACTCTTGGTGCTGATAACAAGTATTCAATTCAGGTGAGTGGCGCTCAAACTGTAAGCGCAGATCAGTATAACGTATCAATTGATGCGGCTTTATATAACGCGTAATTAATTTAAACCAGCTCTCGGGAAGAGAGCTGGTAATCCATAATTTTTAATAAGAGTAAACTTATGAAACATCAAAAAACCTTATTGGCTGTTCTTTTAACTATGAGCTGCATTACGGCCCACGCGGCAAGCGTTGCAGATGTAACCCCGGCCACTGCTACTGTTGATTTTTCGCAAGCTATGACTCTTACTCATACCCTTACGCCTCTTTCTAATCTCCAGGCAGGAGCGGTAACCGCTGATACAAAATTAGCTGATGGAAAGATTACCGTTACAGGCGGCACCCCAACAATTGCCATTAAGGCTTCATCTTCTATGCAGACTGGGACTATGAATGCTGTAATCCTGAAGGGAAATAATGATCCAAGCCATACACTCGATGTTTCTTTTGTGAACCCGGATGGAACTGGAATGGCAGCTGATACTGGAGTTGCAGGTGGCGCTGTTTGGTTTATGCCTTTCGATAATGAAAATTATATTATCCAAAGCGCTAGTCGTGAGCAAACTGTTGCAGCCGATCAGTATGATATATCTATGGATGCCGGTATCTGGAATAATTAAATTTTGGATGGCTCATTACCCAAGAATGGTAAATAATTATGAGTGATAACAGAATGTTTATTAAAACTTTCCTTGGCTGCGCAATTTTTGTGTGCTTGGTTAATGCACATGCCGCTACAGTAACAAATGTTACAACTGCGACGGCCACGCTAAATTTTAACGCTAACCCGACTCTGACGCACACGCTGACCCCTGCGCAATCAACATTTGAAGCAAAAACTTACCCAGCCGGGACAGTATTTGCGAATGGTTTAGTAAAGGCATCGGTAGGTAATCCTGACATTGCCATCGTCTGGCACTATGACGCGGAAGAAGATCCAGGTGGGATCGACGCTATCGTACATGGCACGAATGATCCCTCTCATACTATTAACCTTCAATTCCACAATTCTGATGGTAGTATTATTAATGTTCCTGCTGACCATTTGTTTAATGGTAAGTACTGGGCACCTCTCAAGGCTGATGGAATATATACAATTGAAAATGAACAGGATGTTACTATAGCGGCTGATGAATATGTTGTTTCTGTAGATGCTGGGATTTGGAATAGTTGAAATTACTTGTCTTAAAATCTATCTGCTAAAAAAATAAACGCCCTTATGTAGACTTATCATAATGAGCTTTTTCAATTTTTAATTGATGCGAGATTAAGTAGCAATTAATAGTAATCCCGGCTAATAACCGGGATTTTTTCATTAAAAAATGACTGATAATTTTAATTTGACTGTCGTCTATTTTCAATTTTATGGGATGAGAAATGCTAAGTTCAATCGTATAACTATCCGCAGTTGTAACACTTGGCTGAGAAAGGATTTAATGTTTTGGTCATTGATGAAGGAATGTTTACAGATACCCGTGATGTTCTATATGATAGACGGGCATGATCGAGGCACAAAGTGCTATGCTTTTAAAATAACTATTTTGAAGAAATTTTACGCAGAAAAGTTATCGTGCTACATATGAAATTCTTAGCCGATAAAAATATAATTTTATGACTGAGATGCTGCTCAAAGAATCAATTATTTAATAATAAACTTTAGCTCCAGATATTCTGAAAAATTTAATAAAGAGCATGCTTGATTCTGAAGTGGTTTGAGTGTTGATCCGATTATTTGACATACCCTTGGAACTCTCAAATCAGGTGTTTATGATGCGTTATACCTTACATTCACTAAAGACATCTAGTGAAATAATCGTCGCATAGTCTGATAATTAAATTGAGACCTGATTATAAACCTTGTTTTTTAGATCTTTTTTTTAATCGCTGTCATTATCATTCAAATAAAATTGAAACATACAAAGGGATTCTTTTCAACCAAAGGCATATCAAAAGCACTTTGTAATAACAAATTGGTTAAAAAGTTACAATCTATTTTTTGACGGTTTGTGTCTTAGGGGTTCTGTGAAACTATGGGCTATTTATTTTATGGTGGCAGGTGAATGATGAAGGAGTCTCCCAAGAAAATAAAGTCTGTTGTAGAGACGAGACCAGATTTAACCGGGCGAGAGAGGAGTGTTATTTATTTGCTCTCAAAAGGAATGACTGCAAAGCACATATCTTTAATACTAGGAATAGATGTTAAAACGGTAAGTAACCATAAACGTAAAGCAATGAAAAAAATTGGTGTTAGTAATAACATTCAACTTTGTAAATGGTTATGCCGCAATTATTGAACTGTTTACATAATTCTAAGTGAAAAAGTAAAAATTAGCAATAAGAATCATAATGTTAAAAAATGGTTGGGGAATTACCTCGGCAAACTTATGAAGGAATTCAATAATGAAAAAACATCTCGTTAGTTTAGGAGGTGTTTTGGCATTTTTATCTTGCTCATTCCAGGTGAAAGGCTTTATGCATTCCAGACTTTCAACCGATTCGGCAGCATGGTGATAAATAAATAGTTACCAGATGGTAAATATGGTGTGGTAGCGGGAAGACACAGACTTGCAGCACTGCACCTGCTTATTGAGCATGGGAGTTTTGGAACAGATGAGACGATCCCGGAAAAAATTGTGGCAGATGATATTTCCCATGCAATGTCGTTGAATGGAACTGAGAAGCATCTGAAGATGCATCCGGTTGAACAGATTGTCGGCTTCCGCGCCCCTGCCGCTGAAGATATAACCCCGAAACAGATCGGAAATTTAATAGGTATTCCTCCCGACATGTTCAACGCTGCCTGAAGCTGGCAAATTTTGATATCTTATTACTTAAAGAACTGGCATATGATGCTATCAGCCTTGAGCAGTTCCAGATGACGGCGCTGAAAAGCGATCCGGAACGTCAAGTACAGGTGTGGTAACAGGCAAAGCAGTATTACAGTGTTACAGTTGCCTCTCTTGGCTATCTGCGTAACAGGAGCGTCAGTGTCGAATTACTCACCGATTCTGGCCGTTCTAATTCATGGAAATAGTGGCTTATGAAGCTGCTGAAGCATGATTTACCGTGATCTGTTCAGTCACGATGATCCCAGCTGGACTGATCGCTATCCCAACAGCCCCTTCTCCGGTGTTGCGCTCAGCCTGGGGTTTAACTTTTATAAGACCGGAGGCCATATTCGGTATGATTTTTTCATTAACATGTACCGCGTTATTGTTAGCCATGGTGGGCAATAAACCGGTTGCACAGTAAGTCTGCATGTAGTCAGGCATCGTGGTATCGAGATAACCGATAAAATTCGCATAACTCATTCGGCTCAGCAGACACCTGCCCGGATAGGAGTGCATCATGTCATTCGGATCCGTCAGGAATTGTCTTGGCAGATATAGCCCCATCTTTTTAACGGACAAACTAACGGTTCAGCCAAAGGGAACGAGGTCTGAGGCAATATCCGCCCCGCTGACACCGCCGCCAATGATAACGATATTTTTTTCCTGAAATACCTCCGGCTACTGATAATCTCTCGACGTAATCAGCGTTCCGGAGAGGTCTTCCGCACCCGGCAGGGTTGGACGGTGGGGTTGCCAGAGTTCACCTGTTGCGATGAGCGCTGGCGCATTACGCTGCAGTTGCCGGAGAATAATGCCACAGTGAGGCTGATTGAATCAGCAACCTCCCGGTTACGGGAACAGCTGTTGCGCCAACTTATCACGACTGGGTACGCTGGATGTCCGGCTACCACAAACCTGCCGGTACAACCAGGCACTCTTACCGCGCTAATGAGTCTCCTGCCAGAAGTCACTGCAGACACGCATACTGCAGCAGTGAGGGAAGACGTACCGGTTGCAGATGCTGGCGGTGAGCACATAATCAGAAATAATATGAAAAAACTGTTCTGACAGGAGGCGCGATGTCACGATTTAAACAACAGGTTGAAAGCATTGCCGCCCGGCTACTGAAAAGGGTCGGGGTGCCGGCGTCTGAAATGCCCGAGACCCTGAAGAAAACGGGCAGGGGCATGATCCTGTTCAGCATTCTGCTTGTCGTTCCGCTCCTGCTTGCCAGCCATGTCCCTCTTGCGGTCACGATCGTTCTCCAGCTGGGTTATGCAGCGCTGATGTGTACCGGCGTCATTCTGGCCCTTGACGACGGGAAAAAAGCCCGGTAACTCCCTCATTCCCGCCCGATACCGAAGCCCGTCGCAGATGACGGGCTTTTTTTTGCCGCGAACAGCGGACGTCGTCCACGTCGCTCTCACTGTACCGGCATGGCCGGTACGCTTACGACGCCGCGCGCTGCGCGTCGGAGCTGTGTCCCGTTCATATCCTGCGGGCGTGCTGCCGCTGTCGTCCCTTCTCCGCACAGGACTCTGACACACGGCCGGCGTCTGCAAGGGGTTGCGTTGCTAAACGCCGGCACCCGGTCCCTCCGCAGGCTCCGGGCTGCGGCTTTGTCGTTTCCCCGTGCAGCCACCTCTGCCCCGTGTGTCCCGCCTGTTACTGCGGCGAAGGAACTCACAGAGACATCACAATCAACCCCAGAGGAGCACCAACATGACACAGCGAAACGTTCAGGGCGCAGCAAAAGAATCTTCAGAGTCATCACTCTCAGCCTGCCAGATCCTCGATCTGTTTGACTGGCTGACCGGGCTGCAGGTTTCTGTCAGCCTCCCGGATTTTACCCCGCCAGCCTGTTGGGAGGAGCTGATCGCCTTCGACAGCGCAGGTCCGGATTATTATCAGGTCTGGTTACGGGAGGGGATGCCGGTCGCTGCCGCTGCGCCGCTGGATGGCCTTTTCCGTGTCCTGCCTGCGGAGAAAGCATAATGTCTCAGGTCTCTATTTTTGACGTGCTTAACGATGTTGTTACGCCTTCACAGACTGCACCGGCGAGACCATCCTTAGATCCGGTTAACGCACCGACGCTTACCGCTGAGGAATCCCGCCGCCGGTTTATCCGTGAATTCAGTCTGACAGGCCGTTATCACCACCGGTGGGATGCGTTCCGTGACTTCATCACCCTGGTGGCAAGCGAGCTGGACATAGCCCGCATCCGGACCCCTGAGAATATCGCGGCCAGCCGGAAAATCTGCGACCGTTACCAGGCAGCAGATCTGGAGCGATTTCATGTGTTGTTCAGCCTGCTGATCAGCACGCTGCAGAGGAAATATCACGATTTTCTCGGCTCGGTTTTCATGGAGCTTGAACTCGGTTCCGGGGATATGGGGCAGTTTTTCACCCCTTACCCGGTGGCCCGTCTGCTGGCGCAGCTGCTGCTTGACGACACACTGCAGCAGCTGAAGACCTGCCCGTGGGTGACCCTGAACGAACCGACCAGCGGCGCGGGGGGAATGGTGATCGCCTTTGCAGAGGGCATGCTGGATAAAGGATTAAATCCTTCTGCACAGTTAATAGCCGTGACAACCGATATTGACCCGACAGCGGCAGATATGACCTTCATTCAGCTGAGTCTGCTCGGAATTCCGGCCGTGGTGAATACCGGCAATACGCTTTCTCTGTCGGTAAGCCGCACCCGCTATACCCCTGTGTGGTACTTCAGTAACTGGCAGGAACGCCTTGAAAGTCATGAGCGTGTGCAGGCCATGCGCCGCTTCATGGCATCGATGTAGAAGAAAGGCGGGCATGGCCCGCTTTTTTATTGTGCGGACACAACCTGTCATCCCTGTGTGCTTCCGAGATCATCCCGCGCGCTGTTCTTCTGTGACAAATTACCCTCAAAAGGATGTCGCTGCGCTCCCCGTCATTCCCGCACCCTGACGGGTTCGGGCAGAACGTCAGGTGCCGTGCCCTCACGGTAGCCGGGCCGCTTCGCCGTCAAGGGTTCGCTGCGCCGCTGTGCTCGCCCGTTCGCACACTTTACGGGGCATTCAGCCCGTAAAGTGCTTGCGCTGCGGCCTCCGCCAGCGCCCCTGCCTTCTTCGCTTTTCGCCCGTCTTTGTGGTGGTCACGGCACTGATGCCGCGCAACTTTCCACAGAGGAGTACACCATGTCCCGTTTTATCCTGGGTGACAGCACCCGTGTAATGGCCGGTTTTCCGTCAGAATGCGTTGATTTCATTCTTACCGATCCGCCGTATCTGGTCGGGTTTACCGATCGTTCCGGGCGCTCCATTGCCGGCGATAACAATGACGACTGGGTGATGCCCGCCAGCCGTGAAATGTTCCGCGTTCTGAAACGCGACAGTCTGGCCGTCAGTTTTTACGGCTGGAACCGGATCGATATTTTCATGAACGCATGGAAAGCGGCCGGCTTCCGGGTAGTGGGCCACCTCGTATTCGCCAAACCTTATGCCTCTAAATCAGCGTTTGTGGGCTACCAGCATGAAAGTGCTTACCTGCTGGCGAAAGGGCGTCCCCAGGTGCCGGCGTCGCCGTTATCGGATGTGATCCCCTGGCAGTACACAGGAAACCGGCATCATCCGACGGAAAAACCCGTTTCCGCCCTGCAACCCCTTATCGAGTCCTTCACCCGGCCGGGGGATATAGTTCTCGACCCGTTTGCCGGATCAGGATCCACCTGCGTGGCGGCAGAGCTGGCGGGCCGCCGATGGATAGGCATCGAGCTTCTTGAAAAATATCACGCAGCTGGTATGCGCCGGCTTACCGGACAGCGCACCGGCCGCGCGGCATAACGTAATGGCACAAGGAAAAACAGCAATGAACACACCTGAATATGAAAAACTGCGCGACGACGTGGCCGATCTTGAAGAATCACTCTACGAACTGCATCTGCGGATGCGCGGCATGACAGCCAGCTATCTCTGGCACGGCAGTGACACAGCAGAGCGTATGGCCGGGCTGATAATCAGCGAACTGGATCTGAAACTGGTTGAGCTGTACCGGCAGGCGGCGACACTGGTAAAACATCTCCGGTAACAAAGGTCCGCAAAAAATATGGCAGGGGACATCGCCCTGCCACGAAAGGATCCTCCTCAGCGCCTGTCTGCCAGCGTTATGAGTCCTTTAATTTTAACGCAAATCGGGAGAGCAGCGCGTGATTTACACATCGCGTATACCCGCGTTATGTCAGGTTTCAGCCGCAACGTCAGGTTTTTTCGCCGGGTTTTTGCGGTAGTCAGGTCCCCCATGAACAGGAAAAGGGTGTCGCTGCGCTTCGCTTTTACCCGGTTCCCGCCCTCCGGTCAGGAACGGACAGGAAAACCCTCTGCACCTGGTTGTAACGGCATACGCCGTGCCTTCACTGTAGCCCGGCCGCTGCGGCTGCAAGGGTACGCTCGCCGTCATCCTCACCCGTTCGCACCGTTTACGGGGCATTCAGCCCGTAAACGGCTTGCGCTGCGGCCTGCGGTGCCGCCCCTGCATCCTCCGCTTTTCGCCGGTCTTCTGTGGCGGCACGGCGTAAGCCGGCACTGTGAACCCACTGACCACCGGAGGATGTATGAGTACGACATTAGATCACTGCAACGCCACCCTTTTGCAGGGCGCTCAGCGCCTGACGTTTTTACCTGATTTGTTCAGTACCGATTTCATGCGCTCAGAGGCGACGGTATACGCCTATGCAGAGCGTTTCTGTGAAGGTTATCAGGGCGGAATGTGGCAATTTTATCGTCTTCCGGCAGGCGGCGGATTTATGGTGCCGGAGCTGGATGCCGGCACGGTGATGTTCAGTCAGCCGGGAAACTGGTTTGAGCAGGAAGTCAGCGCGGAAGTGGCGGGGATCATCATTACCGCTCTGGTGCTGAATCACCGGAGCTTTCACCACGACCACCATGACCAGGAGGAGCTGTGCCGGCATTTTTGCCGCCGTTACCAGCAGTTGATGGATTTTGTTGATACGCATCCGGATGCCAGCGTGATTTACCGCGCACTGGACTGAAAAATGCGGGGCGGTAATGCCGCCCCTTAACAACAAATACGGGAAAATAATATGCAACTTAACGCTGAAAGCAGCGACATCCTGCGCCAGTACAAAACCCTGATCAACGGCAGACGAGCCGCCGCCGGATTATCACCGGTGACGACAGCGCAGATTGTTGAATCAATGTGTGACTATATGACCTGTCAGTATGCTGTATTCCTTGCAGGGCAATTTATATTACAGGGTGGCAAGGGGATGCCGGCAGAATGAGAAACGGGGCGTGTCCGCGCCCCTGATTTATTCCGCTGCACCTGTGATGCGCGCGAAAAACATGCAGGCCTGCGGCCTGGCGGGGAAAAAGATACCGCGCCTGCGGCGCTGTACTTTTTGTGCCCGCCCTGGACAAACGTAAAGCTAACCAGAACAGCCTGTGTACGGAGATGCTCAGTTGTTGACCTGACTGCCATTTTGCACACACTCCGTTGCCGTTGCCGTTGCCGTTGCCGTTGCCGTTGCCG
>Ga0196970_1000956_pt1 | contig 24341 bp, 16 predicted proteins | sample S1v_513CmetaG_FD_148672 | JGI IMG/M metagenome (GOLD analysis project Ga0196970, IMG submission 148672) | Soil microbial communities from Anza Borrego desert, Southern California, United States - S1+v_5-13C | ecosystem: Environmental > Terrestrial > Soil > Desert | place: USA: California... | reverse complement strand
GTTGAAGAGGCTGCCAACTAAGTCGTCCAGGGTGCGGCGTTTCCGAGATGACGCTCCACCGGTGGCCAACCGCCTGAGGGCTCCGTATCCTGCCACCAGCAAGGGCGGATCACCTGCGGTTCGATAAACACCGCTTGAAAGAGCAGGTGGTGAGAAGCGGAGAAGACCGGGATCTTTTAGCAGGAGGCTGCCATCTTTGGCTTCTGGGGCCACGGTGAACGCACTCTCTGCTTTGAACTGCTGTGGGCCGATTCCGGCGAACTTGGCAGTGCACTTGCCGTGCAGGGTTCCCTGGCGGACCCAGTCCTCCGGATGCTTCAGCAGATCGTCGGCAGCAAGGAGCGAAAGGGCGATGGCCTGCAGGATGGTGGTCTTGCCAGTGCCGTTGTCACCAAGGATTACGTGCCAGTTTCCCGCCCCCGTGGGTTTCGGGAAGCGCAGGCGCGCATCGTGAAATCCCTTTATGTTCTTGAAGCTAACCTCTTGGAGGTACACAGCGTCCACCTCTGCTTTGGTTGGACCTCACTTACATCATCATAGCCAAAGTCGGGTCTGCGAATAACGGGCGACTCAGCTATGTAGGCGGCCCGGGGATGCGTTGCCGGTGCTTAGTGTTCGCCGGGGACGGTGTTTTGCCCTCTTGAACCGCTAGGCGAGCGGTTCGAGTCCAAACCGGGAGACGATGGCCTGCCACGTGGTCACGCCAAGGTAGTGCCGGAGCGCTCCTTCTTGTTCCTGTTCACTCATATGGGGAAGGCTCTTCGCAACTACGTCAGGGGCGGTCACCAGTTGGTGCTGTTGCGCCCGCCGGTCATCGGCAGGCTGGCCGCTGTACGCTTCAACGACAAGCATGACGTAGTAGTGGGGGCGCCCGGTGCAGGCCGCCAGCGCCCGGGCGCAATCCAGGTTGCGCAGGACTTGGTTGCGGTTGGGCGCCCAGATTGTGCCGGCCGAAGGGCCTTCTTCGGTCCGCTTGCCTTCAATAAAGAGGACCATGCGGTCGGTAATGAGGGCGCAGTCGATCATTGAGCGGCCTTCGAGCAGCCACCAGGCCTTTTGGGGCAGGGTTGGCCATTTGTCCAGGGCGGAGAGCGCTTCCTGGAGCGTGGCGGGGTCCTGCTCAAAGAGCTTCTTGCGGTTCGCGCGGGTGGAGTCGGAGAGCTTGTCCCAGTATGTATCGGCCGGGCGTTCCTGCTCGGGCAGGTGGTGCAGGAGCCAGGCAAGGTACTCCTTGGAGGGGACGACCGGGAATTCGTAGGGGGATTGGCCGGGGGTCAGGGAGCCGGGGGCGGCGGGGAGGAGCTGCCGTGGGCCGTCTGTGCGCTGGGGGAGTTGGAGGAGGTCCGGGAGCCAGGTTTGGCCCAGGGGGTCGCGGGAGAGGAGCTCGTCAAAGACTGGTTGGACCCGGGTGAGGGAGCTGTCGAACTTGCCCATGGCAATCCTCCTGACGATCTAGGTTAGTTAGTATAGAATTAGATTGTTCGGGCGAAATACCTTGTGGATGCGTCGGTATCGAGGGAGGGGGACCATGGTCAAGACCTGGCGTTTGGGCTGTTTCCGGCGCCCGAGGGGCGGACAACGGTATCGGGTCAAGTCGTGGCCCTATCTGCCTCCGAGACTGGCGGCCGCGTTAACAGAGTGGGGCGCCGGTCACTTTCGGAACTACCCCTGGCGGCGAACCCGTGATCCGTTTGCCGTGCTGGTGGCGGAGATGCTCCTGCGGCGGACCAGTGGGCCGCATGTGCTCCAGGTCTATCCCCGGTTCGTGCGTCGGTGGGGCACGCCGGATAAGCTGGCCGCGGCAGGCCTGCGGGAGTTGAAGCAGGTGTTGCGGCCGCTGGGCATTACCTCGTGGCGGGCGGGGAGTCTGCGGGAGATGGCCCGTTTCCTGCTGCAGCATTACGGGGGGCAGGTGCCGGCTGATCCGACTCTGCTGGAGCGGATACCCCATGTGGGGCCGTATACGGCCCGGGCCGTGGGGTGCTTTGCCTTCGGGCTGCCCCTGTCGATTGTGGATGTAAATGTGATTCGGGTGTTGGACCGGTTTACGGGGAGGAAGACGCCAGGGGGTAGTCCGCACAGGCATCCCTCGGTTTGGAAGCGGAGCCTGAGGTCACTGCCAGAGGGGGAGGTTGTGCGGTACAACTGGGCGCTTCTGGACTTGGCTGCGCAGGTGTGTTGGCTAAGACCGAAGTGCGGGGTGTGTCCGTTGGTGTCGGGGTGTGTGACTGCTGGGGAAAAGTGATGTGGCGACCCAGTTGGGCCGCCACTTTTCGTGCGGTCGTCAGCTTTGGGCGCCGAAATACGCCTTGATCTTCGTGCCGATTTTGTGCAGCCTGTCTAGACTCTCGATTACCTCTGCCTGGAGGTCGCGGAACTCCTGGGCAAGGTCGGGTGGGATCTTCTGGCTCCATACGAGTCTCTGGTCAGGGAACCGCTGTTCAAGCAGGGTTAGTCGCTTGGTGGTTTCGATGACGTTGGCGTGCCCGGGCCAGGTCTTGTCTGTCGCCTGTTGTTGCAGCCACTCGGCCCAGGGCTGGTTACCACGACGGCTGCCGCAGGTCGAGCAGACAGGAACCAAGTTGCCGATAGTCGTGCCCCAGCCTGTAGGCTGGCGATCTTCCACCAGGGCGTTCAGGTGGCCTAGTCTTTTGGTGGGCTTGTTGCAGAAGACGCAGCGCAGGTGATCCCGGTCCATGCCAAGGATCTGGAGCATCTCGTTGAACTCAGCTTCTGTGGGAACGGCGTAGGGCGAGGCTGAAGCGGCGATCGCGTAGGTGATAGAGCTCCTGCGTCCGTGTATGTGTGAGGGCTTGGGTAGCAAAGACTTGAGTCCCTTGGCCATAGCAGTATCCTCCTGGGGGACTGGTCCCACCTCTACTAGTTCCACGATCGATTCTGTGCACAAGTAATATTTCGCCATTATTCTGGTTGATCCTTTAGTCTTTGATGGAAGTTTGGTGGGGCAGTTGGCCCATCCGGTTAGGAGCAGGGCAGGGACAATCCACGCTGGAGCCGAATACTTCCTACTTCGAAGTACAGTTGTGGAACCTGTACGTTAGGATCTACTGAACGTTTTCGGCTTCATTCAACATAGATCGCAATATCGACCGCAGCAGAGGCTTTACGCGCAGCCCGCCCTTTGGGAGTGAAGGATATGAATCGGGATCACCTTTCTACCACCCGGTCGGTGGCCGACCTCTTCAAGGTAAACAAGGCCAAAACCAAGCGGCGGCTACTTCGCCGGGACGCTCCTATTGACTGGGAATTACTGTCTCAGGTCTTTTCTGCCGCGTATACACTTCATCGGGAGATGTGGCCCAAGGACCCACTCGATGCTTTACTCATGATTGCCCTGAGTAACCTGCGCCCCAGTTTTCTAACCACGAGTGACCTCGACGAACTAAAGCACCGGGCAGGAGGAGACTGGACTGGAGTTCTTGACTTTTCGATTCAGCCAGAGGCGCTCGGCCTCAGTGAGGCCGAACTTGGGCACCTGCGTACAGTGCTGCGCCTTGTTGCGGTCAGGTTCGGCGGCTTAACACTAGCGCCCCTTGCGGACATGAACGACGAACGGGCCATTGCGGAACTTACAAAGTTACCAGGAATAGACGTTGCCTTTGCCTGTACGTTCCTTCATCGTTCGTTCGGGCGACCGGTCTTGCCGCCCACCCTGCAGGTTCGTCTGGTGCTGACTCGTATGGGCGTGTTACCAGCTGGCCTCACTGACGTTGAAAGTCTTGAGCATGTGCGTCGCATTCCAACCGGGGTGCCGATAGAAGATCTGTTCTTCGGGTTCCATGAATTAGTTAACCAGGCTTGCGATTGGACTGAGCCTGACTGTGCGCACTGTCCCCTCACCCGATTGTGTGACCAGGGGCGACAGACACTGGTCCAGGAGCACGCACCGGGCACTATGACGTTCGTTGATCTGTTTGCGGGTGCAGGCGGAATGAGCCTCGGGTTGACCCAGGCTGGGTTCCGCCCGGCGGTCGCAGTGGAAGTGGACGAATGGGCCTGCGAAACGTACCGGGTCAACCACCCAGATCTGCCGCGCTCCAATGTGTTGTGCGGCGATATTCGAAAGATGGACCCGAACGAAGCGCGCACACTTATGAATGCTGCACGTCCGGATATGGTGGTAGGAGGTCCGCCTTGCCAAGGGTTTAGCCTTATCGGCAAGCGCGGTCGCGCAGAGTCCCGCTTCATCGACGACCCTCGCAATAAGCTCTACAAGGAGTTCGTCCGGTGGATTGAACACTTGCGTCCTCGTTTTGTCGTTATGGAGAACGTACCTGGCCTGTACAGCTATGCCGATGGAGCGGTCCGGCGAGACATAGAAGCCAACCTAAACGACATCGGCTTCGCAGTTGATGAACTGGTGGTGGATGCCTCTAGGTATGGTGTTCCGCAACGCAGACAACGAGTGATCTTCATCGGAGTCTCTACAACTGACTTTGGCCAGGGCGCACCTGGAATAGCACGGCGTATCACCGCTCTTCTGCGGGACCGCTCCGAAGAGGAAGTTACTCTTTTGGAGGCCATTGCTGACTTACCCGCCCTAGACGCTGGAGAAGGTCTCGAGGCGAGCTTCATCGGATCTTCGGGTGAGCAGTCCGCATACGCCAGGGAAATGGGTGCCGGCGAGCACAAGGTCCTGTATCATCATGTCGCTAGGCCAATTAACCTGCGCGACAAACTGCTCTATGCTCGAATCAAGCCGGGTGAAACGGCTGGCGATGTAATGGAGCAAGGGGGCCGCCACCTCATGGTTTATCGAAATGATATGTATGAAGATAAATACCGGCGGCTTCGGTACGATGAACCGAGCCCCACTATCATGAGTCACTTGGCCAAGGACGGTCACATGTTCATTCACCCAGATCGCAAACAGCGGCGCAGTATCACCGTTCGGGAGGCGGCCCGCATACAGTCATTCCCAGACGATTTCTTGTTCCTCGGGCCACGGACCGCCCAGTTCATCCAAGTGGGGAACGCTGTGCCCCCAAAGCTCGCTCGGGCAATTGGACAGGCAATCACTCAGGCGCTTGCGGAGGTATACCAATAATGTCCACCAGTCCCATCGAGTCTACGGTCAAGTTTGGAGTAGCTGCCCGCTTGGTGGCTATTTTGGGCCAACACTTGATTCGTGATAATACCGTTGGCCTCATGGAATTGATCAAGAACGGCTATGATGCTGATGCTGATCACGTTACCGTGGAAATGTACAGTCTCGCCGAGACTGATCGTACCACCATTATCGTCCAGGACAACGGCGACGGGATGACTAGGGAGACGATTACCGGCCCGTGGCTGACCGTAGCACACGGTCACAAGGAAGCCACGAAAGGGCGACAGGGACGCTCACTCCGTGGCCGGATCCCCCTAGGGGAAAAGGGCGTAGGCCGCTTCGCTGTCCACAAACTAGGGCGGCGCCTCACGCTTGTTACCCGGCCAACAGGATACGCGACAGAACTGGTTCTGCAGATCGACTGGGATGACTTCGAGTCTAGTCAGGACAGTATCGAGTCTGTGGGTCTACAGTTGACAGAAAGAAATCCCGTTGTGTTTGGTGAGCCCGGGGCTCATGGTACCCGGTTGGAGATGGTTGGTGCCAGAGAGAAGTGGCAGCGTAAGGACGTGGCGAAACTTCAGGCCAGCCTTATGCGCCTGACGCATCCCCGTTTTGGTGTCTCGGACTTTCAGGTACGCCTACGCTGCCCCGAGTTTCGTGACCTGGAGGACCTCACCAACTTTGACATCACGGAGAAGTACATGTTCCGGCTAGAATGCCGGGTCGACGAAACCGGTGTGACGACCTATGAATACCGGTGGCGTGACCGTGATCTACGGGAAAACCTGGACAAGGGAGTAACGGTTCTCTGGAACGACCGCCTACAGCCTCCCGTCTGTGGTCCCCTCATCATCCAGCTATGTGCATGGCTGGGACGACAAAGGACTGTTCAGGAACTCGGTACCTCGCTGGAACAGATTCGGATCCTGTCAGGGGTCAGCATCTATCGAGACGGATTCCGCATTCTGCCGTACGGTGACGAGGGCGATGACTGGCTGGGCCTAGATAAGCGGCGCATCAACAATCCGTCGCAGCGCTTTGGCAACCGGCAAGTGATAGGAACGGTTGGCGTCGATCAGATCCGAAACATGGCTCTCATGGACAAGACTAACCGGGAAGGACTCCAAGAGAATCAGGCCTATCACGATTTGAAGGCCTTGGTGCTCAGTGCTGTATCATTGCTGGAGAACTTGAGTGCCGGACAGCGCCATGAACAGCACAAGACGGTCATGGAGCGGAAGGCAACTCTCAATGAAGAGGTCAATAGGCTCGACAACGCAGTGCGGAGTATCACCACGCCTCAACTTCAGAGCAACATGGAGCCCCATGTCAGCGCAGGGAATGAGGGGCCAACCGAGGCGTACGGGGAGTCCGGGCAGGTAATCCTCAGCCTCGAACAAATGAAAGAGATCGTTGAGACTGCGCAGGCCGTGAAAGCGTCCGCATCGGCAATTGTGGACATGCAGGAAGAGGAACGGGATGCATACCTGCAGTTAGTCGGTGCCGGCCTCGCAGCTGAGCGTTTTGTCCATGAGATGGACCGTCAGATCGCCCTTGCTATGGACGCCTGTGAGGCGCTAAGGTCGGTGGGGTTGACCGGACGGCCGGGGAATGCGGCAAAGTTCCTTGACCTTTTCGTCAACTCCCTGCGCGGCGAACTCCGCACTATGGGCCAGCTTCGGTATGTCCGCCGTTCGCAGCGAGCCCGCGAGGTGTCTGTTCGTGAGATCACCGAGTTTCTGCTCTTGGCCCATGATAGGGAGTTCAGCGAACTTGACATCGAAGTGGACCCTTGGATGGATGACGACTTCACCGTCTTTATGAGTGAGGCAGCCGTAGCCCAAGTGGTGGGAAACATCTTAGACAATGCCATTTCTTGGCTTGGTACTGTCCAGCCGGAAGGCGGCCGACGGTTGCGCATTGACCTAGATGCCGGCGCTCGAACGCTCACGATTAGCAACAACGGCCCCGACGTTGATCCGCTGGTTCGTGATCGACTGTTTATTAAGCCGTTTGTTACAACCAAAGAGAATGGCCATGGTCTCGGTATGTACTTAAGTGCCGAGATCATGAAGCGTGCTGGAGGGAGTATTGCTCTGGTCTCAGGAGACAATCGTGTTTTGGAGGGCGCTGGGCTAATCGTGCGGTTTCCCCAACCTTAAATGCAAAACGCCCTCGGAAGTCATTCCGAGGGCATTTCCGATGTATTTGGTTCAGGCGGAAATAGTGTGGGAGGAATCAGTTTATAGTGTGAAGAAATTTGGTCATGCAAACCAGATTGTGCCGTAACGACGCAAGAGTGGAGTGGAGTCAGGGTGCCGTTACTTGAGTGGATATTTGATCCCCTGCCACCCTCCGGGGCGATGCAGGGCGGGAACGCGTCGTTGCACGTGTTTAAACCAGACCTAGACACGTTCGTCCGTGAGGTACTGCAGAACTCGCGCGATCAGCGGGCCAATGGAGGCACCGTTCGCGTGGAGTTTACTTTTGAAGAGCTTGATGGTAAGGCAAAGGAGCAGTTCCTTAAGGCGATCGGCTGGAACCAACTCCGGCCACATGTAGCGGGTGCCTCACAGTCTAGGTTCGCCCAGATATCGCGAAACGTCGAAGATGGGCTGCGCACCATCGACGAGGAGCCCTTGATGGTCCTGCGTATTGACGATGCAGGGACCCGGGGACTCGTCGGTGATGAGGACGATCCCAACGCCAACTATAATGCCCTTTGCCGAAATACCCTCGTATCTAGGGATAGTCCCCAGCGCGGTGGTTCGTACGGACTCGGCAAGGCAGTGTTGTGGCGGTTCTCCTCCATTTTGACCGTTCTGTTCTCGTCGCGGGTTGAAGGGCCGCCTCGGACAGGATTCCGTCTCTTCGGCCGTTCGGAATTACCGTTTCATGAAGCCGAAGGCCATAAGTATGCCGGGGCCGGCTGGTACGGTATTCCTCAGCAAGTCGACCATGGGACGCGTGCCATCTCGGCCTGGGACGGTGATGCGGAAGGGCGTGCTCGGCAGGGCCGTCTGTTCCGTGACACGACACTCGGCACTGGAACGTCGATCCTCGTCGTCGGGTTCCGAGAGCCGCAGCAAGAAGAAGTCCGGCCAGTTAGGCACGTGGCCCACGACGTAGCAAACATTGCCGCCAAATGGTTCTGGCCGACGATTCAGCGCGGGGAACTCGAGGTGCGTGTAGAAGCACGCGTGAATGGGCAGACCGTCTTCGAGGAGGAAGTCGAAATCACCTCTGAGGTAGGTGCATTTGCTGAGGCGCAGGAGGCGACGGAACTCCAGGCGCCCTCGCTCTCGCCGGGAGCTGTGACCGAGGTCACCATTCCGTTCCGGGTGCCTGGTCGGAAGCCGAACGGCGATGCGGGTAGTGGACCGCTTGATGCTCAAGTGCGCCTGCGCGTACGGCGAACCGCAGACGGCGAAGGGCGCACTGATTTGACGAACAAGGTTGCGCTCACTCGCGGCGCGGGCATGGTGGTCCACTATAAAACCGTTCGCATGTCCACAGGTGAACGGACCTATAATGCCGTCCTACTGGCTGGTTTGGCCAATGGATCTACAGCGGCCGATGAGGCTGTCGAAGCATTTCTTCGGGCTGCCGAGCCGCCCGCCCACGATGACTGGGAAGTGACACCGCGGGTGCGGTCGGAATACAAGACTGGCTTCCAAGTGGCGATTAAGGACCTATGGACCTCGATTGACCAGAATGTGGCCCGCCTTTTCGAGGAGCAGGCGGTTGACAATACGCCCGGCCCGGCACGGTTGGCGAAGATGTTCCATGTCAGTTCGCCCGATGGCCAACCTGGGGGTGGAGGCCTAAAGGAGAAGACCCCCAAGTTCAAACCGAAAAACCTGAACGCCTACTTTGACGGCGAGACCTGGCAGTTTGACGGACAGGTGATGCGAATGGGCAGGGAGAACAGGCCCTGGTCCATTAGGCTAGGGCTCTGGTTGGCAGGCGAGACCGGGCAAGGCGAAGCACTGCGGATCGAGTCTTTGAAGGCCGATGTGGGGGTAAAAGGCCGGGCCGATGGTGTTGAGTGGATTCTCCAAGTTCCCGCTGACGTGGCACAGGTCACTTTCAGCGGCAAGAGTATACTCGTCACTGATATCACCGACACCGGGACGGCGCAGCGGACACGGCTTGATATTGACATTCGCCCTGCCTTGGGGGAGAACCCATGAGCAAGCAGCAGTTTTATCCCTATTTCGCCAGACCTGGCAAGGTCCAACTGCAGATCGAACCCCGGGGTGGCCAGTTGAAGGGAGCTGCCGGTGGGGGGAGAATCACCGTCTACGCCACCGAGGCCGCTGAGGTTGTGTTGGACGTCACGGCGACCGTCCCCGATGAAATCCTACGCGGAACCCTACACCCAAGTGAGTTGTCCCAACCGCCGGCTGAACTACGCCTGGTATTGCAAGCAATTGAGGCACGGCAGCGGAGGTCGATACGCCTCACCGGTACTGGAGGGGTGTACCGTACCGCCCAGACGCTCAAGAAGCGGGATTGGTGCGGAACACTTCATGTGCAAGCGTTTCTGGTGCGAAACGCAGCTAACCCCGCTTTGCCACCCGGTTATGCTCGTGATCACGGAGCGATGTTGGCCTCTTCGGATGAGATCGAAATTCTCTTTGATGAATACGCCGCGCCGCCGACTGGCGGGTTGCTTGAGAACCGCTGGGTGAACTTCGCCCAGGCAGATCAGGAGTGGTTACGCCGCCAGGGTGACAACCTCTTTGCTCTAGACATTACAAGTGACCCTCCCGTGTTGTTCCTAAACAGCGCGGTGGATGGGGCTCAGAGCACATTGAACAGCGATGCTCCGCATGGGCGTAGGGCCAGAATCCGAGACCTTACATTCAACCTGATTGCACACCAGGTATGGTCTTCACTCTTAGGTATGGCGCTGACAGAGCTGGCTGCACAGGGACTGCAGTCAGGTCCAGATGCCTTGGACGTCAGAGAACTGACGCGTTGGCAGCAGGCTGCGATCCAAGAGTGGTTGCCGCACCTTTACCCAGAGATAGACTCCCGAGAAGATGCGCTGAGTCACCTTTACGCTGATCTGCGGGGACATGGATGGACCAGAAGCCTGCTGGTCCACCGACTCCCCGAAGCGCTCCAGCAGCGCTTCAAGACCGGGGAACGAATGGCAAAGGCGGCAACGGAGGTGTGGGAGTAGTGAGCCAGCAGGATCTGCAGCGGTATGTAAAGGCCGTGTCTCCTGAGCGGTTGCCTGCCCTCCTCAAGGCCCCGGGGTCACTGCAGGTTGCGCCGCTCGGCGTGGCAGCCAACCTATCCGAGGTGCGAGAAACTTTTGCCCAGCTGTCACAGGTTGGCTCTACCGAGCGTGAACGCTCGGTATGGGACAGGGAATTGGTGCAGCCTTTGCATCAGGCCTTACGCTCCATATCGCGGCGGGACGCGTCCGACATGCGGTTCTGGCACTGGATGTGCGTGAACCAGTTTCCTATGTTCGTCTGGGCTCGGTGGCATGGGCAGGTCGTAGCGCCAGCAGACGCACCTGGTATTCTGGGGAATCAGCCTGCACTGGTTGAGCGGTTTCTTGGCACCGCCAGCTTGCGCGGGGTGAGCCGAAACGCCTTGGCCCGCTTATGGTGGTGTGCAGAGACCTTGAGTGACGGGGGCAGGGATTACTCCTTGGTGCGGGAGGCTTTGATCAACCAGGACTTTTTCCAGGCGATCTTCGAACGCAAATTGGGTCTTTACCCGGCCACTGCCCGTGTGTTATTACGCGTATTGCGCGACGCCAAGGAGAAGCAGCGGCGGGATGTGATCAAGCGGCTCAACCACTACTTCACGACGATCGTGCAGGAATCGCTGGAAGAAGAGGAGATAGAACGGTTACTCACCAGTTAGCACTGATTAGCCCCGGGTCTGGATAAGCCGGACCCGGGTTGTTTGTTGCACTTCGCCACGCATACTGGCCATTTGCTCCTTACTAAACTATTGTCAGGGAGGAAATTGTCTGGATGTGGCAGAAAGATGACCTAGGTATTTGACGTTCGCGAAAGTCCGCACCTTTCCGTATGAGGGGGTGAACGTTCATTAGTCGATCAACATTGGTGCCATTCAAGCCACGGGCACGGCTGCTAATGCTTCTGGGCGATCAACTGATCCGGGATCCCGGCATTGCCGTCTTTGAGCTGGTTAAGAATGCTTACGACGCCGATGCATCTGCCGTTACTGTTACCATGTCTGACTTAGAGAACCCAGGTGCCGCCCAGATCGTTGTAAAGGACGACGGCACGGGGATGGATTGGAAGCATGTTACGGAGGTTTGGTTGGAGCCGGGCACCGATTATCGGCAAAAGCAGCGGGCGGTTGGTACCCGTTCGGAACGCTTCAAGCGGTTGCCTATTGGAGAAAAAGGCGTGGGCCGGTTTGCTGCCCACAAACTAGGCATGAAGGTTCAACTGGTCACCCGCGCTTCCGCATGTGATGAGGTTGTTGTTGACATTGATTGGGACCAGCTTGAAAGTGCACGGTACCTATCCGACGCAAAGGTTTCTGTCTTCGAACGTGAGCCGCGTGTGTTTCGGGGAAAACGGACGGGCACTAGAATTGAAGTCTCTAACCTCCGCCAAATTTGGACTCGCGGCATGGTGCGAGACCTCGCTAGGTCAATCATGTCAATTACGTCTCCCTTTGCCGGGGTTGACGCCTTTAGGCCCAAGCTTGTTGTCGATCCCCCGGAGTGGCTGGAAGGCTTGACTGATCCGCAGGCAGTGTTGGAATCGGCACTGTTCCGCTTTAGCTGCCATATGGAAGATGATCACCTTGCATACACTTACGAGTTCCGGCCACTGCCAGGAATGCGGGCTGTGGAGGGGCGCTTTGAATCTCGTGACATGAAGCTCCCCCCAGAACTGGACTTGGGGTGGGAACCCGAGGAATTCGGGGGCGAACAAGTTCGTATCGGACCGGTTGATCTCGAGCTTTACATCTTCGATTTGGACCCACAACTCTCATATTTTGGTTTGGGGGACAAGGCCGGGCTGCGCCGTTACCTCAAAGAGAACGGTGGTGTGAGGGTCTACCGCGAAGACATTCGGGTTTATGATTATGGAGAGCCTGGGAACGACTGGTTGGGGCTGGGCACTAGGCGGGTGAACCGCCCGACCGAAAAAGTGAGCAACAACTTGATCATCGGTGCAGTGTCCCTCAACCTTGCCGATAGCCAAGACCTAGTTGAAAAAACGAATCGAGAAGGTTTTGTCGAAAACGGGGCATATGCGGTCTTTCGCCAGGCGGTTCTGTTCGCCTTGCAGCAGGCCGAGGCGGAACGGAATATCGACAAGCTCCGCATTCGCCAGGCCTACGGGAAAATGTCAGGGCGCGAACCAGTTGTGGAGGAACTTGCCCGCCTACGGTCAGAACTGGAACACCTTGACGCCGATCACAAAGCTATCGCAGAGCTAATTCGGTCAGTTAACAGAATTGATGAGCAGTACCGGGACGTCCGCGATCGGCTACTTACTGCCGCTGGTGCTGGCCTAGGGCTGGCGGTAGTCATTCATGAGGTGGAGAAGGGCGTCCTAGAGCTCAATAAGGCGGTGGACCGAGAGGTCAGTATTGATCGTCTGAGAGATCTTGCACACCATCTTTCCGAGCTGATTGAGGGCTTAACATACCTCACGCGTCAGTCTGGGTTTTCCCAGGAGAAGGCATCCAGATTGATTCGCCAAGCCGTATTTAATACGGAATACCGGCTGCGGTACCACAACATCTCGGTGGTCAACGGAATAACTGACCTGAATGAGAAAGACTTGACCCTCACGTGTTCACGGCGCTTGGTGATTTCCACACTTATGAATCTCATTGATAACGCCATCTACTGGATCAGCAACCGGAGAGGACATAAGCGCCGTATCTACATCGGTACGACGACGGACCTAGGTGGACAGGCCATTGTTGTTGCTGACACAGGTTCTGGTTTCTCAGATCCCCCCGATTACCTCACACAACCTTTCTTCAGCAGAAAGAAGGAAGGTATGGGACTCGGCCTGCATTTGGCAAGCATGGTGATGCAAATGCACGACCGTGGCCGGCTTGTCTTCCCGCAACCCGGAGACTTGAGGCTACCGCATGGATTTGACGGAGCAGTCGTAGCCCTGGTATTTGGAGGTTCTGCCAATTGAACGCACTAAAGACCACCCGTGTTGTCGTAATCGACGATGTTATTGAAGAAGGTACTGCCCTGCTCCGTGCGTTCTCCAAACTGGGTGTGGGGGCTGCGTACTATACAGCCAATCCACAAGAACTGCCGGCCCCTGAACAGCGGTTGAAGGGCGTACGTCTCCTTGCCACGGACATGAAGCTCGCCGCAGGTATTTCGGACGACCAAGCGCTAGTGCAGCTATTGAAGGTTATCCCGGGAATCATTCACCCCGAGAACGGGCCGTTCATCCTACTAGGGTGGACGGGGCGCCCCGACCTAGTGCAGAAGCTCAAAGTGCATCTTGCCGCTAAATACCCTGAACTTCGACCAGTGTTCGCCACTTCTTTGGAGAAGGGGAATGTCCTCAATACGACTCGTCGGGCATTGTCTACCGAGGTAGTGGCGGCCTTGGATAGCCTAAAGGACGAACTCGGTGGGGAGGAGATGGAACGCTCGGCCCGAACGGTGCTCGGGCAACTCGAAGAGGCGATCCGAAAGCAGATGCCCATGGAGTCTGAAGCAAATCTTGACATGGTGGCCAATGAGCTGCAGACGAGCATTCAGAAGTGTCTCGCCCTGAATGTAATGCTGAACTGGGAACAGCAAGTCCATGAGGCCGCTTCAGACACCACCCTTACTTTAGCCCACGTTGCAGCGCCCGCTTCCCCTTCCTTGGATGAGAAGGAAAACTCGGCAGGCAGCGATGACAAACAGGCTGACAAGGCGGCGCAGGGACAGCAGGGAGCGGTCGCGTCGGCCGCGATCGTGGATCATCAGCCCGAGGCAGTGGAAAAGGCCCTTCCGGAGGTCAACGAGGGCGACTTGAAGGCTGCGTTGGACAAGGAACAAGACTGGTGCTCAGAAATGGCGTATCTCCTTGCTACCCTCGTGCGGGAGGAAGGTGGGAAAACACTAGCTGGCGCCCTGGCGGGCTATCGTGCCCTTTTCGATGGACTGGACCCCATTCTGCAGGATCAGCTTGATGATAAGGCCCGAACCCCCGGTGCCTTGGCACCGGAAATCGAGGCATTGTTAGGATCAGAGGCTGCCACTACTAGCCGATTCAGAGCGCTCGACGGTTTGATCGTGTGTAGGGAGAATGAGCGCAAGGCCGTGCAGGAACAGCGAGATGAAAAGAATCAAGCAGCCAAGTCAGCAGATTTGGCACCTGAGGAACGGGATGCCCTACAGAAGGAGGGGGTTCGACTAAACAACAAAGTCTCTGGACTTGGATCACAAATCAAGGAGCTGCAAACCGCGCAGAAGGCCTTGGTTAGAGACCTGAATCGTAAGAAGGGGGCTCTCAACCGCAGGATACTTCTGGCGAAGGTGACTGAGAAGCCCACGCCCCCGGCGTCCGGAAATCTGTATCTAGAGGTCCAACTAGACGGTGAGCCGAAGCAAGAACTAGGGTTATCCTCTATGGGAATCACGAAAGAGGAACTCCTCAAGGGCGTTCTGGAAAAGGAAGAAGCCATTAAGGAGTGCTTACCCGTCCTTATAGACACGACGCCGGCCTGTGATTATGCACAAGGCAAGACCGGACTTAAGCGTGTGGTAGCCGGCGCACTCGTGCCGGCTAGATACAAGCTAAATGCCAATATGCCCGATGCCTGCCAATTATTAGGGGTTATTGGATTTGATGACGGCTCTGATTCGTCACCAAAGGGGCTGTACAGGCTGGTTATCCACAACAGCTTCACGGACGGCATGCAATCGGGTGTGCTGGAGCCCTTTACGGCTGCTTTCCGCATTCGAAGGCACGTTCTGGGAGCAATTCAGCACTGGGGCTCCTCCCACGGGTCTCGGCCAGGTTACACGGTTATCCATATTGCGAAGCCCGAGTAGGACCATTCGGGGCACGCCGATGTTTTGCGGCCGATGCCGACAAGCTGTCATTTCACCTTGGGTTCCAGCCAGACCTGACGTTACAAAGGACCGCCTCCTCGCGGGGCGGTCCTTGCAACATTACAGAAATATGAGGCGCTCGGACGGGGAACGGGCTATACACAGGTTCGCACATGTCTCTAGGTTGATCACATACGAGATAGATTCAATGCCCGCGGGGACTCCACTGACAAAGGATTGCGTGCGAATGCGGGGGAACTCCGCATCGACCCAGTACAAACGTTCCTCCACAATCCTAAAGCGTCTCTGATCATAGTAGTCGTCGTGGGCCGGGGAATAGTTGCTCTGCGCTAGCCTGGTTTCAAAGATGTCCCTAGCCTTTGGCGCCCCGGACAGCTGGCCCTCAATTCTGCGAATCAGCGAGACCAGGCTATTGCTGGAACCGGCCTCCTGTCTCGCCCTAAGGCTGAACAGGTAGAGTGGTCCGTTTTCAGGGGCCTCCAGTTGATCCACGCCATGGATATGGTGGATGTGCCCACGGGTAGACAGGGTCGCCTTAACCTCAACGGATTGGGACGGGAACTGAAAGTCGTGCCGTGCCCCCGTAGGTCCTGCCCAGTATTCAACCGTTTTGATGGTAGAAGGTAGCAGCCATACTGATAGAAACCATAGCTCGCCAAACAGGCCGAGCAGCGCTTCATCGGACAAAGCGCCCTTCAGTGCGTTGCCCCAGAAACGGCGCCAACGTTCCAGTGTTCGGGTAACTGCCTGCGTTGGCGTGGACCCCTCGGTAAGTCGCTGAAGGATCTCGTTGGCAACCATGTCAAAGGCGTCGTGTCCGTTGCGATCCGTACATGTCAGGTCGATAAACGGACGCAGGGGCTGCCCCTCGACGACGAGTTGTCGGCCTTTGACCAAAAGGCCCCGGCTTCGCTCGTCCGATACCCAATCCTGCTCCGTGGGGACACCGAGCAACAGGTGGCGGGCCCCGTCATGCCCCACTGCCATATAGTAGTCGAGCCCTTGCAGAATCCGCCGTGCCTCCAAATTGCCGAGGGTGGGACGCTGTGCTTCTAGCAGCGCCCAAGAAGCTTGATCAACACTGGTCATGCCAATTCACCTGGCCCTACCGATCCAATGATGTACTCAACCGTGGCCGCTGTCTTCGAGTCGGGGAACACCAGGGAGAGTCCGATAATATCGGCGCCCTTGTCAGGGTTCGGGTAGATGGCGGCGCGTTTGGCGTCTTCCTTGATGGTCTTGCCGGGCTTGTGCCCTGAGTACCGGCTAATTGGGTAGATCAAAAGCAGGCCCTGCTTTGGCGACCGCGCCATCCGGAGTGCACGGCCCCAAGATATCTTTTCCTGAGACTCACTTTGGAAGCGCTTCGCTTCATTCAACTGGGCTTCCGTTAGCCCGAGTTGCTCGTCGGCGGGAGAGATGATCACGCCTAGCGAGGTCTGATCACCAGCCAGTCGAGTCCGCTCAATCAGATTCACGGTTGGACAGCCCGGAACATTAATGGCCAACTCGCCGAGAGCCTTGTCCGGTTTTTTATTTCCCATAACGCCTACAACCCAGTCCGTCAGTTCTCCGTGCTCAAGTTGGGCTTGGATGTACTTCCGAATTGGCTCGGCTTTCACCCGGGTCGCATCCGAATCCATCTGATACCGCTCTAGGAACTCAAGCACAGTGTGGGCAGGAACGCCTTCCCAAACAGGTCGGCGGCTGGCGGCAGAATGGGTGGGTCGGCCGAGCCTAGCCAGTAGTTCTCTGGTCGCCCCGAGGTTGTCATTCAGCCACTTCAGGTTGTTGAATGGGAAATTGATGGTCTGGGCCGTCTGTCCAGCATAGCTGACCCTGAGTGCTTCGACTCTGCCCTGCATTTTGAGCGGGCTCGTTACAAGCATAGAAGGATGCTGCCGAATCTTGACCCCGAGGTCGAGCGGAGTGAGGTTGTCGCGTTCGTACCGTGCGATCTCGTCCCGCAGTTCATCTTCGATCGTGGCCAGGTCCCTGAACCAACTATGAAGGACACCTGTGGTCCAGATTCGTGTTAGGTCGGCATAGCCGTCGCGATAACCAAACCAGCGGCCCATCTGCATCAGCGTGTCATACGTCTTGGTTGCTCGCACGAAGAAGCTGACCAAGAGCCCCTCCAAAGTCAGACCACGAGATAGCCGATTGCCACCGACTACGATCACTTTCAAATCCGCATCACGCTCGTAATCGAGCTGGTCCTCGGAGATGATGTTGATCTCTAGGGTCTGTAAGCGTTTCACGAAGGGGCCAATGTGCGGCTCGATTGCACCGAACGGCACATCCAGGTCGGCGTTCTCCGAACGAGTCACTGTCCGAAAGTCCTTCTCCCAACGTTCACTCAACCTGCTGACTATTTCACGCTTCAGTTGCTTGCTGTAGTGCCAGTCATCAACGAACTTGTCCATGTAGCCTTGGACTTCACGGTAGAGTCGGTGTTGGACGGTATTCGAGTAACTGGTGTGGATGAGCATAGTGGCCGGTTGATTCCCGTGTCCTCGCTGCATTCGTGCGGCGCCGGCTAGAACAAAGTCATCAAATGCCTGCCGAAGGCTGGGAGACATGTGCGGGTGGAACTCAGCAATTTCTGAGCGTCGCGCCGGCACTAAAGAGGGGATTTCATCTTCGGGAACGATCCTGACGATATCCATGCCTTGCTTGGAACCATCAGCAGTGCCGAAAATACGTTCCGCACCGTAATACCCATGAGGCTTAGGTAACGAGACGATAAATGAGCGCGGGTATAGGTCGAGCCCCCCCTCGCGGTCTTGGGCGGTGTGTTCAATTAACACATTTGCAAATGGCGTGGCTGTATAGGCGACGTATGAACTGCGCTCAAAGACCCGCAGCAGCTCGCGAATCCGCAGGTTGATCTTGGTAGGCGATTCCTCTTCGGATAACTCGTCACTGGGATCGACATCTTCGACGGACCGATTTCCACCGGTATTGATGGAGGCCTGGTCAGCTTCATCATCGATGATGAGTGCCGGGATTCGCTTCTGAACATCTTCCGGCGCCTCTTTCAACCAGCTGATCAGTTTTAGGAGCACCGTAGCGTTCTTCTTGATTACCATCAGGGAAGGGCGTTCCAAGCTGATAGCCGCAGAATTCAGGGTGCCGGGGTTGAAGTCCCCCTTGTCGACGGCGGCCGTAAAGGTGATCCACTGGCGGCCTGCGGCCGTGGGTTTCCCTACGCCTCCCGACTTGCCGTTGACCACGCCAACCAGTTCGGCATCGAGCCGGCGCTGCGTTTGCACTCGCAGCGCTTCGTGAATACCCGTCAATACAATGACCAGGCGGTATCCGGCGTCAACGGCTTTTGCAATCAGCGTGGTGTAGTTAGCGGTCTTGCCGCTCTGGACATACCCAACCACCAGGCCGCGGGTGTCGAAGCGTTCTTCTTCACTCCGAGGGTTTTCCATGGCTCCGAGAATACGGTCAGTCACCTTATCTATGGAACGAACCGTTGGTTCAGGCCACTTCTTCTTCTCCAGCAGGTAGGAGCGCAACCGCTGCCAGTAAAACCAGTCGATGTCTGTGGCATCGCGAAGCCATTCTTTGTGCGGCTTAGAGACCATCAAAGGGTCACTAATCTTGATGGACTGTTCCTTCGCCCATTCCTGTGCAACGTAGGGTTTCAACTCTTCCGCAACCGCGGGATTGGCAAGGGCATCGCTGAATGACAGGTCCGCATTTGTCATCAGGGATTTTACCAGGATGAGTGCCTTGTCCACTTTGGCCTGAAGCCCAGGGGCCACCTTGCTCATGTAGGTTCACCCTCTCGTTCGGCGGCAGCTCGCCGGAATTCGTCGCTTACCGGACTCAGTTCTCTCAAGATGGATTGAAGTGTGCGGGGGTCTTGCTCCAAGACCTGCCGCAACACTTTGATAACCTGCTGCGCCAGTGATGGCTGTGTGCGTGAGGATGTCGAGTCGGTCGTTCCAGCCTGGTTCTGGCCTCCGGCCCGCGCCCACCCGGGTTCTGACGCATAGCTGCCTGTGGACTCAGAGACCCCTGCTGGCGGCTTGGTGCCGCCTGTACTTGATGGTATCGATGCCTCGGTCCCATATTTCCTGGCGGTTTCGGTCACTACAGCGGGAGGTGGGACCGTTCTGGTCGACGACTTTGTCCCGCCGGCGCCCTTCTCCTTCCGCCGATAGGCCCCTTCTGCCTTGCGCGCGGTTTCCCTCACGATCTCCGTCAGCTCGTCCCGGACTTCTGGTGGGAAAATAATGCCCATCTTGGAGATGTTGATTTTGAGAGCAGTGTCGGCACTCGGAGGGAAATCGACTGCGATGCGGGCAAGCTTTATGTGTTCATCAGTAGCACGAATTCGGTTCCAGCCGCCGCTTTGCAGCATCCGGTCGTTCCGGTAGATGTAGAAGCCCTGTTGGTTGTTCCATTTCTTAGGGCCGGCTGCTGCCTTGAAGCTTTGCATGGAACTAAACTGAGACTCGTGTGGCAGTATATATGGCTGCACCCGGAGGGAGCTCTTGACTCCCTCGTGCTCGAATGCAATCCGGTGGACACGCGTGGCGTGTGTCTTCGGCTCTTTGCGTGCGAACGGATCCCACGCCTCGATTTTGTTGCTGTTCAGGTAGATTTCAAGTTTGGGTTGACGCTTGGCTTCGCCGCTGAGGAAACGGTGAAAGACCATCGCCAAATGCTCCTCAAGTTCGTGCAACAAGCGGATGAACCCGTTCTGTGCGGCCTTACCGGCGGGGAGTTCATACCCAAGGATCCTTTCAAGACGTTCCCAAAACACCACTGTTCCGTGGGACTTGCGGAGTGGAGCCGTCACCTCAGGGTGACACTCGCGCGAATTAAGACGAAGCAATTCCCAAGCGTCGGTGTTCTTTACGTGATCCAAGTCCCACTGCCGAATAGAAGCCCTAGACGCTCGAGCAGGCCTAGATGCAACAGTGAGGCGAGAACACTGGCTGAGCGAGGCGGTCTTCAGTCCGAGGCCAAACTTGCCTAGTTCCAAGTCATCGTCATACTCGCGACGGCTACCGAACCGTAGGGCCTCGTCCAGAACGTCCGGAGTCATCCCTTTGCCGTTATCTGCGATGCGGATCCATGTATCGAGACCTTCGAATTCGTAATCAATGCGGACCTCGTTGGCGCCCGCGGCAATACTGTTGTCGATCAGGTCAGCCACGGCAGTAGGCAAGTCATAGCCGATATCACGGAGCGACTGAATCAGGCGATGAGCAGAAGGAATGACCGTAACCTTTCGGGGCATGCCGGTACCTCCCGAGCTCAGAGGTAGTAGGAATCCTCTCAGCCTTGTCAGTTCATACCTTAACCAAACAGTTCTCACATAGTTCAGCGCTAATCGCCGTTCTTCCTGCCGAAGAATGGAAAAGCTCCCTGACCAACGGGAATTGCCGTTAGTCATGGGAGCTGTAGGGTTTGCGGACTGCCTGGGTCCTCCGTTACGGTTTTGCTGGGAGGGAAACTTCTGCTTGATGTTGAAGAGTCCTTCGTGAGCAGAATCGACTACAGGAGGCACGACATGCAGGATCGGACTAGCATAAGGCGCCATAAGCTAGAGCGCCTGGCCAGAGGTGAAAGCCCGCGTGTCATGGACCTTTTCTCAGGTTGCGGTGGGATCTCCCTCGGATTCCTAACGGCTGGATTTGATATAGTGGCCAACGTGGAGTTCGACCCGCACGCAGCGGCGACTCATGCTTTGAATTTCCACAGGGGTGACCCTCGGCATGCGGTGGCCAGGGATATCACTCATACCGAGCCGGAGGGGCTTCTCGAGGAGTTGTATGGTACAGACGCTCCTGATCAGATGATTGACGTGATTGTAGGGGGACCGCCGTGCCAAGCCTACACGAGAGTGGGACGGGCAAAGCTCCGTGATGTTCATCAACATCCGGAGGCATTCCGGCAGGACGCGCGTGGAAACCTATACCTCCGGTATTTGGAGTACGTGAGGCGGCTGCAGCCGCTGGCCATAGTGATGGAGAATGTACCTGACTCCCTGAACTATGGGGGAGTCAACATTCCGAATGAAGTAGCGGAGGCCTTGACCGAGCTCGGGTACAATTGTCGCTATACCCTGCTGAACGCTGTTCACTATGGGGTACCTCAGTACCGGGAGCGGATGATCCTAATTGCCGTTGCTGAGGAAGTAGGGCAAGACCCCCGGTTTCCCGACCCGGAAAACAGCGTGGACCTTCCAGAGGGGTACATGCATATGCGGCAGACCTATCTTCCCGAAAATAGTCAGGTGACGTTTTTTGACAGAGTTTACCATGTCGCCTCACCGTCTCACGATGGAAGGCCGAGACGGTTTGTCTCAGCCCAGGAGGCGCTTGAAGATCTGCCGTTCATGAAGGGGCGTACCAAGAAGAGCAATCATCCGTATGGCGAACCGGTTCCTTACGCTGAGGTCCAGGCCCTGTCGAGCTACGCTCGTCTCATGCGGAAATGGTCGGCGGGTTTCGTAGCAGACCATTTAGTCAGGGACCACGTAACACGGGCGCAGCCCCGCGACTATCCGATTTTCGAACGGATGGGGTGGGGAGACCAATACCCAGCGGCCCATCGCATTGCCGAGGGAATACTTGAGGATCGCATCTGGGCACTCGGCTTTGAGAAACAGCCCGGTGCTCTGTGGTATGAGGACCTTCGTAACAGGATTGTCCCCCCATATGATCCTGGGAAGTTCCCGAACAAGTGGCGCAAGATGGCGCCAAATGAGCCTGCCCGTACCTTGTTGGCCCACCTTGGCAAAGACACCTATACGCATATCCACTACGATCCCGAACAGGCGCGAACAATCTCAGTTCGTGAAGCCGCACGTCTCCAGTCATTTCCAGATGCCTTTCAGTTCCCGCAAACGCTGAACGCCGCGTACCGCATGATCGGAAATGCGGTCCCGCCTCTGCTGGCGCTTTGTGTCGCAAAGCAGGTACTGGCGACTCTAATGGCAGGAGTATCCTTCGGTGCCTATGGATCGAAACATGTTGAGGTCGCTGCTAAAGTCGCTGGCCTCTAGTGGTCTACTGGTTGGTCGACCCGGCGTGCCTGCCGTTTGGGCGCCCCTCGCCCTGCTGCGAGAGCAACTGGACGGGCACGTCGGGTACGGGTCCTAGCCTCGCCTGATCGTTGTCTTGCCCGACGAGGTGACGATCATCGCGGACGTTCACGTCTTCTGCCACCATCGATGCGCCGTCCCGGCGAGTGGCGCCAGTGGCCGCCACGTGGCTTGACGTCATCCGATTTCGGCCAAGCTGAGTTGCGCGGCCCTGCTACACCTCGGCGGATTTTGGTGCCAGTCGCTAACACCGGGCCGTTTTCGTTTCCTCTCGCGCATCCACAAAGGTTTTCGTTTCCCCTCGCTTCCCTTCGTTCTCCTTGGTTTGCCCTGGCTCAGCCAGACGCGGACCAAAAAGCTTTGTTCGCCGGACGAATCGCGCCGCTCGGCCGAGACCGTGACCGGGAACTCTTGCCGAACACGGCTTGGCGGGCTCAACTTGGTCCTCGTGCGGAGTTCTTTCGTTCTCCCCCTGCTTATGAAGTCCCGGTGCGGATTTAGAAAATCCGCCAATCCCCTCCGTTTCCCTTCGCTGAGCTTGGATTGCTCCTGATGATCCCGGTTTACTTTCGATTTTCTTGGTTCGTTTTCGTCACTTTTGGCCGCAACTGGGCGCCCTTCGGCGCATTGGCGGCTCAATGAAGACATCTGGGCACCGGCCCGGGGTGTTCGCGGGAGAAAACCTCCCCGCTCATCCCCAGGCCGATGCCCTTCACTTTTGCCCGAAAAACCCGGAATGCCGTGTGAGACAACGGCCACCGGTCGTTTTCAAACAAGCGTGCTACCATCCCGACCGAGTCCGTCACATCCAGCAAAAATATTTTCTTCCAAACTTGCCCTGGGATCTATTGACATCTTGGAAATGATGCCCTATTATTCAACTTACAGGTTAGATTGTATATCTACTTGGAATTCAGAACGTATGGAGGGTATACCACATGGCTCGGAAGCTGAACTACCGCCCCTTTCCGCAGAGGCTCGAGGTCGAGAAAGTCCAGGTGACCTTTGACCGGACCACCGGCTCCCGGCGTCACCCCCCGGCGGTAATTATCAATCGGTTCGGTTATGCCAAGACCAACGTCGAGGGAGCCGAGGACTGGATGGCCTACTTGGAGGATCAGGGCGTCGATCCCAAGCAGGCCTGGGTTACGAACACGTTCAATCGTGCGCAGGGCCTGATCTTCGTCCATGCAGCCCAGGAGACGGATGACGGCGCCGTCGCTCTGGAGTTGGATGAGGAGAAGGGGATCTTTACCACCCACTTCGGGGCCGTGTTCAAGCAGTGCCCCTCGATGCGGCCGACCACCACGGTGGAGGCATCCTTTGAGCCCAGGCTGGACAACGAGGGGAAGCCCTGCCTCTCCATTAAGGTCAAGGGGGCACCGGCCAAGCGCAAGGGCGCCGCCGATCCGGAGGAGCTGATCGCTCGGGCCGAGGAGGAGGCTGCCAAGAAGGCGGCCAAGGCGGAGAATAAGAAGAAGCTGGCCGCCGCCAAGGAGGGCAGCACCAAGACCCCGTCCCCGGCCCCGGAGGGCACTGGCCAGGCCGAATAACATACAGCCCCGCCGCAGAGATCTTGCTGCGGCGGGGCTTTTCGCGCAGGCGCCCGGGCTGAGGCAGGAAGCAGGTATCGATGCTGTCAAGGTTGAATTGCTAAAACAATCCCAATTGGCGAGGCGCAGGAGGTGCAGGCGATGACTGAACCGTGTATGCCAGCGGAAGTGAATGACTATGACGTGGTCATCCTGGGCGAAGTTGTGGCCAAACCGTTCCCCCGGATCTACCTGGTCAAAGTGGAGCGCTACTACAAAGGCGAAGGCGCAGCCTACCTGCTGGTCGAGGAACGGTCCGGCCACTTTGCCCGCTCCAGTTGGGAGAGAGCCCCCAAAGGGCAGCCCTGGGTCACGGGCTATCAGGACGGCCCCGCCGGGCTGGGGGAGGTATGGTGCGGCTACTCCGCGCCCCCCGGCGATGCGTCCATTCAATCGCTGGAACCGGGCATTCCCCCGCGGTGGGGCATCGACCTGGGCCTGCGCCTCTTCTGGATTGACGTCGCCCTCATGCTGGTGGCAGCGTGGGTGGCCTGGGTGATCATCCGGGCCTATTGGCCCTGGCGCCGCCGTGGCCCTGACGCT
>Ga0196970_1000954_pt1 | contig 24391 bp, 22 predicted proteins | sample S1v_513CmetaG_FD_148672 | JGI IMG/M metagenome (GOLD analysis project Ga0196970, IMG submission 148672) | Soil microbial communities from Anza Borrego desert, Southern California, United States - S1+v_5-13C | ecosystem: Environmental > Terrestrial > Soil > Desert | place: USA: California... | reverse complement strand
CTGAACGGGCTGAGCACCACCAACTTGGCGGCGTTGACCAGCTCGCAGGTGAGCGGGCTGACGGCGACGCAGGTCAGCGGGTTGTCCACGGCGCAGCTGAACGCGCTGAGCACGGCCGACATCAACGAGCTGTCGCGCACCCAGGTCGGTCAGCTGAGCACGGACCAGGTCAGCGCCCTGAGCACCAGCAACCTGTCGGCCCTGACCAGCAGCCAGGTCGGTGGCCTGACCGCCACGCAGGTGAAGTCCCTGACCACGGCGCAGCTCAACGCGCTGAGCACCGCCGACATCAACGAGTTCTCGGCGACGCAGATCGGCCAGCTGACGACCAGTCAGGTCAGTGCGATCAGCACGAGCAACCTGTCGGCTTTGACCAGCTCGCAGGTGGCCGGACTGACCGCGACGCAGGTGAGTAGCCTGACGACGGCGCAGCTGAACGCGCTGAGCACGGCGGACATCAACGAGTTGTCGCGCACCCAGGTCGGCCAGCTGAGCACGGACCAGGTCAGTGCCCTGAGCACCAGCAACCTGTCGGCCCTGACCAGCAGCCAGATCGGTGGCCTGACCGCCACGCAGGTGGGTAGTCTGACTACGGCGCAGCTCAACGCGCTGAGCACCGCCGACATCAACGAGTTCTCGGCGACGCAGATCGGCCAGCTGACGACCAGCCAGATCAGCGCCCTGAGCACGAGCAACCTGTCGGCCCTGACCAGCAGTCAGGTGGGTGGCCTGACCGGCACCCAGGTTGGCAACCTGACGACGTCGCAGCTGAACGCGCTGTCCACCGCGGACATCAACGAGCTGTCGCGTACCCAGGTTGGTCAGCTGACCACGTCGCAGCTCAACGCCCTGAGCACGACGAACCTGTCGGTTCTGACCAGCAACCAAGTCGCCGGTTTGACGGCCACGCAGGTCGGCGGTCTGACCACGAGCCAGTTGAACGCGCTGTCCACGGCGGACATCAACGAGTTCTCGCGGACCCAGATCGGCGGCCTGACAACCGACCAGCTGAGCACGCTGAGCACGACCAACCTGTCGGCTTTGACGAGCAACCAATGGGTTGGGCTGTCCACCTCGCAGATCCAGGGGCTGACGACCTCGCAGTTGAACGCGCTGACCACCGCGGACATCAACGAGTTCACGGCCACGCAGATCTCGGCGCTGACGACGGATCAGATCTCGGGTCTGAGCACGGCTCAGCTGTCGTCCCTGGGCACGGTGCAGTCCTATGCCTTCACCTCGGCCCAGGTCCAAGCGATGACCACCACACAGGTCAACGCTTGGGTCACCCAGGTCTAAGCGCGTAGACTGTCCGAACGGGAAGAACCCGGTGCCATCCCCGGCGCCGGGTTCTCTCGCGTGATCCCACCATTCCAGTGAGGCGCCGTTGCCGATTGACCTTTTTCTGCAAGCTGTGGGGAGGCTCGCTGAAAAGCAATTGGACGCCATGGCGCTGATCGGGGTGGCGGACAGCCTCATGCAGGGCGGGCGCTCCGATCTGGCCGTGCAGATCTACCGGCTCTGGACGCAGACCAATGCGGCCGATCCCCTGGGTTGCGCCATCCACTACAACCTGGGTGTCCTGCTGCTTCAGTCCGGCGACCCGGCCGGGGCGTCGGAGGCTCTTGAGCGGTCGCTCCAGGCCAATCCCGATTTCCATCCGGCCCGCCTCAGCCTCGGGGTGGCGACCGCGGGGGCAGGGGACGTCGAACGGGCGTGCCAGCACTGGATGGACGTGGCGGGCCGGCTGGAAGCGGTCAACCCGACCAACCTGCGCTATAAGAAGATGGCCTGGCGCTATCTGGCCTCCTACCTCGAGGGACTGCACCGCTATCCCGAGGCCGAGGCCGTCCTGCGGCAGAGCATCGACCTTGACCCCACGCAAACGGAGATGGTGCAGCACTGGCTGTCCATGCGCCAGGAACAGTGCATCTGGCCGGTGGCGGTGCCGCTGGAGGGTGTGAGCCGGGAGGCGCTGCTGCGCATCATGCTGCCGCTGTCGTTGGCGGCCTTCACCGACGATCCGCTCCTGCATCTGGCGTTGGCCTGGAGCCATACACAGGCGGTGGCACCGCCGACGGCGCGGTTGGCGGACGAGCAGGGCAGGGCGGCTGCAGCGCCGGCGCGCCTGAAGATCGGCTATCTGTCGTCCGATCTGCGTGACCACGCGGTCGGGTCACTGCTGCCGGAGGTCTTTGAACTGCATGATCGCTCACGCGTCGAGGTGTTCGCCTATTACACTGGCCAGCCGAGCGGATCACAGTTCTCGTTGCGGCTGAAGACGGCGATCGAGCATTGGGTCGATCTCGCGGGGTTGAGCGACGAGGCGGCCGCACGGCGCATCGCGGCGGACGGCATCGACATCCTGGTTGATCTGAACGGGCACACGCGTGATGCCCGCACGCCCGTGGTCGCCATGCGTCCGGCGCCGATCATCGTCAACTGGCTGGGCTATCCCGGCACCATGGGCAGCCCGTACCACCATTACATCATCGCGGACGCCTGGATCGTGCCGGCCGGTTCGGAGATCTATTATTCCGAAACCGTGCTTCGCCTGCCGTGCTACCAGCCGAACGACCGGAAGCGAGCCATCGCGCCGCCCGTCAGGTCGCGGAGCGACTTCGGCCTCCCCGAGGACGCCATGGTGTACTGCTGCTTCAACGCGGTGCACAAGATCACGCGCTTCACCTTCGAGCGCTGGATGGAGATCCTGCGCCGGGTGCCGGACAGCGTGCTGTGGCTGTTCGAGGAGTCGCCGGCGTCGAGCCAGCGGCTGCGCGTGCTGGCCGAGCAGGCGGGCGTGTCGGGCGGACGCCTGGTCTTTGCCTCCAAGCTGCCGCACGACCAGCATCTGGCGCGCTACGCCCTGGCCGACCTGTTCCTGGACACCACGCCCTATGGCGCCCACACCACGGGGTCCGACGCGCTGTGGTCGGGCCTGCCGGTTCTCACCCTGTCCGGCCGGTCCTTCGCGTCCCGCGTCTGCGGCAGTCTCGTGCACGCGGCCGGTCTGCCGGAACTGGTCTGCACGGCACCGCAGGCGTACGTCGAGCGGGCCGTGGCGCTGGGGCACGACCGGGACGAGATCCGCCGGCTGAAGGAGTCGCTGGCGGCGCAGCGCGCGACGTGCACGCTGTTCGACATGGAGCGGCTGGTGGCGTCGCTCGAGGGGCTGTACCAGCGGATGTGGGACGACTTTGCGCAGGGGCGGCTGCCGGTTCCCGACCTTGGCAACCTCGACCTCTATCTCGGCGCCGGCCTGGAAGAGGACCCGGATCAAGTCGAGCTTCTGGCGGTCGACGGATACCACGAGCGTTACCGTGCGCGGCTGGAGCGCCGCCACCGCCTGCAGCCGGTCGCTCCCGACACGCGGCTATGGCGGCCCTGAGGGCCGCCCGCCGCGGCCGTGCCCGTCAGCGTACCCGTTTCAGCCAAGCGCCCGGCCAGTGCGTGACGTTCCGCTGCAGGCCGCTCTCGTTGAACGGCCACGCCGGTTGCTCGATCACGAAGTCCGTGCGGCGTGCGGCGAAATCGCGGGCGGCGAAGGTCGGGTTGTCGGTGACCCATTCCGGCTTGCCGCGCGGGGTGTCGGCCACCTCCAGCATGACGCCGTCGGTCGCCACGATGTAGGAACCGACCGACACCAGGTCGCAGTACGCTTCCAACTCGGCGGCGACGTGCGCGTACGTGTGGTTGGAGTCGAGGATCACCAGCACCGTCTCCCCCGGCGCGACCAGCGCCTTGACCTGGGCCACGATCTCCGGCGCGGTGGAACTGCCTTCCACCAGGGTGATGCGGTCGACCAGCGGGTGCGCCTCGATGGCCTTGCGGTTGTGCGGGCGGATCTCGATGTCGATGCCGACGACGCGGCCGCGCTCCATCGCCTTGCACAGGCTGGAATAGAAGATCAACGAGCCGCCGTGCGCCACGCCGGTCTCGATGATGACGTCCGGCTTGACTTGGAAGATCACCTCCTGCATGCGGATCATGTCTTCCGGCAGCTGGATCACCGGGCGGCCCATCCAGCTGAAGGTGTACGGATACTTCTGGTCCCAGCCGACGTTCACCCACTGCTGCGACAGGATCTCGAACGCCTCGCGGCTGTAGAGGTCCAGCGTGCGTTCCTCGGCGCCGGATTGCACGGCCAGCGTGCGGGACTCGGTATCGATGGTCAATTTCATGGCGTGCTCCAATGCGGGCGTGTCGCCCCGTTTATCCCCTGGTCCGCTTGCCGGGCCGCGCGCGCCAGCCCCTCGGCGAGCGTCGTGGCCGCCGTCCAGCCGAGTGCGCGGAGCTTGTGGTTGTCGCCGGCCAGCAGCATCGGCTCGCCGGGGCGCGGCGCGGCCAGCGCCAGGATCGGCTCCGGGTCGGCGTTCAGGATGCGGGCCAACTCCCGCACGACGTCGCCGATGGCCACCGGCTGGCCGCTGCTGATGTTGAAGGCGCCGCCGGCGTCGCACCGCGACAGCTGCAGCAGCGCGCCCGCGGCGTCGTCCACGTACAGGAAGTCGCGCTGCGCCTGGGCGTTGACCGGGAACGGCGGCTGCCGGCCGGTCAGCGCCGCCACCACCGACGGGACCAGGCGTCGCATGTCCTCGCCGGGCCCATAGGGCAGGAAGACCCGCGCCCACGCCAGGGGCACGCCGTATGCCGCGCAGGCCCGCTCCGCCATCCGCCGGCAGGCGTCCTTGGCCTGTCCGTAGACGGTCGCCGGCTCGATCGGGGTCTCGTCCTCCCGGCAGAGGGTGCCGTCCCAACGGTATTCGGCGCAGGTGCCGGCCATCGTGACGTGGCGGCCGCCGGCGCGGCAGAACGCGTCGGCCAGCCGCGCGCTGGCGTTCGCCCAATCGGTGTTGACCGGGGCGGTCCAGAACGCGCCGTGCTCCACGTACCATGCGAGGTGGATGAGGTGCGTGGCGTCGGCCGTCCGCACCACTTCGTCCAGGCATCCGGTGTCCAGCAGGTCGGCCGGCAGGAAGTCGCCAACCGGCGGCCGGCTGCGCCCGGCGGCGACGAAGGGAACGCCGGCCCCGTGCAGGCGGTGGGCGACGTAACGGCCCAGATAGCCGCGGGCTCCGGTCAGCAGCACCTTCATGGGGCGCCGGCCGCCGTGATCGTCAGTCGCGGCACCGCGGTCACGAAGCGTCCGCCCCAGTCGCCGACATAGGCGAGCTGCTCGGCGATCTCGGCGCGCAGGTTCCACGGCAGGATCACCACCAGATCCGGGCGGTCGGCCTGAAGATGGGTCTCCGCGACGATCGGGATGCGGCTGCCGGGCATGAACCTTCCCTGTTTGCCGGGGCTCTTGTCGACCACGTAGGGCAGCAGGTCGGGGCGCACGCCGGCGAAGTTCAGCAGCGTGTTGCCCTTGGCCGCGGCGCCGTAGGCGCCGACCTTCAGGCCCTGCCGGTGCGCGTCGATCAGGAAGCTCACCAGATCGTTCTTCACGCGCTCGGCGTCGGCCTGGAAGGCGGCATAGCGCGCGGGGTCGCGCAGGCCGCCGGCAGCCTCGGCCTCCAGCGTCGCCGCCACCGCCGCGGTGCGGGCGTGCGCGCCCGTGCCGGCGCGTTGCGCGAACACCCGCAGGCTGCCGCCGTGGGTGGGCAGCTCCTGCACGTCGAAGACGGCCAGCCCGTTGCGGGCGAAGATCCGCTCGACCGCGGTCAGCGACAGGTACGAGTAGTGCTCGTGGTAGACGGTGTCGAACTGCGCCTCGCGCATCTGCGTCAGCAGCCACGGGAACTCGAACGTCGCCACCCCGTGCGGCGCCAGCAGGCGGGCGAAGCCGGCCACGAAGTCGTTGATGTCCGGCACGTGGGCCAGCACGTTGTTGGCGGCCGTCAGGTCGGCGGTCCAGCCCCGCGCGGCCAGCGTGCCGGCCAGCTCGACCCCGAAGAACGCCTCGACGATCTCGATGCCCTTGTCGCGTGCGGCGCGGGCGGTGCTGGCCGTGGGCTCGACGCCCAGGCAGGGGATGCCGGCCTGCCGCACGAACTGCAGCAGGTAGCCGTCGTTGGCCGCGATCTCCACCACGCGGCTGCCGGCGCCCAGCCCGAAGCGCGCCACCATCTGGTCCACGTAGCTCCGCGCGTGCGCCAGCCAGGACGACGACATCGACGAGAAGTATGCGTAGTCCTTGGAGAACAGCTCCTCCCGCCCGGCGTAGTCCTCGGTCTGCACCAGCCAGCAGTCGGTGCAGACCAGCACGCGCAGCGGATACCACGTCTCCGGCGCCTGCAACGCCGCCGCGTCCAGGTAGGCGTTCGACGGCGGGGCGCTGCCCAGGTCGAGGAAGGGGAGGCGGCAATCGGCGCCGCAGTGCCGGCACTTCAAAGCTGGACTCCTTGGAAATCGGGCGTGAGCAGGGGATGGGCGCGGTCCCGCTCGGACATCTCGCCCGGCGGCAGCGGCCAGGGCAGCCCCAGCCGCGGATCGAGCGGATTGAGCCCGCCCTCCGCCTCGCGGGCGTAGGCGGCGGAGTGCAGGTACAGCATCTCCACGTCGTCGGTCAGCGCCTGGAAACCGTGGGCGAAGCCCTCGGGGATCAGGAACGCCTGGTCGTTGTCGCCCGACAGCTCGACCGCGTGCCAGTGCAGGAAGGTCGGCGAGCCCGCCCGGACGTCGACCGCCACGTCCCACACCCTGCCGCGCAGGCACATCACCAGCTTCTTCTCGGCGTGCGGCGGCCGCTGGAAATGCATCCCGCGCACGGTGCCGCGCGCGGCGGTGTGGGTCTGGTTGATCTGGACAATGGGCTTGTCCCAGCCGGCGGCCTCCAGCTCCCCGGCGCAGAACAGCCGGCACAGATGGCCGCGCGCATCACCGAGGCGGGTGCGCCGGATGGTCCTGAGACCGGCCAGCGGCGTGTCGAGCGTCACGAAGCGCTGCATGCGGCCTCCCGTCCGGCGGTGAAGTGCGCGAAGTCCCCGTCGCACAGGCCCCGCGCGTCCAGGCCGCGCGCCTGGCCGCGGTACCAGCGCACGGTGCGCGACACCGCCTCTTCCATGCGCCACAGCGGCGCCATGCCCAGCACCGCGCGCGCGCGGCCGTTGTCGAGCGTGAGGAGTTGGGCCTCGTGCGGCCCGCCCGGCTCGACGTGGTACGCGGTCTCGTCCTCGGCGAAGCCGTAGGCCCGCTTGGCGATCTCCAGCACCTGCGCGACGGTGGCCATGTCCCCGGCGTCCGGGCCGAAGTTGTAGGCGCCCGCCCGCTCCGGCGCGTCCCACAGCGTCTCCGCCAGCGCCAAGTAGCCGGCGAGCGGTTCCAGCACGTGCTGCCAGGGGCGCACCGCCTGCGGGTTGCGGATGACCACAGCCTTGCCGGCGCCCCAGGCGCGCATCGCGTCGGGGATCAGCCGGTCGGCCGCCCAGTCGCCGCCGCCGATCACGTTGCCGGCGCGCGCCGTGGCCACCGCGGCGCCCCGGTCGCGCAGGAACGCGTCGCGGTAGCTGGCGACGGCGATCTCGCACGCCGCCTTGCTGGCGCTGTACGGGTCGTGCCCGCCGAGCGGGTCGTCCTCGGCGAAGGGCCGGCCGGTCTCCGGGTTGCGGTAGACCTTGTCGGTGGTGACCACGACGACGGAGCGCACCCCCGACTCGCCGCGCAGCGCCTCCAGCAGGTGCACCGTGCCCATGACGTTGGTCTCGTAGGTCGTCACCGGGTCGGCGTAGCTGGCCCGCACCAGCGGCTGCGCCGCGAGGTGCAGGACGATGTCCGGCCGCGCCTTGCGCACAACCCGCGCCACCTCGGCCGGGCGGCGGATGTCGGCGAACTCGCTGTCCACCAGGGCCGGCAGGGTCACCAGTTCGAACAGGCTGGGGTCGGTTTCCGGCGGCAGGGCCAGCCCGGTCACCTCGGCGCCCAGGCGGTTCAGCCACAGCGCCAGCCATGCTCCCTTGAAGCCGGTGTGGCCGGTCAGCAGGACCCGCTTGCCGCGCCAGAAGCGCGGGCTGGGCCCCATCACCAGACCCTCCAGGGCGCTTGGCCCGACTGCCACAGCTCCTCCAGCTGGTTCTTCTCGCGCAGGGTGTCCATCGGCTGCCAGAAGCCGGTGTGGTGCCACGCCTCCAGCTGGCCGTCGCGGGCGAGTTCGGTCAGCGGCTCGGCCTCCCACAGGGTCGCGTCGCCGGCGATGTAGTCGATGCAGCGCGGCGACAGCACGAAGAAGCCGCCGTTGATCCAGCCGCCGTCGCCCCTTGGCTTCTCGGCGAAGCCGGTGACCTGCGTGTCGCGCAGCTCCAGCGCGCCGTAGCGCCCCGGCGGCTGCACCGCGGTGATGGTGGCCAGCTTGCCGTGGCGCCGGTGGAAGGCGATCTGCCGGGCGATGTCGACGTCGGCCACGCCGTCGCCGTAGGTAAAGCAGAACGCCTCCTCGGCGCGCAGGTGTTCGGCCACGCGCTTCAGGCGGCCGCCGGTCATGGTGGTCTCGCCGGTGTTGATGAGCGTCACCTTCCACGGCTCGGCGTGCCGCTCGTGCACCTGCATCTCGTTCTTCGTCATGTCGAAGGTCACGTCCGACATGTGCAGGAAGTAGTTCGCGAAATATTCCTTGATCAGATAGCCCTTGTACCCGCAGCAGATGATGAAGTCGTTGATGCCGTGCGCCGAGTAGATCTTCATGATGTGCCAGAGGATCGGCTTGCCGCCGATGTCGATCATCGGCTTCGGCTTGAGGACCGATTCCTCGGAGATGCGGGTGCCCAGGCCGCCGGCGAGAATGACTGCTTTCATGTTGCGTCCCGCTGTCACAGTGGTTCGTGTGCCCTCAGGGCGCTTCCGTATAGGGCGTGCACAGCATGGCGAGCCCCGTTGACGGTTCCGCCGCCGCCTGCTCCACGGCTGCGTCCGCATACCGCACGACGAGGCGCCCGTCGTCAGCGGCCAGAGCGGCGGTGAAGCCGGTCAGGCGGAGCTGCCCGAACAGGTCGTCGAGCGCCAGCACCCGCGCCCCCGCACCCGCCCCCAGGGCGGTGGCGTCATCGCGGCGCTCGCACAGCACGAACGACGACGACGGGCCGGCTGCCGGATCGAACCGCACCTGCGGCAGCACGCCCCGCAGCGCCGCCACCAGGGCATCGACGGTGGGGGAGGCGACGACGTCGACCACGCTCTCTTCACCGTCGCGCAGGATGCGGGCGACGCGTTCGAGGACGAAGTCGTGGGCAAAGCGCGCCTCGCATTGCACCATAAGCTCCGGCGAGACGTCGCCGACGCCCATCAGCCGGCGCAGGAACAGCCACACCAGGTACGGCTGGCCCTGGCTGATCGCCATGCGCGTGGCCTGGAAATACATCAGCTGCAGCAGCTTCTCGCGCGTCTTTCCCATGGTGCCGGGCGGCAGCAGCGCGGCGCAGCTGGAAACGGCCAGCTCGATGTCGGCGTTGGCCATGTCGATGAACCATGCCTCGGCCATGCGCGAGGTCAGGCTGTCGCTGTTGGTCAGATGCTGGAAGAAGGGCTGGTCCACCACCACGACGTCGCCATGGGCGAGCAGGGTGAAGTACAACGGGATCAGCGTGCCGGTGCGGTCCAGGTAGGCGCCGTGCCGCTCGAACGTCTCGCGGCGCAGGATGGGATGTCCGTCGCACAGGTTCAGGCGCTCGATCAGCGCCGCCTGGGCGCCGCGCGGCACCAGGGTGGCGATGGCGTCGTCGTAGCGCATGGTCAGGTCGGGCTGCACCGTCTGCAGGCTGAGGTATTGGCCGACCACCGCGACCACGCCCGGGCTGCCGTCCATGACGCTGACCGCCAGCTTCAGCGCCGCCTCGAAGACGATGTCGTCGTCGTTGAGGATGTAGACGTACTTGCGGGTGGCACGGCGCAGCAGCGCATCCATGTTGCGCGCGAAGCCGACGTTCTGCGAGCGGCGCACGTAGACGCAGTGCGGAAAGGCACCGGCCATGTCCGCCATCACCGCCGGCGTCTCGTCCTGCGAGGCGTTGTCGCCGACGATGAGCTCGAAGCTGGTGTCGGCGTAGCGCGCCAGATGCTGCAGGCACAGCTTCAGCCTGGAGGCGCGGTTGTAGGTGGGAATGCAGATGCTGATGTCGAACATGGGCCGTCCTGATGTCACGCGACGCCGGCCGGCGCTTCTTTACGCGCGACGAGCGTGATGTGGTATTCGGCGATGACGTTGTTCATCTCTCGCGCGCGCTGGTTCAACTCGTCGATATCGAGCTTTCCCTGGCTGTACAGCTCGTAGTACACGGGGTCGAGGATCGTGTTCAGGTCGGCGATGACGAAATCCACGCCGATGTAGTGCGCCAGCGGCGTCGCCGCGGAGATGCCGCCGGCCACCCAGGCGTCGTTCTTCTGCCGGTCGAACAGCGTCAGCATCTGCGGCGTGATCGGCCGCACGTGGGTCGGGTCGCCCAGGAAGTTGTCATGCCGCGGGTGCGGCACGTGCACGGTGATCTGGGCGCCGTGCGCGCACACCCGGTACAGCTCGCGCATGATCGCCAGAAAGGTGTCGGTGTCGCGACCCATGTGTTCCAGCGAGTGGATGAACGCAGCGTGGGTGACCGACCCGGTCTCCCACGGCCAGGGGGTCTTCTCCAGGTCGATCACCAGATCGGTGGTGGCGGTGGGGTACTTGTCGACGTTGAGGTATCCGTCGATCACCTTGTTGCCGGCGCCGAGGTTCAGCTTCATTTGGGCCACCTGAATTTCCAGTTGTTTTTGAAGACTGGCGTGGCCTCTACCGGCGACCGCAAGTACAGGAACTTTTGCGGGCAGAGGTCCAGTTGCTCGACCAAATTGGCGAAGCAGCTGTCGATGCCGACAAACATGGATGCCCCTTCCAGGACGCCGAGCCAGTCGAACGGGTTGGGTGTCAGGTCGGTGATGCGCACCACCGCGTTCTGCTCCAGCACGTCTGCCGGCAGGCTGATGTTGAGGCGGAAGTCCGTCCCCACCTCGTGCACCACCACGTACGGGCGATCAAGGCCAAGCCGGTCGATCAGGGCCGCCTCGCGCGCGCGGTCGCGTGTGATGCGCAACTGCCATTTCTTCGAGAACGGAACGTTGGAGATGGCGTACTTGTATTCGTCGAACTTGAGGGACCCGGCTAGGTTCGGCTGCGCAATGGACAGCCCCGTCAGATACGAATACAGGCAGTAGACCGGATCGCAGCCGGCACCGGTCAGCAGCTCGACCGGGCGGCCGACGAAATAATCGAACGAAAGGGGCTCATACGCATTGATGTCCACCGGAAGGAACGATATCTCCGGGAACGCGCTCTGCACGAACGGGTGGAACCGGCTGTCCACCGGCCAGAACACTTCGGCGCCGGCATCCACGTAATGCTGGGCGATCGGCGCGGCGATGACGATGTCGCCGATGCCGCGCGTCTGGATCAGGCCGACCTTCGATCCGGTGGCGCGCCGCTGCGGTGCGGGCGCGGCCGGGGCGTCCGGCGTCGCACAGCCGCCGTCGCCGTCGATGGTGAGATGCGCCGGCGGCAGGCCCGACTGCCAGCGCTCCCACATCGCGCTGTACGCGGCGTCCATCGTGCGGGTGTAGCGGGCGATGTCGAACAGCGGGCTGGTGCGGACACGGTCCCGGATCTTCTCCCGCACGGCCGCGAGCGCCGCGGGATCGGTGGCGAGCCGCAGCGCCAGCGCCTCGTACTCCGCCAGCGAATGGGTGATCAGCTCCGGCACGCCCAGCGCGGTCAGCGCGCTGCCGGCGACGCGGCTGGCGAAGCTGTCGCCGGCGCAGGTCACCACCGGCAGCCCGGCCCACAGCGCGTCGCTGGCGGTGGTGTGCGCGTTGTAGGGCAGGCAGTCGAGGAACAGGTCCGCGCAGGCGTGGCGCGCCAGATGGTCCTCGTGGCGGGCCAGACCGCCGGCGAACACCAGCCGGTTCGGATCGACGCCGCGCGTCTCCGCCTCCCGGCGCAGGTTGTGGACCACTTCGTCGTTGGCCTGCTTCAGCCACAGCACGCTGCCCGGCACGGCGTGCAGCAGCCGCATCCAGATCTCGAAGACCGGGGCGTTGATCTTGTACGTGTTGTTGAACGACGCGAAGACGAACCCGTTCTCCGGCAGGCCGAAGGCCGAGCGCGCGAACTGGCCCGGTGTGATGGCGCGCGTCGAATTCGGCTGGTAGCTGGGCAGGAAGACGAGCTTTTCGGCGTAATGGGCTTCCGCGCCCGGCGGGGTCAGGAACCGGTCGGTGAACATGTAGTCGATGTACGGCACCCCCATGGTGCCGGCGAAGCCCAGGTAATTCACCTGGATCGGGGCCGGGCGCATCGCCAGGATCCGCGTCCGCGCCCCCTGGGTGTAGCCGTTCAGGTCGACCAGGACATCCACCTCGTCCTGCCGGATCCGCTCGGCGATCTGAAGGTCGGTGAGGGCGGACGCCTCGACGAAGCGGTCGAACAGGCCGGCCAGCCGCTTGCGGAAGGCGCTGCCGTCGTCGGGCGAGAGGGAATAGCCGAAGACCTCGAAACGCGACCGGTCGTGCCGTTCGATGATGTCCTGCAGCAGGAACGACACCGCGTGCGGCCGGAAATCCGACGACAGGTAGCCGATGCGGATCCGCTCGCCGCGCCGCGGGGCGCGGGGCGGAAAGGGCGTGAGGCCGCCCCGCTGCCCTTCGCCCCACAAACGCGCGCACAGCAACTGGTCGGTCGGGGTGGACGGCTGCATGAACATCGACCAGGGCGACACGCCCGGCTGGTTCCGTCGCACGATGTCGAGCAGCCGCTGCTCCCGCTCCGCGAGGCCGGTCCACATGCACACCTTCTTGGCGTGCGTGACGAACTGGTAGAGCGCCTGCGGCATCTCGGGGTTCAGGTCGAGCGCCCAGCGCCACAGCGTGATGGGCGTTCCGCCCACGCCCAGCTCGTCGAGGATGGTCGCCAGATTGCCCAGCGCGACGGAGGCGGCGGGGCTGACCGCTGCGGCGTGCTTGCAGGCTTCGGCCGCCTTGTCGAACCGCTTCTGGGTGTAATAGGCGTGCGCCAGCGTCAGGTGCGCCTCGGTGAGCATGGGGTTCGCGCGGGTGGCGTGGCGGCAGACGGCCACCGACGCGTCCAGGTCGCACCGCTCGATGAAGCCGACGCCGACGGCGGTCAGCGCCTCCGCGTAGGCCGGGTCCAGGCACGCGGCGATCCGGAAGGCCTCGTGCGCCCGCGCGCCGGCCCCCGTGGCCTGTAGGTTGCTGCCCAGCATGAAGAAGGTGATGGGAGACTGCTCGCCCAACCGGATCGCGCGCCGCAGCGCGGTGGTGGCCGCGGCCGCGTCCTGCGCCGCGGTCAGCGTCATGCCCATGTGCGTGTAGACCGACGCCGCAGCCGGGGTGATCGCCAGGGAGTGGCGGGCGGCGGCCACGCTCTCCGTCAGCCGCCCGGTGCCCGTGTAGATCCGCGCCAGCGTGAAGAAGTATTCGTCCGTGCGGTCGATCGACAGCGCCTCGCGGACGGCGGCGATTCCCTCGTCCGCGCGGCTGGTCTGGAAATACGCCGCTCCCAGAAGATGCAGGATGCCGGCATCGCCCGGATGGATCCGCAGGGCGTTGCGGTACTCTGCGATGGCCTCGTGCAGCAGCCCGGAACGATGGTGCGCCTTCCCCTGCTCGGCATGCTCGGCAAAGCTGATGAGCTTTTCGCTATCCATGCGCACAATCTTCCTTTTGGAGTCGCGGCCAGCGTGGCACGGCGATGGTAAACGGTTGTTTATTATTTTGCGCCGTCGTGACGTGGACGCCGCCCGAGCGCGCGCGGCTCGACGGACGACGCATCAAGGCATGTGGACGTGGACTCCTCCGTTGCCCCGTTCCTGCCGCGGGATCGCCTCCCGGTCCCGCCTATGCCTCCGCACTGTTCCTATGCCCGACACGTTTTAAGCAATTTGCCGTATAGGCAGGATAGCCCATACGGCAACGCCCGGAAAAGGGGCCTTTGCCGATGCGGCGAACGCTTCGTTCCACCAACGGCTGAAACGTGCAGATGAGAAATTCCCGCGGTTCGCGATTGGCCTGTCCCTCACGGGAGTGGTATGATTCTCAAGGTTTTCGAATGGTGGTAGGGTGGCGATCCGGTGTGCTTGGCCGACCCCGGACGTGGCAGAAAGGCTTCTTCGACGCGGGGGAGCAGACGTGAGCGATGTGCAGCGCGACGGCCGAAAGTCGCGGAAATCGGCCGATCGGGCCGGCGGCATGGCGGATCTGGGGGATATTGAGGCTACGATGGATCCATTCCGCATCGCGGTCGCCGGATGGGGCCTGTTCATCCAGATTCGAACCCCGCTGACGAACAACGACCGCCATGCCTTCATTGAACTGCTGAAGTCGTCGCTGGCACGGGTGCAGGCCATGGAGCGCCGGGGACTTCTCCTCGATTTGCGGGAGATCGACGTTGCCGCCGATCCCGAAGAGCGCATCAACGCCTACATCGGCATGGCGCGTCTTCTGGGCGCGCAGCGGTTCGCCGTGGTGGTATCGTCGCCCTCCGGTGCGGCGCGCATCGAGCCGGCATTGGCCGGTGCGGGAATGGCGGACGACAGCCGCATCATGGTTGCCGGCGTCGGCGACAAGAACGCCTTGATGCCGGCGCTCGCTTGGGTGGACCCGGCACCATAGACCCAGCTTTCGGCACACGAAGTGGAACGACGTGTGGCCCGGCTCACATCCGCCCGGGCGTGTCCCCGCTAGTCTCCTGTCATCGACAACGTGCCGGACGCGACAGAGCGCCGGCCCCCTCACAGGAGACCGACCATGATCCGCACCTCCCTGCTCGCCGGCTTCGCCACCCTGGCCCTGCTGTCCGCCCCCGCCATGGCGCAGAACGTCGCCAACGTCTCGAACACCGCCGCCGGCATCGGCAACGTCGCCGAGCAGAGCGCGACGGTCCTGCAGAAGGGCAAGGGCCTGTTCGCCGGCCCGAACACCGCAAGTGTCTCGAACACCGCGGCGGGCATCGGCAACTTCGCCGGCCAGAGCGCGCTGGTCATGCAGAAGAGCAAGGGGCCGTTCTCCGGCGGCTCGACCGCCACGGTGGGCAACACCGCGGCCGGCATCGGCAACCAGGCGCTCCAGGGCGCCACGGTGATGCAGAAGAGCAAGGGCCTGTTCGCGCCGTCGAACGCCGCCAACGTGCAGAACCTCTCCGCCGGCATCGGCAACTTCGCCGGCCAGGGCGCCCTCGTCCGCCAGCGCTGATCGACACCTCACGTTTCCACCCGCTTCCTCCCTGAAACTCACGCTCCGGCCGGGTTCCCCGGCCGGAGTTCTTCTTTTTCGGAACCCGGCGGAAATGTCGCCGTCGGTGTGGCCCAGCCCACAGCGGTGCCCCGCCGGTGGCGGTAGGGTGGCGGCATGACGTGCACCGCCGAAGGAGACGAGACCATGCGCCGCATCGCCCTGGTGATCGCTTTCACCGCTTCCCTCTTCGCCGCCGCCCCCGGCTTCGCCTTCGAGGTGCAGTCGGGCGGCGTGCCGCTCTCCGCCGAACACGTAGCCCTGCTGGCCAGCCGCATGGCCGGTCTGGGCGGCCCCGCGCAACAGCAGCAGGGCGCCCCGGCCGCCGGCCGGCCGATGCCGCCCTGGATGGCCGGCCGCGAAGCCGCGGCCGCCGAAGCGGCCGGCGGCAAGCAGGCCATGATGGGGTACATGCTCGGCGACCGCCGGGCCGAGGCCAAGCCGATCTCCGGCAAGGATTCATTCGGCTCCAAGGGCTTCGCCGCGCGCCGCTGAGATCTCCCCTCGTCTCCCGGAAACTCGGGCCGCCGTTCGGCGGCCCATTTTTTTGTCGGTCGGCGGGAGGGCGCAACGAAAAAGGCTCCCGCAAGCGGGAGCCCTGGCCGACACCGTCTATAAGCTTGGAACCATTCTCACGCCGCGCACAGCCGCGGGGCGACCCAGGCGAAGCGGGTGCCGCTGTTGGCGATGTCGGCGTTGAACCCCTCGGCCACCCGGTCGTCGCCGCCCGAGGCCAGGCAGAGCGTCACGTTGATGGCGGCGAGGATGGCGCGGTCGATGTGCTCGGGGCCGGCGTCGTAGCGCTTGATGGCCTTCAGGGCGCGGGTGACGGAGGCTGCCATGACATCGCTCCAGGGTTCGTGGAGTGGATGCCCCATCATGCGCAAGGCGCCGCCGGGCGACTGTCGCCGGCTTCACACTCCCAGGCGATTCCCGTGGACGTGCGGGTTGGGGTAAGCTGCGGCACGTTCCCCTGCCCACGGATCCCGCCATGACGGTCCTGCCCCCGTTCACCGCCCTCGTCGAGCTGGCGCCGCGCCTGCGCGTCGTGGACATCGGGGCCAACCCGATCAACGAGGCGCCACCCTACGCGGCGCTGCTGCGGGCCGGGCTGGCGGAGGTCGTCGGCTTCGAGCCCAATCCCGAGGCGCTGGCCGAGCTGAACGCCAAGAAGGGCCCGAACGAGCGCTACCTGCCCTTCGCGGTCGGCGACGGCGGGCGGCACGTGCTGCGCGTCTGCGCCGCCTCGGGCATGACCTCGCTGCTGCCGCCCAACGCGGAGCTGCTGGGCTACTTCCACGGCTTCCCGCACTGGGGCCGGGTGCTGAGCGAGGTCGAGGTGGACACGGTGCGCCTGGACGACCTGGAGGAGGTCGGCGCCGTCGACTACCTGAAGATCGACATCCAGGGCGGCGAGCTGATGGTGTTCGAGAACGCCGCCGAGCGGCTGCGCACCTGCCTCGCCATCCACACCGAGGTGGAGTTCCTGCCCCTCTACGCCGGCCAGCCTCTGTTCGCCGAGGTCGACCAGTTCATGCGCCGCCATGGCTTCGTGCTGCACACCATGCAGCCGCTGGAGAAGCGCACCGTCGCCCCGCTGTCCGGCGGCGAGGGCCCGGACCTCGGCCCGGCGTTCAACACCACCCACGCCGAAGCGGTGCGGCTGATGGAGAACGCCTTCGGCGGAAACCCGCACGCCGGCATGAACCAGGTGCTGTGGACCGATGCCGTGTTCGTGCGCGATTTCACCCGGCTGGCGCTGCTGGACACCGAGCAGTTGGCGAAATACGCCCTGCTGATGCACGACGTCTACCGCTCGTACGATCTGGCGCTGCGCGCGCTCATGGAACTCGACGCGCGCACCGGCGCCCTGTACGCCACCGCCTACGCCGCCAACGTCGCCATGTTCTCCGGCGGGGCCTACCGCGTCCCCGGCCTGCCTACAGCTTGAAGAAGCCGCGCAGCCGCGCTAGCAGGTCGTGCGGCGCCGCCGCCGCCGGGGCCAGCCCGGCGGCTCCTTCGGCCTGCCGTTGCAGGCTGTTGCGCGACTGGCGCTGGGCCATCAGCTCGGCCAGTTGGGACGCCAGCTCCGGCCGGCGGCGCAGCACCGGGTCCAGGTGATCCTTGTCCAGTTCGTAGACCACCGCGTCGGTGTTGGCGACCACCGAGGCGCTGCGCGGCTGACCGGTCAGCAGCGACATCTCGCCGAACACGTCGCCCGGGCGCATGCGGTCGAGCAGGCTGGCCCGGCCGTCCTGCTGGATGCGCACGTCCAGCACCCCTTCCGCCACGATGAACAGCGAGCGGCCGTCCTCGCTCTGGCGCACCGCCACGGTGCCGGCCGGCAGCTCCAGCCGGCGCAGGGCCTGGGCCAGCTCCTCGATCTCCTCGTCGCGGAAGGCGGAGAACAGCTCCAGCTGCCGCATCAGGCTGCGGCGCAGCGCGCCGGGCACCCGCACCCGCGGCTGCGGCTGGTGGGCGCGAACGTCCTGCTTGGGGTGCGCCAGTTCGATCCCGGCGCGGGCGAGGTTCTGGAGGATGGCGCTCGCCACCGCGTCGCGGCACGCCGCCAGCCGGCCGTAGTCCGCCACCCAGAAGCGCGCCTGGTAGACCACGCCGCTGGTGCCGATGGACTCCACCACCACGTCGGGCCGCGGCTCGGCCAGCACGCCGTCGGCGCACACCAGGGCGGAGAGCAGGACGCGCTTGGCCCGCGCCACCGGCACCTCCTCGTCCAGCGTGATCGGCACCGATGCCCGGAAGCCGGTCCCCGGCCGGCTGAAGTTGACGAAGCGGCTGCCGGCGGCGACGCCGTTGGGGACGATGACCGCGGTGCCCTCAGTGGTGATCAGCCGCGTGGCGCGCCAGTTGATCTCGTCCACCTGACCGGCCACGCCGGGCGCCAACTCGATCCAGTCGCCGATGCGGTAGGGCCGCTCGACGTTCAGCGCGATGCCGGAGAAGATGTCGGCGATCATGTTGCGCAGCGCGAAACCCAGCACCGCGATCAGCACGCCGGAGGTCGCCAGAAGCCCGGTCACCGGCTGGTCCAGCACCGAGCCGAGGATGGCGAACAACGCCGCGCCGTAGATCAGCGCGCGCAGGAGGTCGGCCAGCAGGCGCGGGATCGCCCGCGGCCGGCCGGCGCGCGTCGGCCGGTCCACCACCACGTCGAGTATGCGCGAGCCGAGCCACGCCGCGGCCAGCCACGCCGCGACGCCGATCGCCAGCGCGGCGCCGTCCGCCGCGCCGTCGCCGAGCAGCGCCGCGACCCGCCCATGCAGCCACGCCCGGTGCATCGCCGCGGCCGTCAGCGCCACGACCAGAAGGGCCGGCGGCAGCAGGTGTCGCGACGGTGGCGGCGGTGGGGGCACGGCGGTCCTGCTCCGGTGCGTCCTCCGACGATGGCATGCGCGCCGGTGCGGTCAACGCCGCAGACGGGGTGCGCGCTGCCGCCGAATCGGAGGGCGGTTCCAGCCACATGGGACAAATCACGCCACTGAAAAGGTATCCGAGCGGGCTTGTCGGATTACCCACGAATACTATGGCGCTTCTGCACCCGGCCGAAGACTAGGATGAACGTCATCGGTCCTACCAACGGTCATTATTGGGGGTGAGGCATGACCCGGATCGCTGCTCTCCTGCTCGGAACCGTCCTGCTGGTGCCCGCTCCGGCGCTGGCCGACCGCGAGAAGGCGCCCGACGGGGCGCGCGCCTACATCATCTGGCCGCACGACGGCACGGTGATTCCGGGCGGCAAGTTCTGGGTCCGCATGGGACTGCAGAACATGGGCCTGACCCCCGCCGGCATCCGCAAGCCCGACGCCGGCCACCACCACCTGCTGATCGACGCCGAGTTGACGAACCTCGACGAGCCGATCCCCAACAACAAGCAGAACCTGCATTTCGGTTCCGGCCAGACCGAGGCGCGCCTCGAACTGCCGCCGGGCCGGCACACCATCCAGATGGTGCTGGGCGACACCGACCATGTGCCGCACGACCCGCCGGTGGTGTCGCAGAAGATCACCGTCATCGTCCCTTGAACGAAGGGAGGTCGCCATGACCCCGTGGAAGACCGCGTTGCTCGGCGCCGGGTTGGCGCTGGCCTGCGTGACCGCTCCGCTCACCGACGCGTCGGCGCAGATCGACGTGCCGCTCAACCCCACCATGGGCGCCGATCCGCAGAGCGTCACGCCCGAGAAGCCGCCGGCCCCGGAAAAAGCGAAGCGCACGCCGGGGCGCAAGGACGCCTACCTCTACATCGGCTGGCCCAACAACGGCGAGACGGTGCGGTCGCCCTTCAAGGTGTGGTTCGGCATGCGCAACTTCGGCGTGGCGCCGGCCGGCGTCACCAAGGAGGGCACCGGCCACCACCATCTGCTGATCGACACCGATCTCGCCAACCTCGACGAGCCGATCCCCAACGACAAGAGGCACCTGCACTTCGGCAAGGGCCAGACCGAGACAGTGCTGGAACTGCCGCCGGGCCGGCACACCCTGCAGCTGGTGCTGGCCGACGCCGACCACATCCCGCACAACCCGCCCATCATGTCGAAGAAGATCACCATCACCGTCCGCGGCGAGGCGCCGCAGGTGTCGCAACGCTGAGCAAGGGGGAAGGGGGATGATGGTCGTGCGCAGACAGGGTCCGGCCCTGGGCCTGGTTCTTCTTCTCGCCGGTTGCTTCACGTCCGGCGAGAAGGCCTCTGTGGTGCAGCAGCCGAAGACGCCGGCCGTGCGCACCATCAGCAGCTTCAGCGAGGCGCTGCGCTGCATGGACCAGCTGATGTGGACCCACGGCAAGCGCGACATCTACATCACCTCCAACGGCCTGCCCGACGCCACCGGGCGGGTGGCCGGCGGCACCAAGGAAATGCTGATCACCGCCGTCTCGCGCATGTCGGAAGCCTCGAGCGCCTTCCGCTTCGTCGATTTCGAGCCGGCGCTGGACGACGTCAACGCGCTGTACTGGATGATCGGCGTGCAGCCGAACTTCCGGGCGCCGTCCTACTACATCCGCGGGGCGATCACGCAGCTCGACGACAACGTGGTCAGCGAGGCGGCGGGGGCGGGGCTGTCGCTGCCCTTCGCCGATCTGGGCATCTCGGCCGACCAGGTGGTCTCCATGGTGTCGGTCGACCTCAACATCGGCGAACTGGTGACCCGGCAGATCATCCCCGGCATGTCGTCCAGCAACACGCTGGCCGTGGTGTCCTCCGGCAAGGGCGCCGACGCCGGCGCGGTGATCGGCAAGGCCGGGCTGTCCTTCAACGTGGCGCTCAACAAGTCCGAGGGGCTGCACCAGGCGGTGCGCACTCTTGTGGAACTCAGCACCATCGAGGTGCTGGGCAAGCTGACCCGCACCCCGTACTGGCAGTGCCTGGGCATCGACCAGACCAACCCCGCCTTCATGGCCGAGGCGCGCAACTGGTTCGACAGCATGCAGCCGACGCAGCGCGTCAGCTTCGTGCAGCGCGTCCTGTCCTCGGAGGGCTATTTCGACGGGACCGTCAACGGCCAGTTCGACGAGCGCACCCGCGACGCGGTGTCGCGCTGGCAGGCGGACAACGACCTGATCGCCACGGGACGCATCGACTTCGACACCTACCACCGCATGATGGCCAAGGACTCGGGCCGGAAGGCGTCGCCCGGCCGCATCCAGTCGGTCAGCAACGCCGGCGGCGAGGGCCTGCCGCGTCCCGCGCCGACGCCGGCCGGCGCCGGGCCGGACCTCGTGCTCACCTCCGACCGCGGGCCGACGCCGCGCTACCGGGCGGGCGAGGCGCTGGTGGTGCGGGTGCAGCCGACCTCCGACGGCTTCGTCTACTGCTATTACAAGGACGCGGGCGGCACGGTGGCGCGCATCTACCCCAACCGCTTCCAGCCCGACGCCTTCGTCGAGGCCAACCGGCAGGTGGAGATCCCGCCGGGCGTGCAGAAGCCCTTCAACCTGCGCATGGACCGGCCGGGCGCGGAAGAGGCGGTGGCCTGCGTGGTGTCGCGCGACGAGATCGGCGTGCGCATCCCCGACCAGTACAAGCGCGAGGACCTGCAGCCCATCCCCGGCGCCGCGCTGTCCGACGTGGTCAACGCCTTCAGCTCCGCAAGGGGCGGGGAGGGGACGAAGACCCGGCAGCTGAACGTCAAGGTGCTGCCCGGCACCGTGGCGCAGGGGGAATGATTCCGCCGGCCATTGTGGCCCGGCTCACAGAACGGCGGGGGTGCCGGTGCCAGGATCGCGGGCATACGACGCTCCCGTCCAGCCCATGGAGGCTTCCATGCCGAAGCACGTTCTCACCCTCGCCCTGCCGCTCGTAGCGGCGCTGTGCGCCGGCCCGGCGCTCGCCCAGACCGTGGAGGGGGCCGGTTCCTCCAAGGTGATGATGTTCGACCGGCCGCCGAGCGTCGATGAGCTGCGGCAGGTGGTCACTCCCGAGCCCAAGATCCGCACCCGCAGCATCGAGATCATCGGCGGGGCCGCCAGCAGCGCCGCCCAGCGCCCGCGCCCGACCGATTCCGTGAACTACGCCCCGCCGCCGGCCCCGGCGCCCGAGGCGAGCCGCCCGACCCCGGCCGCCGCGCCCAAGGCCGCCCGGCCGGCGCCGCAGCCCGCCCCGCAGGTCGCCGCCACGCCCGCCGCCGCCCCGGCCGCGGCCATGCCCGAACCCGCGGAGCAGCCGCAGGCCTTCGGTTTCCGCATCAACTTCGCCTTCAACTCGGCCGAGATCCCCACGGAGTCCCGCTCCTACATCGACGCCGTCGGCGGCCTGCTGAAGGAGGATCCGTCGCTGAAGCTGGTGGTCGAGGGGCACACCGACGCGGTCGGCACCCTCGCCTACAACCAGACGCTCTCGCAGCGCCGGGCGATCTCGGTGGGCGAGTACCTGGTGCGCGTGCACGGCGTCGATCCGCAGCGCATCGCCGTGGACGGCAAGGGCCCGTCCGAGCCGATCGCCGCCGACCCCTACGACGGCCGCAACCGGCGCGTCGAATTCAAGCCGGCACGCTGAGCGGGGAGGGGAGCGCCATGAGACGCTGGATCCTCGCCGTCGCCGCGCTGGGCCTGCTCGCGGCCGGCGAGGCCGGCGCCACGGTGGACAAACGCAAGGACGGCAAAGCCACGGGGCCGACCAGCGGCGGCGAGGCCGTCGCCCCCTCGGACAAGAAGGTGCGGGTGCAGTGCTGGCAGGCCGGCCGCAAGATCATCGACGAGTCCGAACTGGCGGTCACCTCGCTGAGCATCGCCAACCAGGTGAATGCGGTGCGGCTGCGCCGGCTCAACGGCACGGATGGGCCGGTCACGCTGCTCACCCAGTCGCGCACCACCTGCCTGCTGGCGCCGCATGAATGAAACCGTGTCCGCATCGGCCCCCCACCCAACCCTCCCCCACTGCGCGGGGGAGGGCTTGTTGCTCCTCCCCCCGTCGAAGATGGGGGAGGTCGGGAGGGGGGCCGGACGCGAACACGCCCCACCTGTCGCCCGCCTCACAGTTCCCCATGCCGACGAAGCTCAAACTCGAGGGCACCGACGGCCGCCGGCCGTCCCCAACGCCATGAGGTGCCGACCATGCCCATACATCACCGACGACCGGCCGTCCGGTCCGCCCACGCGCCGCCGCTCGACGCCGTCCTGATCCGCCTGCTTTCCGCCACCGCCGCCGCCGCCGTGGCGCTGGGCTGCGCCGCCGCCGCCCGCGCCGAGGCGGTGGTGGTCGCCTCCACCGCCCCCGCCTACTCGCTCGGGCAGGTGGTGCCGGACGGCGCCGCCGTACAGGTGCCGGACGGCGCCAGCGCCGTCTTCCTGTTCTCCAGCGGCCGCACCGTCCGCGTCCGCGGCCCCTACGAGGGCAACCTCGACAAGGCGCCGGAGAAGGAGGAGCGCGCCGGCTCCAGCGTCAAGGCCAGCGACCGCTTCGTGCAGAGCGACCTCGGCGCCGCCCGCGCGCTGGGCAACCCGCTGGACAAGGCGGTGGAGCGCGCCTTCACCATCGACCCCGCGGTGTCCGGCACCTACTGCGTCAAGGCCGGCAGCCCGCCGGCGCTGCGCCGGCCCGCGCAGGCCAACCCGGAGCCCATCGTGCTCCAGGACGTCGGTCGCGGCGTCAGCGCCAACGTGACCTGGGCCGGCGCCGCGGTCCCCTGGCCGCGCGAACTGGCCCTGTCCGACGGCACCGAGATCCGCGTCAGCGGAACCGACGGCGCGCCGCGCACGCTGCGCTTCCGGCAGGTCGACGCCACGCCGGGCGGCAGCGCCGCGCTGGCGGTGCGCATGGCTGCCGTCGGCTGCGCCAGCCAGGCCGGCCTCGTGCTGTCGTCGCTGCGCGACGCCACGGTGCCGCTCGACCTCTACCTGTCCGCAGAGCGCAGCGGCGTCCGCGCCGGGGAGGAGGTCCGCCTGCTGCTGCAGACCAACCGCGACGCGCACGTCTATTGCTGGCTGCGCAATGCGCGCGCCCAGCTGATCCCGGTCTTCCCGTCCGGCTCGGCCAGCGCCGCGGTGGAGGGCAGCGCGCCCCGCGCCCTGCCGCTGCGCGCCGACTCCCCCGGCGACGCGGAGGTGCGCTGCGTCGCCTCCAGCCGCAGCCTGGACGCCGAGCTGCCGGGGCGCGGCGAGGCGTTCCGTCCGCTGGACGACAGCGCCGTGGTGGCGCTCGACCGCACGCTGTCGCGGTTGCGCGACGCCGATCTGGCGTCGTCGCAGGTCGTCGTCCGGGTCCGCTGAGGGGAGGCAACGGCCACGCATGGACGGCGGACCCGCAGCCCCCCCCCGGCCGGCCGCGCCACCCGCTCCGGACGAGGTTCCGAAGGGCCGGGGGCGCGGCCGGGCCGGGGCATGGCTGGTGGCGGCCATCATTCTCGGCACGGCGGCGCTGTCGCTGGCGATGACGCGGCTGGTGCCGCCGCTGCGTTCGGCAGACGAGACCTTCGGCGACCTGCTGATCGCCCACGCCAGCCCGCCCGCGGCGCAGCATCCCGGCGTCGCCCTGGTGGTGCTGGGCGAAGACAGCTTCGCCACGCTGGCCTGCCGCTCGCCGGTCGACCGCGGCTTCCTGGCGGGGCTGGTCGAGCAGCTCGCCGCCGCCCGGGTGCGTGCGGTGGGCATCGACATCCTGTTCGACCAGCCGACCTTTCCCGCGCTGGACGAGCGCCTGCACACCGCGATGCGCGACTCCCCCGTGCCGGTGGT
>Ga0196970_1000953_pt1 | contig 24499 bp, 21 predicted proteins | sample S1v_513CmetaG_FD_148672 | JGI IMG/M metagenome (GOLD analysis project Ga0196970, IMG submission 148672) | Soil microbial communities from Anza Borrego desert, Southern California, United States - S1+v_5-13C | ecosystem: Environmental > Terrestrial > Soil > Desert | place: USA: California... | reverse complement strand
GGTTTTCGGGAAGCACCCAAGTTTCGTGTTTCACATAACCGGCGGCCGCCAGACCCGCGCGCATCTGCTTCATATAAAAGCTCGACGGTTTCTTTGCGGAGGTTTTGGCGCGCTCGCCTTTCGGGCTTGCTGCGGCGTGCGCCTTCGAGCGGCTTGTCATGGCTTGAATCCGGTTATGAATGTCTCACGCGTGGGCCACACTACAATCAATTCAAAGTGCCATCAATGACTCACGCGTGAGATTTTCATGACAGGTGCAAAAAGGCCCGCAACGCGGCGGGCCAGTGGGCATTGCAGTTGTTGCTAGGCGTTGCTGCGCAGGAATTCGTCAGTCGACACCACGCTGGCGTAAGCGAAACCCAGCGCCGACATGAACGCGGCGTGCACATGCGCGGCCGGCACGGTCAGGCCGTTGAATTCCAGTTCACGGCTGGCGCAGGCATCGTGAACGACTGTGACGCTGTAACCCATGTCTGCCGCTGCGCGAGTGATGCCATCGACGCACATGTGGCTCATGCTGCCGACCACGACCAGGTCGGTAACGCCTTTGTCGTCGAGGACCGCTTTCAGATCGGTTTCGCGGAACGAGTTGACGAAGTGCTTGAGCACCACCGGTTCGTCGGCAAGGTTGAGCACTTTCGGATGCAGTTTGGCGCCGTCTGAACCTGGGGTGAAAAACGGCGCGTCAGCCGACGTGAATTCGTGGCGAATGTGCACCACCGAATCGCCCGCCTCGCGGAAGGCTCCGATCAGTCGGGCGGCATTGTCGGCAGCGGCAGCGGCGTCGGCACCGGCCAACGGCCACTTGCCTTGAGGGAAGTAGTCATTCTGGATATCGACTACGATGAGCGCTTGCTTGGTCATGGGTGTGTCCTCGATGTGCTGGCTGGAAGTGACTCCAGTATTGGCGCTGATAAGCGATTCGAGGATTGGCCGCACCGACAATAGACAGGGGAAAACTGACAATGGGCGCAGAAAACGCCGCCATCGCTGAACTCGGTGTGCTGATTTATCCCGGCGCGCAGATGGCGGCCGTGCATGGGCTGACTGACCTGTTTGCAGTGGCGAACCGGATTGCTGCCGAGCAGCAGGCTACCCAATTGCCAATGCTGCGGGTCAGCCACTGGCAGGTCGAAGGCGATCAGCCGCCGGTGCGGATTTACGCCAGTCTTGCGGGCGATGAATCCAGTTTGCAGGCCGTGCTGATTCCGCCGTCGATCAGTGGCTTTTCGGCGGCGCACATGCCGACTCGGCTGATGCAATGGCTACGTGATCAACACGCAAGCGGGGCAACGCTGGGCGGGGTCTGCGTGGGTTCGCTGATGCTCGCCGAAAGCGGCTTGCTCGATGGCCGCAGCGCCACGGTGCACTGGACCGCGGCGCAGGGCTTCAGCGAACGCCACCCGAAAATCCAGCTCAAGGCCGACACGCCGATTGTCGACGATGGTGACCTGATCACCACGGCCGGGCTGATGGCCTGGTCGGAACTGGGCCTGCGCCTGGTCAACCGCTTGCTCGGGCCGAGCATCGCCACCCGCACCGCGCATTTTCTGGTGATGGAACACAGCGACAGTGCCAGCGCCTGTGGCAGCAATTTCGCGCCGATTCTCAGCCATGGCGACGCGGCGATTCTCAAGGTTCAGCACTGGCTGCAGAGCACCGGCGCGACTGATGTCTCGTTAACCTCGATGGCTGAGCGGGCAGTGTTGGAGGAACGCACGTTTCTGCGCCGGTTTCGTGCCGCGACCGGGTTGAAGCCGACTGAGTATTGCCAACATTTGCGGGTGGGCAAGGCGCGGGAGATGTTGGAGTTCAGCAATGGCACGATCGATCACATTGCGTGGACGGTGGGCTATCAGGATCCCGGCGCGTTTCGCGCGATTTTCAAGAAGATTACCGGGCTGACGCCGAGTGATTATCGGGGGCGGTTTGGTCTGTCCCGTTAGTCAGCAGCGCCTGAAATACCTGTGGGAGCGGGCTTGCCCGCGATTCGGTCTTTCAGCTCAACCCATAGGCGACTGACCTACCGAAATCGCTGGCAAGCCAGCTCCCACAGTTGTTTTGTGAAAGCCATTAATCGTGCAATTTGCCGGATTTTTTTGTGCTGTCGTGCAGTTTGAAACAGGCGTGGTGCCAGCATTTTCTCCGTAACTGATTGATTTTCATGAGCTTTGCTGCGTGCAGCGATTGGCCTGATCTCTGCACCTCTCAACGGGAAACCATTGAACCAGCAAAAGGGGAACGCATGACCCCGACACCGCGCAAGAAAATCGTTGTCGCTCACTCGGTGCGTCCCGACGCGCCGCAACATGAAGTACAGACCAACAAAGCCCTGGCGCGCTGGCTGGCGCAAATTCTCGGGTGCAAGTTCGGCGGCAGTTACGATGCGGAGAAACACCGCGGCCGCGACCTGTATCTATTACCGACGCAAACCATCGTCGGCACCGCCCACGCCGAGGAACTGGGCATCAGCGGCCCGGACGATCTTTGGGGCGGTTTCGTCGAACATGATTTCATCTGCACCAAAGCCATCAGCCACGGTTTGCGCAGCCACTTGGCCAGCGCGCCGTCGGGCTGGTCGCCGCTGTTTTCCGAACGGGTGCGCAACGTTGTGCTCGATGGGCTCAGCGTTTTCGCCTTGGAAGATGCACGGCCAGCTGCGGAACATCTGCTGTATGCCGGGCCGATCCGCATCAAGCCGATTCATGCCTGCGCCGGTCGCGGCCAGGAAGTCATCAAAAGCCTCGACGCCTTCGATGAAATCCTCGCCCGGCCCGATGCGGAAAAGCTGTTCAGCGAGGGCGTGGTGCTCGAGCAGGACTTGAGCAAAGTGGTGACCCACAGCGTTGGCCAGTCATTCATCGGCGGCAAGGTGCTGAGTTACTGCGGCGATCAATACCTGACCGAGGATGGCCAGGGCGAGGAGGTCTACGGCGGTTCCAATCTGCTGGTGGTGCAGGGTGGTTACGAAGCTTTGCTGGCGCTGGATCTGCCCGACGACGTACGTCTGGCCATCGAACAGGCCCAAGTGTTCGACAGCGCTGCGGATGAAGCCTACCCGCGCTTCTTCGCCTCGCGACGTAATTACGACATTGCCCAAGGCCTCGACAGCAGTGGCAACCCGCGCAGCGGTGTGCTCGAACAATCCTGGCGCATGGGCGGGGCGAGCAGTGCCGAAGTCGCGGCGCTGCAGAGTTTCGTCAACGATCCGGGGATGCGCGCGATTCGCGTGTCTTCGGTGGAAACCTACATCGATCAGGCGCTGCCGGTGGACGCCATCGAGGTCTATCGCGGCCCCGCCGAAAGCAGCGACTTTCTTCTCAAATATGTAACGGTCAAATCCTATGACGGCTAGAAGCGAAAGCATTCAAATCGACATTGATGATGAACAGATGAGCGGGACTTTTCTCAGCCCGAAATCGAAAGTCCCCGGCGTGCTGTTCGTGCACGGTTGGGGCGGCAGTCAGGAGCGTGATCTTGAACGCGCCAAGGGCATCGCCGGTCTGGGTTGCGTGTGCCTCACCTTCGATTTACGCGGGCACACCGGCGGTACCGGTATTCCGCTGAGCCGGGTGACCCGTGAGGACAATCTGCGCGACTTGCTCGCCGCCTACGATCGCTTGCTGGCGCATCCGGCGCTCGATACTTCGGCGATCGCCGTGGTCGGTACCAGTTATGGCGGCTATCTGGCCTCGATCCTCACGTCATTGCGCCCGGTGCGCTGGCTGGCGCTGCGGGTGCCAGCGCTGTACCGCGACGAGCAGTGGCACACGCCCAAGCGCGATCTGGACAAGGCGGATCTGCGTGACTATCGCGGCACGCTGGTGCGCGCTGACAGCAACCGCGCCTTGCATGCCTGTTCGCAATTCACCGGGGACGTGTTGCTGGTGGAATCCGAAACCGATGACTTCGTCCCACACGCGACGATCATGAGTTATCGCGCGGCGTGCCAGCAGACCCATTCATTGACGCACCGGATCATTGATGGTGCCGATCATGCGCTGAGCGATCCGGTGTCGCAGCAGGCGTATACCTCGATTCTGGTGGACTGGATAACCGAGATGGTGGTCGGGGAGCGGTTGAGTATCATTCAATCCAGATGATCTGCGTCGTTTTGCAGGACGCCATCGCGAGCAGGCTCACTCCTACAAGGGAACGCATTCCAAACTGTAGGAGTGAGCCTGCTCGCGATAGCGGTATCCCATCCAACATAACTTTCAGGAAGGTTTCTTCTCGATCCGCAACGCCTTCGCCTTCGCTTCCACAACCAGATACATCACCAGCGTGATCAGCAGCGGCAACAGAAAGTAAATCGCCCGATACGCCAGCAATCCCGCCACCAGACTGCCGCGCGATACCTCATGTTGCAGCAGCGCCACAAACACCGCCTCGAGCACACCAAGCCCGGCCGGGATATGCGTGATGACCCCGGCAATCGCACTGATCAGTAGCACGCCTAGCACCAACGGATAATCGAGTTTGCTTGGCAACAGGGTGAAAATCACCGCGGCCATCAGCGACCAGTTCAACGCGCCGAGCAGTAGTTGCAGCACCGCCATGCGCAGCGACGGCAGGTTGATTTCGACGTTGCGAATCGACCATTCACGGCGTTTGGAAAAGCGGCACGCGGCCAGGTAACCCGCGCTCACCAGCAACAGCAAAACGCCGATGCCCTGCAACGCGGTGCTGCTGATTTTCCAGCCCGGCGGCATGCTCACCAAACCACTGGTGAACACCACGCCAGCGATGGTCATGTAGCCGAACCAGTTAGTCGCCAGGCTCAGGCCGAGAATCTTGGCGATGTTGCTTTTGCTCACTCCCAGTCGTGAATACAGGCGATAGCGCATGGCGATCCCGCCGACCCAAGCGCTGAGATTGAGGTTGAATGCGTAGCTGATGATTCCCACCGGCAGGATCTGTTTCCAGGTCAGATCCTGACGAATGTAAGTGCGGCCGATCAGGTCGAAACTGGCGTACACCAGAAAGCTCAGCAGCGTCAGGCTGGCAGCGATGATCAGCGTACGCACCTTGAAGTCGGCGAGCGTTTGCAGGACCTCGGCCCATTCGATGCGCATGGCGAACATGGTCAGCAAGACGATCAGGGCGAGAAAGAACAGCAGCGTCAGCGGACGCTTCCAGCGGCTCCATTTCGAATGTTGCGCTGGCGCCGACTGCTCGGCCGAATGCGTTTCGGTATGGCTCATGTCAGGTTCCCTCGAAATGGCTTGAGCCTTGGTTTATGTGCCGGCAGCCAGCCGGCCATGGCCGGAAAATGCCGCAGGAAGTGGAACACCAGGAAACCCACAGTCATGTGCCAGATGCGCCCGCGCGGCAACTTCGCCGGGTCCATGGCTTTGCAGTGGTTGCGGCTGAGGTCTTCGAGGCGTTCGTACAGATGTTGATTGAATGCGCGATCGCGGATCAGCACATTAGCTTCAAGGTTCAGCGACAGGCTCAGCGGATCGAGATTGCTCGAACCGACGGTGCTCCATTCTTCGTCCATCAATGCGACTTTACCGTGCAGCGGACGCTGGCAATATTCGTGAATCTGCACGCCGGCCTTGAGCAGATAATCGTAAGTCATGCGCGCGGCGATCTTGGCCACCAGCATGTCCGGCTGACCTTGCAGAATCAGCCGTACCTCGACGCCCCGGCGCGCGGCATTACGGATCTCGCGCAGCAAGCGATAGCCAGGGAAGAAATAGGCATTGGCGATCACCACCCGGTGTTTGGCGTGGCGCAGCGCCTGCAAATAAACATCTTCGATGTCGGTGTGGTGCTGGTCGTTATCGCGAAACACCAGACGCACCTGGCCGTCGTGGTCGTTGAAAGCCATTTCGGCACGCCGTTGGCGCCGGCGTTGCCACCAGAATTTCGCCCGTCCCGGACGACCGCTCTGCAGCAAGGCGAAGTGGTGAATATCAGCCACCGCCGGGCCCTGGATTTCCACCGAGTAATCCTGCTTGGCTTCGGGGCCGAAATCGGCCAGGTGATCGCCGGAGAAATTGATCCCGCCGATGAACGCGATCGTGCCGTCGACCACCACGATCTTTCGGTGCAGACGGCGGAACCAGTTAGTGCGAATGCCCAAGTGCTTGGGGGCGGGGTCGAAGATCTGCAAATGCACGCCGGCGTCGCTGAGTGCCGTGAGGTAGCTGGTGCTCAGCTCGCCACAGCCAAAGCCGTCAAGGCTCACCGTGGTGCGCACGCCACGCCGGGCGGCGTCGATGAGAATTTCTTGAAGTTCGGCGCCGACCTTGTCTTCAAAGACGATAAACGTCTCGAGGAGAATTTCACTTTTCGCCGCACGCATTGCCGCAAACACCCGCGGGAAATATTCCTCGCCGTTTTCCAGCAGTTCGATGCGGTTGCCGCCGTGCCAGCGGTATTGCACGTCAACGTGGCCGGGCTCGCGGACCGGCGGGGTGATGGTCATCGGCTCCACGGCGGATTTCTCCAGTGGCGAGCTGCTCATAATTGGATCTCCACCGATAACGGGACATGATCGGAAAGGTGTGACCAGGGCCGGTTCGCCAGAACTTTCGGCTGGCTGGCCTTGAGGTTGCGCACATAGATGCGGTCCAGGCGCAGGGCCGGCAGGCGCGCCGGAAAGCTGCGTGCCGGTTTGCCCTGATGTTCGGCGAACACTTCGCGCAAGCCGCACGGCTTGAGCTGCGCATCGGCACGCTGGCGCCAGTCATTGAAATCGCCGGCGACGATCACCGGCGCGTCCTGCGGCAATTCGGCCAGACGCTGCATCAGCAGATCCAGTTGCGCGTTGCGATGGCTCTCGCGCAAACCGAGGTGCACGCAGATCGCATGCACCTCGGCACCGTCGCCGGGCAAGCGCAGCACGCAATGCAACAGGCCGCGGTTCTCGTGGCCGCTGATCGACACGTCGAGATTGTCGTGACGGATGATCTGGAATTTCGACAGCAGCGCATTGCCGTGGTCGCCATCCGGGTACACCGCATTACGCCCGTAGGCAAACTGTGGCCAGAGGCTGTCGGCGAGAAATTCGTACTGCGGCATCGTCGGCCAGTTGTCGAAGCGCTTGTGGTGATGTTCGTGGGTGCCGTGGACTTCCTGCAAAAACACCACATCGGCGGCGACGCTGCGCACCGCCTCGCGCAACTCCGGGAGGATGAAACGCCGGTTGAGCGCAGTGAAACCCTTGTGCGTGTTGACCGTCAGCACGGTGAAGGTACGTACCGACGGCGCGCTTACCGAGCCTTCATCGGTGAAGCCGACCGGTTCTGGAATGCTCATGCCAACACTCCTTCGCCAGCGGGTTCGCCAGGGGCGGTGGCGAGGTCCTTGTCGAGATCGAAACGCTGCAGCAGGTTACGCGCGTCGTAGGGCGCGCGGACCTTGATGTCGTTGTCGAAATAGCAGAACACTTCGCGGGATTTGCGCGCGCGCGGTTTCAGGCGCGGGGCGATCAGCTGCGCATCCTGCGGTTGCCCGCCGTGATGCCAGGCGTCGATGCGCTCGGCCCAGCGCTCCAGGGCCTCGGCGCTGTAGCCGCTGGCGTAGAGCTCTTCGGCACCGTGCAGACGCAGGTAGACAAAGTCGCTGGTGACGTCTTCGCGGTACGGCCATTTATTGGCGGTGTCGGCTATCACCAGTGCGGTGTTGTGGCGCTTGAGCAAGCGTACGAATTCGGGATCGATAAAGCTGTCGTTGCGGATTTCCACCGCATGGCGCAGGGGCTTTTTACGCCAGGCTTTGACGCTGACCGGGCCACGCAGGTGCTCATCGTGCTGACGGGCGAGTGCGGCGGCGGCTTCGGTATCGCGAGGCAATTGGGCGAGGAAATTTTCGAAGCGCTCAGGCTCGAACTTGAAGTTTGGTGGGAACTGCCAGAGGATCGGCCCGAGCTTTTCCTTGAGTTCCAGCACGCCAGAAGCAAAGAAATTCGCCAGCGGCTTTTCGATTTCGCGCAAGCGCCGCACATGAGTGATGAAGCGTGGCGCCTTGACGCTGAACACGAAGTCGTCCGGGGTCTCGGCGTACCACTGGGCGTAGCGTTCCGGCCGTTGCAAGGCGTAGAACGATCCATTGATTTCGATGCTGTTGACGGCGCGCGAGGCGAATTGCAATTCGCGCTTCTGCGCCAGCCCCTTCGGGTAGAAATCCCCGCGCCACGGGGTGTAGCGCCAGCCTGAAATACCGATGTGAATCGCCGCCATCCCATCCTCCCGTAGAAAGTCCTCGTGTTGCCGGTGTTTTGTGATGACTGCGGCGGGGGCGGGAAAGTTTCGGCGGTGTTACGGGCGGTCGCCTGAGGGGCGAAGATCAAGAGCTTACCCCCTCATCGGAACGCCGCCCGCCCAGCCCTCTCCCTCAAGGGGGCGAGGGGGAAAGGGAGCAGATCTTCATGGTCTTCAGGACTTGAGTTCGACTCAAGACTTGCAGTTGGTGAGTTTGGTCATGCAACTCGGTCGGCTCCCTCTCCTGGGGGAGAGGGCTGGGCGGGCGGCGTTCCGATGAGGGGGGCTCTTGAACTTGCCGCGCAATTACCGATCAGTTCCTTACAGGTTCATCCACAGGAGTCCCGCGTGTTGACCAGGTTCAGGATCGCCATTGTGCTGGGCGCGCTGCTGTTTATCGGCGCCAGTGAAGTCGAGGCTGCTGCGTTACCGGGCGTTCCGGCCAGCGCCGGAACCAGCGAAAAAGCCGCCGAACCCGAGCCGCTGGTGCAGGGCGGACTGCTCGGTGCGATCAGTACGAGCATCGATGACGTGCAGGAAAAACTCGACCTCAACGAAGATCTGGTCGACGCCTGGCGCCTGCGCGCCGACCGCGCCGCCGACGAAGTCGACAAACTGGTCAAGCAACCCTCGAATCGCTCGGGCTGGAGTGTCGCCGGCGACTTCCTCACCTTGTCCGGCGCCTGGCTGGGCAGCTTTGCCGTGCTGACTGTCCTCGGCAGCCTGTTGACCAAACATCTGCGCGAAGGCCGCTGGCTGCGCACACGCCAGCGTGGTCAGGATCTGCTCGGTTATCTGCTGCCGTATACCGTGCCAGCGTTGATCTGCCTGCCACTGACCCTTTATGTGAGTCATTTTCTGCAAGCCTCGGTTGGCCGCGCCTTGGCGCTGTGTCTGGCTTACGCGACCAGCAGTGGCATCTTTTCCACTTCGATGCTGCTGTGCGTGGTCGTGGTGTTCAATGTCGGGCACAAACGTACCGCCGCGCGAATCATCCGCCAATACTGCCCGCGACCGCTGTTCCTGATCGGCTTTCTCGCCGCGCTCAGCGATGCCTTGACCAGTCCGCAGATCGCCCGGCAACTGGGCGGCAACATCACCAGCAGCATCGCCGTGTTCACTGGCCTGATCGCCTCGATCATCTTCGGCTTGCTGGTGATCCGCCTGCGTCGTCCGGTGGCGCATCTGATCCGTAACCGCTCGCTGAGCCAGCGCCTGAAACAGCCGTCGCTGCAAGAGTCGCTGCGGATTTTTTCCGGGCTGTGGTATTGGCCGATCGTGCTGATGGTGCTGGTCTCGGCGGTGAGCCTGATCGGCATCGGCGAGGACAACCAGAAAGCCCTGCGCTGTGCCTTGTTCACCACGGTCTTGCTGATCGGCACGGTGTTTCTCAGCACAGTGCTGCAGCACCTGTTCAAGTCGCGCAAGGCCGAAGCGATCCAGCGCAGCAGCGCCTACAAGGAACGTTTTCTCAGCCTGTTGCACGCGTTGTTGCGGATCGTCATCGCGATTGCCTTCCTCGATATTCTTGGGCGGATCTGGGGCGTGTCGCTGCTCGATTTTGCCCAGAGCAGCGCGGTGGGCCGGGCGATCAGCGAGGCGTTGAGCAGCATCGGCCTGATCTTTCTGGTGACGTGGCTGCTGTGGGTGGTGCTGGACACGGCGATTCAGGAAGCGCTGAAACCGCCGCTGAGCAAACGCGCAGCGCGCCAGCCGAGCACGCGGGTAAAAACCATCCTGCCGCTGCTGCGCAACGCGATCAAAATCATCCTGGTGGTGATCTGCGCGATTACCACCATGGCCAATCTGGGGATCAACGTTGCGCCATTGCTGGCGGGTGCCGGGGTAGTCGGTCTGGCGATCGGTTTCGGCTCGCAGCAACTCGTTCAGGATGTGATCACCGGGTTGTTCATCATCATCGAAGACACCCTGTCGATCGGCGATTGGGTGGTGCTCGATTCCGGGCATGCCGGTACGGTCGAAGGGCTGACCATCCGCACCCTGCGCCTGCGCGACGGCAAGGGCTTCGTGCACTCGGTGCCGTTCGGCCAGATCAAAGCGGTCACCAACCAGTCGCGGCAGTTCGCCTTCGCATTTTTCTCGGTGCAGTTCACCTATGACACCGATGTGGACAGGGCCATCGAACTGATCCGCGAGACCGGCGATTCGATCCGTGAAGATCCGTTTCTCAAGTACAACCTGCAGGGGCCACTGGATGTGTTCGGGGTCGACAGGATGGACCTCAACGGGGTGGTGCTGACTGCGCAATTCCGCACGGTGTCGGGCGGACAATATGCGGTGAGCCGGGCGTTCAACCAGCGTTTGAAGAAGCTTGTGGATAACACCGCGAATGTGCATTTCGCCCAGACTTATCCACAGCAGGTGGTGTTGCCCAAGCGCCAAGCGGTGGATGAGGTGGCGGGGGTGGAGGCGCCGCAGGAATCGCGGATCTGATCTGAATTATGCGTTGCATGTCCCGGCCTCATCGCGGGCAAGCCCGCTCCCACATTGGTTTTGTGTACACCGCAGAACCCTGTGGGAGCGGGCTTGCCCGCGATGAGGCCAGAACAGACGCCTTCAATGCCGGATCAGCTTGCTGTACACCTGCTCCGCCGCCGTCTGATCCAGCTCCGACCAAACCTGCTGCTTACCGGCAATCATTGCCGCCGCCGGAACCCCATCGCGATACACCAGCCGATTACTCGCCAGCGCCGGCACTTTCACCCCCGGCAACAAGGTCCCGGCGAGGTTCAACGGGTCGACGCCGCAGACCATCACCAGACTGCCGTCGTGCGGGCGCCGGCGTACTTCGCGCAACAAGGGAATTGCCTCGGGCAGGGCAAACTGCTCGCCCGCCAGACCACTGACAAAGCGTCCGCCACGAATCTCGCCACGCGCTTCGAGTCGATGGAACGTGCGCAATAGCTCGCGCCAGCTCGGCAACCAGTCCGCCTCACGTTCAAGCAAGCGCCAGAACACCACGCCGTAGCGGCGCAGCAACGTCATGGCGACATGCTCCAGCGTTTGACTGTTGTCCACAGTCGCACCGCGCCGTAACAAGGCCCAGCGTCCGGCATCGTCCATGCCACCGACAAACGCGCCGCGCCCGCGTCGACTGCTGCGCTGCTGGCGCTTGCTCGGCGGCGTGATCAGTGCGCGCAGGCCGGCGAAGCTGTCGGCGTTTACCAACCCGGCGCCGACCAGTTCCTGCAAGGCGATCTCCAGTTCGCTGCGCAGCAGGTGCGCTTCGTGAATCAGCTCATCGAAAAACAACGCGCCATGCTGGCTCAAGGCGTCGAAGACCTTGCGGGTTTTCGGCGACAGTTCGTCTGCCGGCGTCTGTTCGGCCAGCGCACTCCACAAGCCGACCTGAGCGCGCGGCAGCAACACAATCGGCGTGCTGCGCAACGCCGTGCCGCTGACCTTTTGCCGAGCGCTGAGGCGCGTCCACACCAGTTTGCCGTTGCGGCACAGATCATCCAGCCAGCTCGGCGAATAGTCCTTGAGCCGCGCCGGCAGGATGTCGCTGTCCCACGCCGAAGCCGCCGCCGCGTAGCCTTCGAACTGGCCGACAATGGCCGGCAACACAGCGCTGCCCTGACCGCGCGTCGAGGCTGACAGGTGCTGCCAGTCGAACAGAAAGCGCATGAAATCCTGCAACGCCACCGGTTCGATTTCCCGGCGCAGACGCTTGACCGTGTAGCGATGGATGCGCGCGAGCAGATGCCGTTCGCACCATTCCTCGTCATTCAGGTTCGGCGTGAATTGGCCGCGCAGCACATAACCTTCGCGCTCCAGTTGAGTGAGGGCTTGAGCGACCTGCGCAGTCGGCAACGCCAGCGGTTGGGCGATGGCGAGTAACGGCAGCGGGCCGAACCCGGCGAGGCGCGCGCGGATCACTTCGAGCAAGGCGTCATCGAAACTCCACGCTGCGTCGAAGCCGGGCAATGCGTCCAGCTCGCGCTGCGGCGTGGCCTGTGGATAAAGCGCTTGCAGGCAGGTCAGGCGCTCGCGGGCCAGCCACAAAGAATGCTCGGCATCGACCTGCAGACAACACGCGCGACCGCTGCTGGCCAGGGTCTGCAGCCACTCGCGCCAGCCGTCATTGGCGGCAACTTCCGCTGCGCTGATGCAAGCCAGGCTCATCAGCGCTTCGTGCATTTCATCCACCGAATTCGCCGTTGGCCAAGCCTCTTCGCGTACTGCGGCAATCGCGTCGGCATCCAGCGCACCGAGGTCATCGGTCGATTGCGGATCGCTCCAGCGCCGGTTGATCACCGCTTGCGTGCGGCGCTCTTCCAGCGGCGCGTCATCGAGAAAGGTGTACGGCCGCGCGCTGAGAATTTCTGCGGCGAGCGGCGAGGGCGCCGGCAGGTCGCGGCTGATCAGGCGCACCTCGCCGCGTTCCATGCGTCGCAACAGCGTAAGCCAGCCTTCGCTGTCCATCGCTTCGTGCAGGCAGTCGTCGAGGGTTTGTTCGATCAGCGGGTGTTCGGGAATCTCTCGTTCGCCGGCGAGGTTTTCCAGGCAGGCGATCTGATCGGGAAACACGCTGGCGATCAGGTCTTCGCTTTTCATCCGCTGCAACTGCGGCGCGACTTTGCGCCCGCCGGTAAAGCGTGGCAGCGCCAGCGCGACCCCGGCATTCCAGCGCCAGCGCACGCCGAACAGCGGCGCGTCGAGCACCGCCTGGATGAGGATGTGTTCGGCACTGTTGCTGTGCAGGTAGCGCCAGACGTCGTCGAGTTCAAAGCTGTGACTGGTCGACAGCGACAGCACGATTGCGTCTTCGCTGGCGGCGGCCTGCAATTCGAAATTGAAGGTGCGGCAAAAGCGCTTGCGCAGGGCCAGGCCCCAGGCGCGGTTGATGCGGCTGCCGAACGGCGTGTGGATGATCAGTTGCGTGCCGCCGGATTCGTCGAAAAACCGCTCCATCAGCAGCGTGTCCTGCGAGGGCAGGGCGCCGAGGGTCTGCCGCGCACGGGCCAGATACTCGACCAGTTGTTCGGCGCTGGCTCGGTTCAGGCCCAAGGTCTGGGTCAGCCAGTCGAGCGCCGGTTGCAGATCGCCGGGGCTGGCGCCGAGCAGTTCGTCTAGCTGCGCTTGCAGGCGTGCCACCGCGGCGGACAGCTCATCGCTGCGCCCCGGCGCTTCGCCGAGCCAGAACGGAATGGTCGGCGGCTGGCCGTGGGCATCCTCGACCCGTACCTTGCCGGCCTCTACGCGCAGGATACGGTACGACGTATTGCCGAGCTGGAACACGTCGCCGGCAATGCTCTCGACGGCGAAGTCTTCGTTGACGCTGCCGATGTTCAGGCCCTGCGGTTCGAGCAGCACGCTGTAGTCGGCGTTGTCCGGAATCGTCCCGCCGCTGGTCACCGCGGTCAGTTGCGCGCCGCGCCGGCCGCGCAAGGTGCGGCTGACGGCGTCGCGGTGCAGGTACGCGCTGCGGATGCCCTGGCGGCCGTTGTAGCCTTCGGCGAGCATGCTCAGCAGCGCCTGATAGTGTTTTTCGTCGAGATCGCGATAGGGCGCGGCGCGGCGAAACATGGCCAGCAAGGCGTCTTCCGGCCATTCCTGACAGCTGACCTCGGCAATGATCTGCTGCGCCAGCACATCCAGCGGCGCTTGCGGTATGTGCAAAGTGTCGAGTTCACCACGACGCACGCAATCGAGCAGGGCGGCGCATTCGATCAGATCGTCACGGGTGGTGGCGAACAACCGTCCCTTCGGCGTGCCGCCGACCTGGTGGCCCGAGCGGCCGACCCGCTGCAGGAAGCCGGCAATCGAGCGCGGCGAACTGATCTGGCAGACCAGATCGACTTCGCCGATATCGATGCCCAGTTCCAGCGACGCGGTGGCAATCAGCACCTGCAGTTCACCGCGCTTGAGCCGCTGCTCGGCATCGAGGCGAAACTCCTTGGCGAGACTGCCGTGGTGCGCCGCAACGGCGGATTTGCCGAGGCGTTCGCTGAGGTGTCGACTTAGGCGTTCGGCCAGGCGCCGCGTGTTAACGAAAATCAGCGTGGTGCGATGTTCCCGGGCCAGTTCGGCGAGGCGGTTGTAGACCAGCTCCCAGACGTCGTTGGCCATCACCGCCGACAACGGCACCGGCGGTACTTCAATGCCCAGATCCCGTGGGCGGGCATGGCCAATGTCGATGATTTCGCAGGGCCGTTCATGGCCGACCAGAAACTGCGCCACGGCTTCGACCGGTTTCTGCGTGGCGGACAGGCCGATGCGCGTCAGCGGCTCGCTGCACAAGGCTTGCAGGCGTTCCAGACTCAAGGCCAGATGACTGCCGCGCTTGCCGGCGGCCATCGCGTGGATTTCATCGATGATCACCGTGCGCGTGGTGCCGAGCATCTTGCGGCCTGACTCGGAACCGAGCAGCACGTACAGAGATTCCGGCGTGGTCACCAGAATATGCGGGGCGGTCTTGCGCATGGCCGCGCGGTCTTTCTGCGGGGTGTCGCCGGTGCGCACGGCGGTGGTGATCTGCAGCTCGGGCAGGCCCAGTTGGCGCAGTTGTTCGGTGATGCCGGCCAGCGGATTCTGCAGGTTGATCTGGATATCGTTCGACAGTGCCTTGAGCGGCGAAACGTAAACCACCAGGGTTTCATCGGTCAGGCCTTGGGGGGCTTCCAGGCCGCGATGAACCAGATCGTCGAGGACGGCGAGAAACGCGGTCAGGGTTTTGCCGGAACCGGTCGGCGCGGCGATCAGCGTCGAACGGCGCTGACGAATCAACGGCCATGCACGGGCCTGGGCGGCGGTGACCGCCGGAAACGTGTGGCTGAACCAGGCGCTGACGGCAGGGTGGAAACCGGCCAAAGCGCTGTCGGCGGGGAGGGGGAGATTCATGGGTAAAGTTATGCGGGCGGGGGAGGGAAGATGCAAGTACCGCTGGGGATCTTCAGCGGCTGGAAGTACGCTATCGCGAGCAGGCTCACTCCTACAGGGGAACGCATTCCAAATGTAGGAGTGAGCCTGCTCGCGATAGCGGTAATCGGAACATTACAAATTGCGGGATGTGCACTTTGCGGATGACGGTTGCGCACTAAACCCGCAAAATGCAACGATTCCGGCAATTATCGACGACGGTTCCACGAGATCCGTTGCTAAAGCCATCGTTCCAATCAGACTGGGCCTGCTGACTCTATGCGAATGCGCCTTATGTTACTGGGCGGCGGAAATGCCCTTGGGCAGGCGCTGATTCGCCTTGGTGCGGAGGAAGACATCGGTTTCCTCGCCCCCCGCCCGCCCGAAAACGGCTGGGATGCCGCGAGCCTGACGCAACTGCTGGACGACACCCGTCCCGATGCGTTGATCAACCTCGCCTACTATTTCGACTGGTTCCAGGCCGAGACCGTCAGCGAAACCCGCATGGCCGGCCAGGAACGTGCGATCGAACGTCTGGCCGAACTGTGCCAGCACCACAACATCGTCCTCGTGCAGCCGTCGAGTTATCGGGTGTTCGACGGTTCGCGCGCTACTGCCTACAGCGAAAAAGACGAGCCGGTGCCGCTGGGCCTGCGCGGCCAGGCCTTGTGGCGTATCGAACAGAGCGTACGCGCCACGTGCCCGCAACATGTGCTGCTGCGTTTCGGCTGGCTGCTCGATGACAGCCCGGACGGCACCCTTGGGCGTTTTCTCGCCCGCGCCGAGCAACCGGAAGAATTGCTGCTGGCCGATGACCGTCGCGGCAACCCGACGCCGGTCGACGACGCTGCACGGGTGATCATTTCGGTGCTCAAGCAACTCGATTGCGCGGCACCGCTGTGGGGCACGTATCACTACGCCGGCCACGAAGCGACCACGCCGCTGGCGCTGGGCCAGGCGATTCTCACCGAAGCACGCAGCCTGCACGCGCTGGCCATCGAAGCGCCGACCGCTCAGGCCCACGCCGCACGGCCCGACGCTGCCGAAGAGCCGCAACACGCGGTGCTGGCCTGCAAGAAAATTCTGCACACTTTCGGAATCAAGCCGCGCGCCTGGCGTGCCGCACTCCCGGGCTTACTGGACAGGTTCTACCGTCATGGCTGAAGGTATCGTTCTCATCACCGGCGGAGCCGGTTTCATCGGCTCGCACCTGACCGACGCGTTGCTCGCCAAGGGTCACTCGGTGCGGGTGCTCGACGACCTGTCGACCGGAAAACGCAGCAACCTGCCGCTGGATAATCCCAAAGTCGAGTTGATCGTCGGCGATGTCGCCGATGCAGCACTGGTGGCGCAAGCCATGCACGGCTGCAGCGCGGTCGCCCATCTGGCGGCGGTGGCGTCGGTGCAAGCGTCGGTGGACGATCCGGTGAAGACTCACCAGAGCAATTTCATCGGTACGCTGAATGTCTGCGAAGCGATGCGTCTGGCCGGGGTCAAACGGGTGTTGTACGCCTCCAGTGCTGCGGTCTATGGCAACAACGGCGAGGGCGAGTCGATCAACGAAGACACGCCGAAAGCCCCGCTGACACCGTACGCCTCGGACAAACTCGCCGGTGAGCAGTATTTCGATTTCTATCGCCGCCAGCATGGCCTGGAACCGGTGATCTTCCGCTTCTTCAATATCTTCGGCCCGCGCCAGGATCCGTCCTCGCCGTACTCCGGGGTCATCAGCATTTTCAGCGAGCGTGCGCAGCAAGGTTTGCCGATCACCGTGTTTGGTGATGGCGAGCAGACGCGCGATTTTCTCTATGTCGAGGATCTTGTCAGTCTGCTGGTGCAGGGGATTGAAAAGCCTCAGGTGGAAATAGGCGCGGTGAACGTTGGCTGGAACCAGTCGATGAGCCTCAAGCAGATGCTCGAAGCATTGAAAGTGGTGGTCGGTGAACTGCCACCGATCAGTTATGGCCCGGCGCGGGCGGGTGATATCCGGCATTCGCGGGCGGATAACCGGCGACTGCTGGAGCGGTTTGAGATGCCGCGGCAGACGCCGATGAGTGTGGGGTTGGCGCGGTTGTTGGGGCGTGGCTAATAGCACCCTCATCGGAACGCCGCCCGCCTAACCCTCTCCCAGAGGGAGAGGGGACTGATTGAGGTGTTTGTGGGAAATACGCCGACTTGAAATACCAAGTCGAACTCAGGTTTTGAAGGACTCCAAATCGGCTCCCTCTCCCTCGGGAGAGGGCTGGGGTGAGGGGGTAGACTCAAACTCACCACGCATTCCAGGCAGACATGAAAAAGGCGCCCTTCAACAGGCGCCTTTTTCACGGCCGGAATAAACAATCCATCCCAGTGGCAAGGGGACATTGTCCCCCGATCAACGGCGTACCGTCGTCGTCAGTTCCATGCCTGCCTGCCACGAAGCCTCATTCACCACCACGTGAACGTTCGGTCAATCGACTCAGAACTTATAGCCCAAACCGACCATGTAGATGAACGGATCGACATCGACGTTGACCCGAGCGCGAGTGCCCGGCGCGACGGCGTTGTTTTCGACGGTGGCGCGGGTGTCGATGTCGATGTAGCGCACCTGGGCGTTGAGCATGATGTTGTCGGTCAGCATGTAGTCGGCACCGACCTGCCATGCCAGGCCCCAGGAGTTTTTCGCCTTGAAGTTGCTGAACCCGTTGGCGCTGGCTTCACTGCCGACGTGCTCGTCATAGATCCAGGTGTAGTTGATGCCGCCGCCGACGTAAGGCTGGAACGCCGATTTCGAATCCAGCGGGTAGTACACGACGCTGAGGGTCGGTGGCAGGTGTTTCAGTGTGCCGAGTTTGCCATTGGCAGCCGGCAGGGCGGTGCCCTTGAGCTTGACGTCGTGCTCGAACGGCGTGGCCGCTAGCAGTTCGAGGCCGACATGGTCGGTGAGCATGTAAGCGAAGTTCAGACCCAGCTGGGTGTCGCTGCTCATGGTCGCCTTGCCGCCCAGATTCGCGCCGCTCAACGGACCCTGATCGACCTTGACGCTGGAGCTGTCGGCCTTCGGGTTGACGGTGATCGCACCGGCGCGGATCAGAATATCGCCGGCCTCGTGGGCGTGGGCGAGCGGGGCTGCGAGCGCAAGGGCAAACAGCGAGGCGCTGAGCAAGGACTTGTTCATGGGGGCTCCGAAAGGACATAAGAAAAATCTGATGCCCTATGGTACGAAACCCGCTGATCCGGTCTTTTGACTCAGCTCAATGAAACAGTGATGGGAAAGTTTTGCAGAGCCTTTGATGGCCCTGTCGCGAGCAGGCTCACTCTAAAATTGGAACGCGTTCCCTTGTAGGAGTGAGCCTGCTCGCGATAGCAATTGATCAGACGATACAAAACTGCCGGACTCACTCCGGCAGCTCATACGCATAAATCTTCTGCGCCTCCATCTGATACCCGGCATCCGCCAGTTCGCTGCTCGACGCCTTGACCTGCAACGGCCCCTCGACCCAGTACGGCTGATACAACTCGTCGAGCTTCACGCCGAGTTCGCTTTTCACATGCACGATCTGGTTCGACGGCGGTGGCGGCACGTGGATGCAGGCGCCGAAATACGGCACCAGCAGGAAATCCGTGGTGCGGCCTTCTTCGCTGACTTCCAGCGGCACGATGTAGCCTGGCAAACGAATGTTCTGTCCGTCGAGACTTTGCACCACCGGCGCATTCGGCAGGTCCTGCTTGGCCGCCGGGGCGGATTCGGCCGACAGCGCATCGCCCATCTTCGACAGGTCATGCAGCGGGGTCATGTTCGGTACTTCCGGTGCGGCGTCCGGCGGAATCATTTCCGACCATGTCAGGTCCTTCGGCGCTGCTGCCCAAACGGGCAGGGCAATTATCAACAGCAGCGCGAGCACGGCGCGGGGCATGGTGGACTTCCTCATAAACGGATCGACAGGCCATCGGCCAAAGATTGGCGGTAAGCACGCCAGGCCGGCACGCTGCCCATCAGCAGCGCGGCCGCCAGAATGCCACCGAGCAGCGTCCATTCATACTCGCTCGGCCACGCCAGCGGCAGATACAAACCGTAATTGGCCTGCACGTAACCCTGCGCGGCGGCGATGCCGATGTACAGCAGCGCCAGTCCGGCGATCACCCCGGTCAATGCCAGGGCAAACGCCTCGAGCACCAGCAGGCTCGCGATGTGCCATGGCCGCGCCCCCACCGAACGCAGAATCGCCATCTCGCGGCGACGCTCGTTGAGGCTGGTGAGAATCGCCGTGAGCATGCCGATCAACCCGGTCAGCACGACAAACAGCGAGACCACGAACAAGGCTTTTTCCGCCGTGCTCATCAGACTCCACAATTCCTGCAGTGCCACGCCCGGCAGAATTGCCAGCATCGGCTCACCGCGGAATTCGTTGATCTCGCGCTGCAGTGCGAAGGTGGAAATCTTGCTGTTCAGGCCAAGCATGAACGCGGTGATCGCTTGCGGCGTCAGGTCCATGTTGCGCGCCTGATCCGCGGTGATCCGGCCGTTGCCGCGCGCCGGCACACCGTTGTGCCAGTCGATGTGGATCGCTTCCATGCCGCCGAGGCTGATGTGCAACGTGCGATCGACCGGGGTCCCGGTGCGCTGCAGGATGCCGACCACGGTGAACGGTTTGTCGTCGTGCTTGACCAGACTGATCGCCGCCACGCCGTGGGCCAGCACCAGTTTGTCGCCGAGCTTGTAGTGCAACGCTTCGGCGACTTCGGCACCGAGCACCACTTCGAACGGATCTGTCGCAAACGCGCGTCCGTCGGCCAGCGCCAAGTGCTGCTGACGGCCGTACTGGTAATGCTCGAAATAGGCTTCGGTGGTGCCCATTACGCGGTAGCCACGATGGGAGTCGCCGAGAGACATCGGGATCGCCCACTTCACTTTCGGGTTGTTGGCGAAGTGCTCGAAGCTGTCCCAGCGAATATTGTTGGTGGCATTGCCGATGCGGAACACCGAGTACAGCAACAGATTCACCGAGCCGGAGCGCGCGCCGACGATCAGGTCGGTACCGCTGATGGTGCTGGCGAAACTGGCTTTGGCTTCGGTGCGCACGCGCTCGACCGCCAGCAGCAAACACACCGATAAAGCGATGGCGAACGCAGTGAGCAAAGCGGTGAAACGGCGGTTGGCCAAGCTGGCCATGGCCAGACGAAACAGATACATCTCAGACCTCGGCAGACGTGGCGGCGCGATTGAGTTCGGCCAGGGACAGGTGACGATCGAACAGCGGCGCCAGGCTTTGGTCGTGGCTGACGAACAGCAAGCTGGAACCGGCTTCGCGGCATTCGGCGAACAGCAGACGAATGAAACTCTCGCGGGCGTCGTAATCCAGCGCCGAAGTCGGCTCGTCGGCGATCACCAGTTCCGGCTGGCCGATCAGTGCACGCGCAGCGGCGACCCGTTGTTGCTGGCCGATCGACAACGAATCGGCACGGCGGCTGAGAAGGCTTTCGTCCTTCAAGCCCAAATGCGCGAGCAGGGTCACGGCGGCCTGATCGACGCTGCCATGGCGCTGTTTCGCTCGCTGGGCACGCAGTTTCGAAAAATGGCAGGGCAGTTCGACGTTCTCGCGCACCGAAAGAAACGGCAGCAGGTTGAACTGCTGGAAAATGTAGCCGGTGTGGTCGACACGAAAGGTGTCGCGGGCACCGGCGGAGAGCTCGGTCAGCTCCTGGCCGAGCAGGCGAATGCTGCCACGGCCCGGCTTCTGCACGCCGCCGAGTAAGCCGAGCAGGGTGGTCTTGCCGCTGCCGCTCGGGCCTTTGAGAAACAGGGTCTCGCCGGCTTCCAGGCGAAACGCCGGAATGTCCAGCAACGGTGGGTGACCGGGCCAGTTGAAGCCCAGGTCGGACAGTTCGATGAGTGCTTGGGTCATGTGCAACCGGTCAGGTAATTGAGTGACGCTTTTGTAGGCGTGAGCCTGCTCGCGATAGCGTCGTGTCAGTTGAGATCAAGTTGTCTGACATACCGCTATCGCGAGCAGGCTCACTCGTACAGGGGATCTTCATACAGTTCAGAACTTCAGCGACGCCGCCTTGGCCGTCACTTCCGTACCTTGCTGGCCGCTGGCGCTGATCAGTTGTACCTGAATCTTCTGTGTGGCCGGGAAGGTCTTGAACAGATTCGTCAGATCCAGCGTCTTCAGCGCACCAGGCGTAGTGCAAGTGAACTGATAGTGCGCATGGATTTCGCTGTGCTCATGGTGATGCTCGTGGCCATCCTTGTCCGCTTCGTCTTCGTCATGATCGTCTGCATCCGGCTTGTCGCCGAACAGCGGACTTTCCAGTTCCTGACTTGCCACCTTGCAACCGGCCGCCGCAGGCAGACTGAACAGCGCCAACGGTTTTTCCAGCTGCGCACGAGCGGCAGCGACCTTGGCCTTGTCAGCGTCCGAAGTGGCCGCATGCTCGAAACCCACCAGGTTCATCGCCGGGCTTTCCAGCTCAAGCTCCAGAGTCTGGCCATCGAGCGCAGCATTCAGTCGACCCACGCCATGCTCATGGGCGCCGAGGCTGCCGTGCTCATGATCATGATCGTGGTCATGCTCGTCAGCGGCGTAGGCAACGGCCAGCGGCAACAGGGCAAACGGCAAAGCGAGCAACAAACGACGCATGGCGAACTCCGGGACGTAAAGTGAAAAGTTTGTTATGTAATCTTATAACGAAAGTGCGCAGAGTTTGCCCGTGTGCTTGGCGTTACACAAGTCCCGTGGGAGCATGCAGGTCGGAAAAAGGCAGGAGCGAATTCAATGTTGCGGATACGCGGAACCGTCGGCGCGCTGCCGGTGGATTTGACTGTGGAGCTGGACGACAGTGACTGGGCCAGGCTTGGTTCGGTGCTCAGTGCTCAGCCGCCGCTGGCTCAGTCTGAGGCGGCTGCATCGGTGCCGGCGGCGAAACCGCAGGGGCAGGACGATGCGTTGTGGCAGGTGGCGAAGGATCTGTTGCGCCAGGCCGGGCAGCTCAGCGGGCCGGACTTGCTTGATCAACTGGAAGGGCTGACCGGCAGTGCGGCGGCGGGCAAGCGCTTGCTGGTGCGCTTGCGTCACAGTTCGCAGGTGAAAGTGCAGAGCGGCGCCGACACGCCGCTCTATAGCTGGGTCGAGTGAGCGCTTAGTACAGCGCAGCGAAGACCTTGCGGCGATAAGCGGTCACCAGCGGATGATCGTTGCCGAGCAGCTCGAACACTTGCAGCAGGGTCTTGTGCGGCAAGCCTTCGCCGTAGCTGCGATTGCGGATGAACAGTTTGAGCAAGGCTTCCAGCGCCGCTTCGTACTGTTGACGCGCCAGTTGCTGGATCGCCAATTGATAGGCCGCTTCATCGTCCTGCGGATTTTGCGCCAGACGGCTTTTCAGCTCGGCGGCGTCAGGCAGGTCGCGGGCCAGCCCGAGGAACTGGATCTGCGCCTTGGCGCCAGCCAGTGCGGCTTTGTGCTCGTCACTCTTGACCGCGTCGAGCACGGTCTGCGCTTCGCTCAGCTCACCGCGTTCGGTCAGGCAGCGCGCATACAGAATCAGTGCCTTGGCGTTGCTGTTGTCCTCCTGAAGCATGGCTACCAGCGCTGATTCGGCGTCGGCGTAGCGCCCGTCATCGAACAGCGCCTGAGCCTGTTCGAACGGGTCGGCAGCGGCCGGTGGCGGCATTTGCACGTGAGGTTCTAGCAGCGCGCGCACCGCGGATTCCGGTTGCGCACCGGCAAAACCGTCAACCGGTTGACCGTCCTTGAACAGCACCACGGTCGGCAGGCTGCGAATGCCGAAGCGGGCGACGATGTCCTGCTCGACGTCGCAATTGACCTTGGCCAGCAGCAACTCGCCCTGATAGCTCTCAGCGATGCCTTGCAACATCGGCATCAGCGCCTTGCACGGCGCGCACCATTCGGCCCAGAAATCCACCAGCACCGGTTTGTTGAAAGAAGCCTCGATCACCGACTGGTCGAAATCGGCCGTCGTGGCGTCGAAGATGTACGGCGTTTGCTCACTCATGGGGGATCTCGTCAAAGCGTGGATGGGGCAACTATAAGGCTTGGTGGGGTGTGGCCGGAAGCGGGGCAGATTTGAGAGGTGTACCGCTAAGCAAGACGCCATCGCTGGCAAGCCAGCTCCCACAGGGTTCTGTGTCGTATACGAAATGTTGGTTCGACTCGGTCACTGTGGGAGCGGGCTTGCCCGCGATGCTTTTAGCTAGCGCCGCGCATGGTAAAGGCTGACATGCCGAAATTCTTCAGGCTCCGCCAGATCCGGGAGGGTCATCGCCTCCAGCATCTCGATCCGTTGATACAACGGATGGCGAAAATCCCGCACCCGTGAATCTGCCACCAGCGCCTCGCGCCCGCGACTGAGAAACGCATCGAGCAGCGGCAGATTCGCCCGGTCGTACAGCACGTCCGCGACCAGAATCAGATCGAAGCGATCGGCCTCGGCGAAGAAGTCGGTCGAGTAACTCATCTCGACATCATTCAACATGGCATTCGCCCGACACGCCGCAATCGCCAGTGGATCGAGATCGCAGGCCACCACTTCCAGCGCGCCGGCTTTCACCGCCGCGATCCCGGCAATTCCGGAACCGGCGCCGAAATCCAGCACGCGCTTGCCGCGCACCCACTCGGGAAACCCCGCCAGATAGCGCGCCACCGCCAGCCCGCTGGCCCAGCAGAAACTCCAGTAGGGCGGCTCGTGCAGGATGCGTTGGGTCTCTTCCTGGCTGAATTCGCGGGCCATGTTGTCGCCGTCGATCAGCCATAACTGCAAATCGGTGTCCGGCAACGCGCAGGCTTTCAGGCGGGCGTCGCCGAGCAGTTCACCCAGCGCCTGTTGCAGGTCGAGCGGTGCCGTCATGGGGCTTTGACAAATTGCAATTGGCCCAGCGCCTGGGTGGTTGGCTGAGTAATGGTCTGCGACGGCAGGTGCAGGATCAACTGACCGGACTGGCTGGCGCGACCACGCAGCTCAACCCGCGCACCGGCCGGGAAGGCCTCGGGGTTGAAGCGCAGGCGAAACGGCAGCAGCTGATTGGTGCCGATCAGGCTCGAGCTGGCAAGCAATTGTTGCGGGCGATCCTTTTCATCGATCACCAGCAGCGCCAGCTCGACTTCGGCCCCGGCGGGTACGCCTTGCAGCGTGCCGCTCAGCTCCCGTTGATAGGCCGGCAGCGGGCCGAGCTCGGCGGCCTCTTTGGCTTTTTTCTGTGCTTGTTGCGGCGCAGGGCCTGGCGTCGGCGGCTGGGGCTTGGGCGCGTCGCTGCCACAGGCCACCAGCAGGCTGAAAAGACTGAGCAATACGAGCGGACGTAACGGCATTGGAGGCTCCGGCAGAATGAATTCCATGGATCAAACGATCATGCCGTTCTGTATACCGCAAAGGCTATGGCTTGTCTTGCCACCGGGATGCGCTAC
>Ga0196970_1000952_pt1 | contig 24502 bp, 20 predicted proteins | sample S1v_513CmetaG_FD_148672 | JGI IMG/M metagenome (GOLD analysis project Ga0196970, IMG submission 148672) | Soil microbial communities from Anza Borrego desert, Southern California, United States - S1+v_5-13C | ecosystem: Environmental > Terrestrial > Soil > Desert | place: USA: California... | reverse complement strand
TCCGCCGCCATCCCCTCCCCCGCGCAGTGGGGGAGGGTTAGGGTGGGGGCCCAGGGAAGGGACGCCGGTCGGCAGCCTCACCCTGGCCAGCGTCATTTTTCTTCTTAGAAGCTGGTGATCAGGCGGCCTTGCGGGAGACCGGCATGCCCAAGCTGGTCATAACGTTCATGACTTTGTAGCCGGCGGCGGCCTCGAGCTTCTGTGTCGACTTCCGGGCGCGCAGGCGGCGCCCGACCAGAACCTTGTAGCGGAGCATCGCCACCTCTCCCAAGGAGCGGCGCCCGTAGGTCTTGCCGACAGAGTTAACAAAGCGTACAGCCCTTGCACCCAATCCGATCAGGTTGAGCCGCGGCACGGACCCGTGAGCGCCTAACTCCTCAATCGCGCTAAGTGTACGGGCAAGTGATTCCAAAGGTGGCGAAGCTGGTTCCGATCCGCGCCGCCATACCCTCCGCCACCAGATCGGGGCCCCCGTAGGAATGTTAGGATACGGTAGCACGACACGGTAGATGCGGCGCAATGCCATTCAAAAGGCCGAGAAGCGCAACATGTAGCAAAATGCGCGCGAGACTACCTACCATATCTGCGAATCGGCGACCTTTTCTGAACGGCTTTGCGCCGCGGCGGCCTTCCTGCGCCCAGCGTAAAGAAAGATACCGTAAAGCACTTTTCGGGATTGGCCTCATGGACTAACCGAAAGCCTCCCCGGATCCCGGCTCGCCCAGGGTCGCCCGAGGTCAGCTTCCGGCTCGTGATGACGTCGGACGTGGTCGATGCGGTGAAGACTATCCGGTGAAAACTGAAGTGCGTGTTGCGACGGCCTGCGGACACATCATTGGGGGGTGACGAACTGTCCGCAAGCCAAACCCGGCGTATGGAGAGATGTCCTCTGTCCCTCTTCCTGCGACCGGAGCAAACCGGGCCAAAACAGGAGAATACCATGACATTTCGCGCAGTCTTCCCGACGGTCTCCACCGCAGCGGCAGTCATCCTCTGCGGAGTATTTCTGGTGCCAGCCGCCCTGCCGCATTCGGCGGCGGCGCAGACCAAGTCCAATCTGTCGAACGTCGTGCCGCAAGACGCGGCCGTCACAATCCACGCCAAGATCACGGGGATCGACGCCGACAAGCGGAAAGTGATGCTCACCGGGCGGTCGGGCACGCCGGTCACCGTTACTGCCGGCCCCGCCGTGCGCCTCGACATGCTGAAGGTGGGGGACACCGTCGACGCGCAATATTATCGCTCCGTGGCCTTCGTGGTCTCCCAACCGGGCGCCACCGTGCCCGACGACGAGATCAAGCAAGCGGCCGCGCGGCCCGTTGAGGCGCCGGGCGGCATCGGCATGCAGGTGACGCAGGTCAGCGGGCTGGTGGTCGGCATCGACCTCGACGCGCACAGCGTCGACCTCGTCAATCCCCAGGGCGGCGCAATCCATACCGTCAGCGTGACGGATCCCGCCCGGCAGGCAGCGCTTCCCATGCTGAAGGTCGGCGACACGATCACCGCCGTCGTCAGCGAGGCGCTGGCCGTGTCGGTCCAGCCGGCGCGCAAGAGCTTGTTCTGAACGACGGCCATCCCGGACACCTTCTCCTCAGGTCAGGTTTCCAGAAATCAGATTTGGGTGAAGGCGCACCGGGCGCGGCATTGGTTCTGTTGCCGCGTTTCCGGCAGGGCTGGGAACCCCATACAGCGCATGACGTCTGCCTTCTGATTCAAGAGCAGCCATGGTGGGCACCTGCATGAATCTTGAACAGCCCATCCGCGTCGCGGCCGTCGCATTTCCCCTTACCGCCCGGGAAAATCGCGCACAATCAGGCACCAGCAACAGGAGGACGACATGAACAGAAACGCGATTGCCCTATCCTTAGGTCTTCTTTTAGGGGGTCTTCTTTTAGGCCCAGCGCTGACGCGAGGGGCGATAGCTCAGGGTGCACTGCCGGCGATCACCGAAGCCGAGGCGCACGCCATCGGCGTCGATGCCTACATCTACTTCTACCCGCTGATTACGATGGACGTGACCCGCCGGCAGGCCACCAACATAGAGCCCGGCAAGATGTTCGGGCGCGGGCCGATGAACATGTTCGTAAACGTGCCGGAGTTTCCGCCGGCGAATTTTAGGGATGTTGTTCGCCCGAACTTCGACACGCTGTATTCCATCGCGTGGTTGGATATGTCAAAAGAGCCTGTCGTCATCACTGCCCCCGATACTGATGGACGCTACTACCTCCTGCCAATGCTCGACATGTGGACGGATGTTTTTGCATCCCCCGGATGGCGCACGACCGGTACGCAGGCGGGCAATTTTCTGGTCACGCCGCCTGGATGGAACGGCACCGTTCCCGCCGGGGTGACGCGTATCAACGCGCCGACGCCGTACGTCTGGGTTATCGGCCGGACGAAGACGGACGGGCCGCCGGACTATGACGCGGTTCACAAGATCCAGGCCGGCTACAAGGTCACGATGCTGTCCGACTGGGGCAAGACGCCAAGGCCGGTCGAGGTGAAGATCGACCCAAGCGTCGACATGAAGACCGCGCCGAAGGTCCAGGTCGACACCATGCCGGCGGGCAAATACTTCGCCTACGCGGCCGAACTGCTCAAAACGAATCTGCCCCACCTCACCGATGAACCGATCATCGCGCAGATGAAGCGCATCGGCATCGAGCCGGGCCAGAGCTTCGATATCGAGAAGGTCTCTCCGGCGGTGCGCAACGGCCTTGCAGCGGCGCCGGAGGCCGCGCGGAAGCTGATGGAATGGAAGGTCCCGACGCTTGCTCGCGTCGCCAACCATTGGTCGATGAACACCGATACGATGGGCGTCTATGGGAACTACTATCTCAAGCGCGCCATCGTTGCGCAGCTCGGCTTAGGCGCTAACGTTCCCGAGGATGCGGTCTACCCGCTCAATCTCGGCGACGAAGACGGCAGGCCGCTCGACGGCGCAAACAAGTACGTGCTGCACTTCGAGAAGGGCGCGACGCCGCCGGTGAACGCCTTCTGGTCGGTCACGCTTTACGATTCGGAGGGCTTCCAGGTGGCGAACAGCCTCAACCGCTTTGCGGTCAGCAGTTGGATGCCACTCACGTACAACCCGGACGGCTCGCTCGACCTTTATTTGCAGAACGAGAGCCCGGGCAAGGACAAGGAGGCCAACTGGCTCCCGGCGCCGAAAGGCGGCTTCAATCTGACCATGCGCCTTTATAGCCCGAAGTCCGAGATCGTCACCGGCAGATGGAACCCGCCGCCGGTCAAGAAAGTGCAGGGGCTTGCAAGCCTGGTCGCGCAGTAGGTTTTCAAGAAGAGCGCCGGCGCGTTATCAGCGTCGGCGCTGGTATGGATGGCGCACCGAGCAGATATCCTAGGTCCGGACGCATGGCCAGCAGCTTCGGAGTGCATCACAGCCGCGATGGTGCCGTCCACACCTGCGCCTGCACCGGCAAAACCCGTCCAGAGATTGCCCAATTCTCCCAGTGCTGATATGGGGTTAATACCATCTGGATAGCCAGATGAAGGAACCTCAAGGGCGGATTGACAGCAGACACCTTCATGTAAGCCCCTAAATGACGCGGAGGCCACAACTGCGCACCAACGTACGTCGGGGACAGCCGCAGGGCGCGCGCTTAAGGAAAGCATGTAACTCGGAACTCACCTGAAGGGGGATCCCATGTTCCGCATTCTGCTCCTCACGGCGGCGAGCGTTCTGGCCCTGACGACGGTGGCGAGAGCCGCTGACACCGTCTCGCCAGCTTCGGATGTCGAGTTCCGGATCACGCCGTTCTTCTGGGCCTCCGGACTGAGCGGTGAGGTGGGGACACGGCGCAATCTCCCAACCGTCGATATCGACGCGGATTTCCAGGACATCCTGCGCAACCTCGATTTTGCGGCCATGCTCGCAGGGGAGTACCGCCATGATCGCTGGGGCGTGCTGGCGGATCTGACTTATGTCGCCGTCTCCGCGGATGGCGGTCGGGATTTCGTTGTCCGGGCACCGGGCTTCACGAGCGCCGAAGTCACGTCAAAGGCCCTGAATGTCACGGCCACCGGGTTCTACCGCTTTTATGACAACGGCGTATTTAGCGCGGACGCGCTCGCCGGCGGGCGGCTCTGGTCCGTTTCAGCGGATATCGACCTTCTGATCGCCGGAGTCCGTTCGCTCTCGAGCAGCACCGATCGCACCTGGATTGATGCGGTTGCCGGGCTGCGCATGCATGCCAATCTCGGCAACGGGTTCGGGCTGAGCGCCTACGGCGACATCGGCGGGGGGAGTTCCCGATTGACGTGGCAGCTCCGAGCCACGCTCGACTATTCCTTCAACAAGAGCTGGGCGGCCTCCCTGGGCTATCGCCATCTTGCGGTGGATTACCGCCGGGATGGCTTCGTGTTCGACACAACCCTGAGCGGGCCCATCCTGGGGGTCTCCTATCGTTTCTGACGGGTACTGTCACGGGAACCGGACGGGATGGCGGTCGGCGGTTGGATCGGCCATGGTGGAGGGATGAGACGCGAGCCTGATCCCGGCACCGTTTTTCCGGCTGAGCTCATTGCCCATCCGGTATAGTTGTACCACACGTTCCTGCTCAGCTTCCGCGATGTGGAACTGCTCCTGGCTGAGGGTGGCGTAGTGGCTGTCCTGGGCCAAGACCCCACCCGGCTATGCCGCCCCGGAGATCGAGCCGCCGCTCCCGCCCCGGACCGAAAGTCGTGACGGACAAGAGGCGCACCGCCGAGGCCGGCTTCTGAAGAGTGGGAGCGGCCTTCCAATCGGGTCCCCGGCCGGCGTGCTCGACGTGTGCCCCATGCCTCCTATTCCGGTGAGGACGTTACCGTAGCGTGACCGTGGCTGAGGCCTGCGGGCAGTCCAGCGTCTCCCAGCGGCGCCGGGGTTCGACGGCTTCGTCATAGTCCTCGCACCGACCACGGAGAAAGTGGTTGGCGGCGCCGTATGGCGTGATGGCGTACATCAGGTCCGGAAACCGTTCGATCGCGGACCGTCGTTGTCCGATATGGATGCTCCCGCCGTGAAGTCTGCAACAGTCCCGTGTTACAGTAACAGCCGATGCACGCGATGCGCAGACCGACCGCGATCCCGCCGCGCATCCGGAAGAGGTGGCGCTGCGCATGGGTATAGATGGCCGTGAGATTGGTTCCGCTAATCACTCCCCGATTATAAAAAGGACGAATATTTGGCGTCGTTGCGCGCCGGTCGCAGGTGCTCTGCACCCCCTTTGGGGCGGAGCATGGAGGGGGCTCCAGTTGGGCGCTTGAGTGGTCGCTCAGGCACCGTTCTGGTGCGGCCAACGGGTAGGACGACTCATGCCTTTCGCCGCCGACGGATCCATTTCGTCGCAGCGCATTCAAGATGCGCTTGAACACGTCCTCGGCAGCCGGGACTTCAGGAGTTCCGAAAGGAAGCGCCGCTTCCTGCAATTCATCGTGCAGGAGACCCTGGCCGGCCGCGCCGATCGGATCAAGGCTTACGCCGTCGCCCTCGCCGTGTTCGATCGCGACGCGAGCTTCGACCCGTTGACCGACCCTCTTGTCCGGATCGAGGCCGGTCGGCTCCGTCGCTGCCTGGAGCGCTACTACCTGACCGAGGGAGCCGAGGATCCGGTTCGGATCACGATTCCAAAGGGCAGCTACGTGCCCGAATTCAGCGTGTTGCAGGAAGCCGAGCCCGACACCCCCGAACCCACCAGGGAGGATCGGCCGCGCGCGGCGGATGTGGTCGAGGCCGTACCGGTCAAGGCGGCGGACGGTCCGCCCGTCGAGGTGCCCATCCCGTCGGGTTCGCCATTGCGGTCGTTACGGCTGCACCTTCGCGGAACGCCGCGCCTTTGGGCTGCCATGCTTGCCCTGTCGCTCGTGCCGCTCATCGCCCTGTGGCTCGTCCCCGTTGTCCGGGCGCCGATCGTCGGGTGGATTTCGGGAGATGAGCGGGCGACCGCTGTGTACGGGCCGTCCCTCATGGTGCTGCCGTTCGCGAATGCCACGGGCGATCCGGCGCAGGATGTGTTCGTCGAAGGCTTCACCGAGGAGGTGATCAGCGGGCTGATGCGCTTCAAGAATGTGCTCGTCTTCGGCGCTGACACCAGCTTCCGGTACCGGACGGCGCCGGCCCTGCACGACGCCGTCCCCGATGTGAACATCGACTACATTCTCAAGGGAAGCGTCAGTCAGGTCGGCGGCCAGGTCGAGATCGGCGCGGCCCTGCTCCGCGCGAAGAACCATCAGTATCTCTGGTCCGACAGCTTCCGAAGGGAATTCAGCCCCGGTAAGCTGATCGACCTGCGGCAGGACATCGCCGCGCAGGTGGCCCGCGTCCTGGCACAGCCGCATGGCGTGATCTCCGGCGAGGTGCTGCGGAGCAGCGCCGGGCAGCCCCCGGAGACGCTGTCATCCTACGAGTGCGTGCTGTGGACCCGTCAATATTGGCGCCTGCCGGGCGCGGACTTGCACAAGCGCAGCCGAACCTGCCTGGAACGGGCGGTCCAGAACGATCCCCATTACGCCGATGCCTGGGCGGCCCTCGCCCTCATCTACATCGACGAGGATCGGCTCGGCTTGAACCCCAATTCCGCGCGGCCCGATCCGGTCGGGACGGCCTTGCAACTGGCGCGGCACGCCGCGGAACTGGCGCCCGACACCCCGCTTCCGCATCAGGCCCTCGGGCTCGCCCATTGGCTGCGGCGCGAGGCGCCGCAGAGCATAGCCGCTTACGAGCGTGCCCTTGCCCTCAATCCCCACGACAGCGACATCCTCGCCGACCTTGGGAGATCGTACAGCTTCGTCGGCAACTGGGAGAAAGGCATCCCCCTCTTGCAGGAGGCGTTCGCGCGCAACCCCGCCCAGCCCAGCTGGTATCGTATCATTCTTGTCCTGTTCCACTACGTCCACGGCCGGTACGACGAGGCCCTCGTGGAGGCGTGGAGGATTGATCGGCCGGACATCGTCTACCCCCATGTCGCGCTGGCGATGATTTACGGCCAGACCGGACGACGGGACGAGGCGGCACGCGAGATCAACGAGATCCTGCGGCTTTATCCGACCTTCGGCGAGAAGGCCGTGTTCGAGTTCCAACGGAGGAACATCGATCCGGCGATCATCGCCAAGATCATCGATGGCCTGACGAAGGCCGGCCTGTACATTCCGCCAAACCGGGCGTTCCCTCCATGAGGCGCGCGGCAGGGTCAACGTGACGACGGGGGAATGAACATCCAGCCTTATCGATCCCCCTTTTCCCTGAAAGCTTACGTGGCTGCGCTGCTTATCCTCGGGTGTGCGCTGCAACTTTGGGCTTTGCCTGCAGGCGCTCGGGACTACAACCCTCTCGAACCAATCGACGCCTCCAGCCCGAGGAACACACCCTCCGGGGCTTCCTCGAATTCCGGCTAAACCAGCCCTTGCGCCGATGGCTGCCCCCATGCAGGCGTTGCCGCTGGCGTCCATTGACAATTCACCACCGACGGCGCTCGCCTCAAGCTCTGCGGCCTATGCCCATCAACTCAGTCCTGATGGAGCCTTAGAAGGCAAGGCCGAACAGGTCTGCGAAACCTTGGCGCCCGGCCGCCGTGATGGTAACGGCGCGGCTGTCGCGCACCGGCTCGATCCAGCCCAGTTCGAAGCAGCGCGCGCACAGCGCCGCGCCGAGCCGCCCGGCGAGATGCGGCCGGCGCTCGCTCCAGTCCAGGCACGTGCGGCATAGCGGGCGCCCCGCCCGGCGGACGGAGAGGTCGATGCCCAATGTATCCGATAGGAAGCGGCCGCCTTCGTCCGTCAGGCTTCCAGCACCGTCGGAGAGGATGATGTGCCCGCGGGCGTGTAAGGCGTCCGCGAGGCTGACGCCGAGCCGTCCGGCGAGGTGGTCGTAGCAGGTCCGCGCCGTGCGCAGCGCCTCGTCGCGCGGCCCGGTCGGGCGGTGGCGCTGCGGTCCCGCGGCGGCAACCGCCATCAGCGCCTCGATGGCGTGGGCGACGTCGGGAGAGGCGAGCCGGAAGTAGCGATGGCGCCCCTGGCGCTCCTCGGCGATCAGTTGGGCCTGTCGCAGTCGGGCGAGGTGGCCGCTGGTGGTCTGCGCGCTGACCTTGGCGTGCCAGGCAAGTTCTCCGGCGGTCAGTGCCCGGCCGTCCATAAGGGCCGACAGGATGTTCGCCCGCGCCACGTCGCCGATCGCCGCAGCGACCTCGGCCAGCGTGTTTCCGGAAACCGTGGTGCTCATGGCCGGAGAGGATAGAGGAGACCGCGGCCCCCGTCACGCCGTGACGCTACGGCCGCGGCCGTAGCGTTCGGCAGCGACGGCCGTCGCAGGCAATGGCACGCTGATGATCGGACAACGGGGAAGGGTGAAGCGATGACCAAATCCACGCTGACCGGCGAACTGGCGCTGCTAGCGCTCCTCGCCATGCTCTGGGGGGCCTCCTACACCTTCATCAGGGTGGGCGTGGCGACGATCCCGCCGGTGACCTTCATCGCGGCGCGCACGCTCATCGCCGGGCTGCTCCTGCTCGCCGTCCTGCATCTGCGCGGCATCAGGCTGCCGTATGAGCGCGCGACCTGGGGACAGTTCCTCGTCCAGGCGGGGCTCAACAGCGTGCTGCCCTTCACCCTGATCGCCTGGGCGGAACTGCGGGTCGAGGCGAGCCTCGCCGTCATCCTCAACGCCACCACCCCGGTGTTCACCTTCCTGATCACCTGGGGCCTGACGCGCCATGAAGCGGTGACCGGGCGCAAGCTTGCCGGTGTGGTCGCCGGCATCGTCGGAATCGGCCTGATCGTCGGCACGCAGGCGCTCGACGGGCTCGGGACCGACCTCGTCGCGCAACTCGCCATCGTCGCCGCCACGGTGGCCTATGCCGGCGCGGCGATCTTCGGGACACGGTTCAAGCACCTCGATTCCATGGTCCCGGCGGCAGGCTCGCTGATCTGCGGCGCCGTCGTGCTGGTTCCCGTGAGCCTTCTGATCGACCGGCCGTGGACGCTCCACCCGGCCATGGAATCGTTGCTGGCGCTGGTCGCCCTGTCGGTGTTCTCCACCGCGCTGGCCTTCGTGATCTATTTCCGGCTGTTCCGCACGCTGGGGTCGGTCGGTGCCACGGCGCAGGCGTACCTGCGCGTGCCGGTCGGTGTCGCCATCGGCGTGGTGGCCCTGGGCGAGAGCTTGCAGCCGACAGCCTGGGGCGGCCTCATCTGCGTGGTGCTCGGCGTCGCTGCCATGACGCTTCCTGCAACAGCGTTCACCAAGCGCGGGGCAGCCGCAGCCCGCGCTGCCTGACGTCTCCACAGGTCACGGCATCGCAGGATTAAAAATTATGGTTAACCTGTTAACCATAATTTAACTGGGTGAGCGTAGAACCGCCCTCAGCAACTTGGTTGCGTTTCCTCCCGAACCAAAAACTCGGCTCCCGGCGCAAGCTTGGGAGCCGTTCTTTTTTCCGCCCTCTTCACCGAGACCGCGCGCCTGCGGTGGTGGTCGAGCCGCTTGCCGACCTTGCGCGCGGAGCCATCACTTGGACCTGGAGAGCAAGGACAACAGGGCAGCCGCCACGACAGCGACCATGGAGACACCACCCGACAGGTAGAGCGCGCCGGCTTCTCCGAAGCGTTCGGTGACAAGCGCATATACCACGGGCGCCGCAGCCGAGAGTGCGAAGCTCGGAGCGATCAAGCGCCCGACCACGGTGCCATAGGTTCGGTGGTCGAACAGAACAAGGGGTAACGTGCCGCGCGTGATCGTGAGCAGTCCGTTGCCGACGCCGTACAAGAATGCAAAGACGATGGCGGCCACCGTGGAAGCGCCGGAAAACAAGCCTGCCGCGAAGGCAATCGGTAGCGCCAGAGTCGCAAGCAGATTGAGGGCAAGCGGATTGATCCCGGCGCCGAACAGGACTTCACACAAGCGGGCCAGCGACTGTCCGACGCCACGCAAGGCAGCGATCCAGACGGCTGCCGACGCGGCCAGCCCGAGACCGGTCAGGACGCCGATCATATGGGCCGACATGCCGGCGTTCAGGAAATTGGCAAGGGCCGTGATCAGCGCATAGAGCCCGCCGAGAACGATGGCGTCCCGACGACCGGCCGCAAGCGGTGGGACATGCGGCACAGCCTTGTTGGCGTCCAGGGCGCCCCCGCCTCCAGCCGGGATGGTGAGATAGAGCGGAATTGTCAGCAACGCGAAGGCGGCATAAACGGCGACGGCGCCGCGCCAGCCGAACTGGCTGTCGAGCAGATGGCCCACCGGCCAGAACGTGGTGGAGGCGAGGCCGCCCAGCAGGGTGATCTGCGACATGGGGCGGCGCGCCTGCGGTCCGCCAATTCGAGCCAGCGCCGCGAAGGCCGCATCATAGAGGGTGAGCCGCATGGCGAGGCCGAGGCAGATCCAGGCGGCGTAGTAGGTCGTCAGGCTGTCGCAGACGGCAAGGACAAGGCATCCGACGGCGTTGAGCAGCGCCCCGGCGATCATCGCCCAGCGCCCGCCCCATCGGTCGATGAGGCGGCCGACCAGCGGCGAGCTCACGCCCATCACCAGCAATGCCGCTGCGAACCCGCCGAAGACGACGTCGCTGCTCCATCCAAGATCGCCGGCGATCCGGTGGCCGAACACGCCGATCACGTAATAGGAGATCCCCCATGCGATGAGTTGGGCCAGTGCGAGGCACAGAACCGTTCGGCCCAGGATCACCGGGGAGCCTCCAGTTGGTCCTGCGCCGGCACCGTCGTGTCGCCTTCGCCGAGTGTGCGTTGCATCAGCACCGTATCGACCCATTGGCCGAGCTTGAACCCGACGGCGTGGAGCGTGCCGACCGTTCGGAATCCCATTCGACGATGCAGCGCAATGGAGCCGACATTACCGCTGTTGCCGACGACCGCCAGCATTTGCCGCCACGGTCCTTTCTCGCAGCGGGCGATGAGTTCCCGGAGCAGCGCGGTGCCGATGCCCTGTCCGCCAAGCCCTTCGGCGACATAGACCGAATCTTCAATCGTGTAGCGGTAGGCGGGACGAGGCCGGTAGGCTGTTGCATAGCTGTAGCCGACAACCTTGCCGCCGAGCACGGTGACAAGATAGGGCAGCCGCATGTCAAGTACGGCAGCCCGGCGCGAAAGAAGCTCGCCGATCGAGGGAGGCACTTTTTCAAAAGTCGCAAGCCCGTGCAGAACGTGATGCGCATAAATTTCTTGAACCGTTTCCATATCCGCTTCGCTGGCGTCGCGGATTACGAGTCGATCTCGATGGACAGAAGTGGCGACGTCCTTCAAGGTGTTCTCACTTTCCATCATGCATCCTTTGCCAATAAGCCCTACGCAGCGGGCGAACCCGCGGGCCGTTCCTGAAGCTGCTGGATCATGGCGGATGTTCTTTCATAAAAGAAGCTTTGGGGATTTATGCGGAGTATGAGAGGTTCTTTTGGATGCAGAGCGTCAATCTCGACTATCTCAGGGCCTTCGTGACCGTGATCGAACACGGCAGCTTCTCCGCTGCCGCCGAGCGGCTCGGTCTCACGCAGCCGGCGGTCAGCCTTCAGATCCGCCAACTGGAAAAGCGATTGGGAACGGCACTCGTCGAGCGCGTCGGGCGGAAGGCAAGACCAACGGCTGCGGGCACTGAACTGCTCGCCCATGCGGACGCCATCGATGCCGCCGTGTCATCCGCCGTCGAGGCGGTGGCACGCCACGCCAGCGGCACCATGGGCCGTGTCCGTCTCGGTACCGGGGCCACGGCCTGCATCTTCCTTCTGTCGCCTGTCCTCGGTGAACTGCGGAAGACGTACCCGAGCCTTGAAATCACGGTCACGACCGGGAATACGGCCGACATCGTCAAGGCCGTCGAGGAGAACCTCATCGACATCGCTCTGGTGACCATGCCGGCGGCAGGCCGCATGCTGGAGGTCACCCCGGTCCTGGACGACGAGTTCGTCGCGATCGCGCCGCGCGACATGGCCTTGCCCGCTCGCTTGACGGCGGCGTGTGTATCGAAGCTGCCTTTGCTGCTTTTCGAGCCCGGCGGCAACACACGGCGGCTCGTCGACAGGTGGTTCGCGAACGCCAATGTGACCTTGAGCCCGGTGATGTCGCTGGGGAGCGTTGAAGCCATCAAGGCGATGGTCGCGGCCGGATTGGGATGTGCGATCCTGCCGGGTATGGCTATGCCTGGCGAAAGACAGTCCGATTTTGTGGTGCGGCCTCTGTCGCCGCGCCTCCATCGCCGGCTTGCCGTGGTGATCCGCCGAGACAAGCGCCTCTACCGGGGGCTGAAGGTCACATTGGATGCGTTGCTTGGACTTCCCGGGAAGGATCGTCCACCGCCAATGTGAAAGCAGACGCTTTCGTAGGTCGGGCCAACCGCAGTGCGGCCCAACACACGTCGCAACGGCAACCATGTCGGGCCGCCCTGCGGTTGGCCCGACCTACGAGACCTCGCGTCCATTGCGTCAGGGCCGACGGAGCATTGGAACGGGTCGCTTACCGCCGCCGAGTCGCCGCAGCCTTGGTCGTCCGCTTGGCTGAAGGACTTTTTCGCTCCTGGCGCCGCGGCATGTTGCCGAGGCTGAGTTTTTCCCTTGCAAGGCGTAGGGGGAAAGATCCTTACTTATTGGATCCCCCCTTTCCTGGGTTTCCGTCCTTGAGTCTCGTGGTCTCAGCAATCGCCTGTCTCCTGCTGCTGGCGGCGGTGGGGGTGGCGGCGTCCCGTCTTTCGTTCGCGCGTGGCCTCGTGTACGGCGGTACGGCGTCGGCGTGCGCGCTGATCGCGCTGTGGGCGGTGCTGGATCTGGCCAGCGGCGGCGGTACGGTGACGCTGACGCTGCCCGTCGGCCTGCCGTGGCTGTCCGCGCATCTGCGCGCCGATGCGCTGTCGGCGTTCTTCCTGCTGGTGGTGAACCTGACCGGCGCCACCGCCAGCCTGTTCGGCTGGGGCTACGAGCGGGCACACCACGATCCACACGCCGGGCCGGTGCTGCCGTTGTTCCCGCTGTTCATCGCCGGCATGAACCTGGTGCTGATCGCCGACGACGCGTTCGTCTTCCTGGTGTCGTGGGAGTTCATGTCGCTGGCCTCGTGGCTTCTGGTGCTGTCCACCCACCGCGACCCCGATACGCCGCGCGCCGCGCGCATCTACCTGATCATGGCGAGCTTCGGCACTGCCTGCCTGCTGCTCGCCTTCGGCCTGCTGGCGGGGGCGCACGGCGACTACAGCTTCGACGCGATCCGCAGCCACGCACCGGCTGAATGGGCGGCGACGGCGGGCGTGCTGCTGGTGCTGCTGGGGGCGGGCTCGAAGGCCGGCGTCGTGCCGCTGCACGTCTGGCTGCCGCTGGCCCATCCGGCGGCGCCCAGCCACGTGTCGGCGCTGATGTCCGGCGTCATGACCAAGGTCGCCGTCTACGCCATGATCCGCGTGATGTTCGACCTGATCGGCGAGCCGCTGTGGTGGTGGGGCGGCATCATGCTGGTGTTCGGCGCGCTCACCGCCGTCATGGGCGTGCTGTACGCGCTGCTGCAGGACGACCTGAAGCGCCTGCTGGCCTATTCGACGGTGGAGAACATCGGCGCCATCGTCATCGCGCTCGGCATGGCGTTGGTCTTCAAGGCCGCCCACGTGCCGGTGATCGCGGCGCTGGCCCTGTCGGCGGCGCTGCTGCACGTGATCAACCACTCGCTGTTCAAGAGCCTGCTGTTCTTCGGCTCGGGCGCGGTGCTGTGCGCAACGCACAGCCGCGACCTGGGCGCCATGGGCGGGCTGATCCACCGCATGCCGAGCACGGCGCTGTTCATGCTGGTGGGCGCGGCGGCCATCTCGGCGCTGCCGCCGCTCAACGGCTTCGTCGGCGAGTGGCTGCTGTTCCAGGCGATCCTCAACGGCCCGGCGCTGCCGCAGTGGTCGCTGAAGATCCTCATCGCGGTGATCGGCGCGGCGCTGGCGCTGGCGGCGGCGCTGGCGGCGGCGTGCTTCGTGCGCATGTACGGGACGGCGTTCCTCGGCCGCCCCCGCTCGCCCGCGGCCACCCATGCGGAGGAGGTCGGCTTGGCCATGCGGCTGGGCATGGCGGTGCCGGCGCTGCTGTGCGTGCTGCTCGGCGTGCTGCCGACCCCGGTCATCCGCCTGTTCGAACCGGCGACGCGCCTGATGGTGGACGCCGGCCCGTTCGACGACCGCGCCTACCAGTCCTGGTTCTGGCTGGCGCCCACCTCGGCCATCGGCAACTCGTACAACGGCATGATCATGGTGGTGGTGATCACCGGGCTGTCGCTGCTGCTGGTCACGGCGATCCACCGCTGGGCCTCGAACCGCGTGCGCCGCTCGATCCCCTGGGGCTGCGGCTATGAGGATCCGGACCCGGCGGCGGTCACCCAGTACAGCCCGTCCAGCTTCGGCCAGCCGATCCGCCGCGCCTTCGGCACTGCGGTGTTCCGCGCCCGCGACCACGTGGACATGCCCGAGCCGGGCGATACCCGCGCCGCGCATTTCCGGGTGAGCTGGACGGACCCGGCATGGACGTTGATCTTCACGCCGGTCGGGCGCGCCGTGGAGCGCCTGGCCGATCTGGTCAACCGCTTACAGTTCCTGACGATTCGCCGCTACCTGATGCTGATGTTCTTCGCGCTGGTGGTGCTGCTGGTCATGGTGGCGGTGATCCAACAATGAGCCTCGCGACGTCCATCCTTTTGCAGATCGTGCAGATGCTCCTGGTGCTGGTTCTGGCGCCGGGGCTGACCGGGTTCGTGCGCCGGGTGAAGGCGCGCCTCGTCGGGCGCGAGGGGCCGTCGGTCCTGCAGCCCTACCGCGACATCCTGCGCCTTCTGAAGAAAGAGGTGGTGCTGGCGCACAATGCCTCCTGGCTGTTCCGCGCCACGCCGTATGTGATGTTCACGGCGCTGTGGCTGGCGGCCGGGCTGGTGCCGACCTTCTCTACGCAACTGGCGCTCGCCCCCACGGCGGACCTCATCGCGCTGATCGCGCTCCTGGGCTCGGCGCGCTTCTTCCTGGCGCTGGCCGGCATGGACGTGGGCACCAGCTTCGGCGGCATCGGCTCGTCCAGGGAGATGATGATCGCGGCGTTGGCCGAGCCGGCCATGCTGATGGTCGTGTTCTCCGTCGCGATCCTGGTGCGCACCACCTCGCTGGCGGAGATCGCCGACTTCATGATGTCCGGCGCGGTCGGCCTGCGCATCTCGCTGGCGCTGGCGCTGATTTCGCTGATCATGGTCGCCATCGCCGAGAACGCCCGCATCCCCGTCGACAACCCGGCCACGCACCTGGAGCTGACCATGGTGCACGAGGCCATGGTGCTGGAATACTCCGGCCGCCACCTGGCGCTGGTCGAGGGCGCCGCCATGCTCAAGCTGCTGCTTTACATGGCGCTGATCGCCTGCGTCTTCGACCCGTGGGGCATGGCCGGGGCGGGGGCCGGCGTGGGCATGATCCTGGTGGGCATGGTGACTTTCGTCGCCAAGCTCCTGGTCGGCGGCGTGCTGCTGGCGGCGTTCGAGACGTCCATCGCCAAGATGCGCGTCTTCCGCGTCAGCGAGTTCCTGGGCGGCGCGCTGCTGCTCAGCCTGCTGGGTGCCATCTTCCTTTACGTGTCGCGGGGGGTGTGATGCCTGATTCCACCCCCTTCTGGATCGCCAATACCCATCCAATTCCGTCATCCCCGCGAAAGCGGGGATCCAGGCTTAGTGTTGCGTGCCTTTATCGGGAACACTGGATCCCCGCTTTCGCGGGGATGACGAAGAAAAGGATGAAAAGAATGTCGCGGGGGGTGTGATGCTCAACCTCGGTTACGACGCAGCACACCTCCTGGGCGCCGTGGTGCTGCTCATGAGCTTTGCGCTGCTGTACCAGCGCCGGCTGTTCTCGCTGCTCAACGTCTTCGCCGCTCAGGCGCTGGCGCTGTCGGCCGCGGCGGCGTGGCAGGGCTACATCCAGCATGCGCCGCATCTCTACGTCACCGCACTGTTGACGCTGGGCCTGAAGGCGATCCTGATCCCGGTGGCGCTGCACCGGATCATCCTGAAGCTGAACATCCACCGCGCCATCGAGCCGGCGCTGTCCGTCGGCCTGACCATGCTGGCCGGGGTGTCGCTGGTGACGCTGTCGATCCTCTTGGTGATGCCGGTGACCGAGCAGGCCACGGCGTTGACGCGCGAGGACCTGGCGCTGTCGCTGTCGGTGGTGCTGTTGGGCCTTCTGATGATGATCAGCCGCCGCAACGCGGTCAGCCAGGTGGTGGGCTTCATGTCTATCGAGAACGGGCTGATCCTGGCGGCCATCGGCGTCGCCGGCATGCCGCTGGTGGTCGAGATGTCCATCGCGTTTTCGGTGATGGTGGCCTTCATCGTCTTCGGCATCTTCCTGTTCCACATCCGCGAACGCTTCGACACCCTCGACATGCAGAAGGTCGAGTCCTTCCGGGGGGAGAGCCAGTGAGCCCGATCTACGGCATCGTCGCACTGCCGCTGCTGTCGGGGGCAATGCTGGCGCTCATACCCGGCTACCGGCTGGGCGCCTGGCTGAACGTGGCGTCGTCGGGGGCGACGTTGCTGCTGTCGCTGCTGCTGTTCACGTCCGAGCCCGGGGCGGACGCGCTGTTCGTGGTGGACGCCTTCAATATCTACCTGATCGTGCTGACGGCCTTCGTCGGCTTCACGACCAGCATCTTCTCGGCCACCTACATCGGCCACGAGATCGAGGTGGGCAAGCTCAGGCCCCTCAACCTGCGCTTCTACCACGCCATGTACCAGGCGTTCATGTTCACCATGCTGCTGGCGCTGTCCGCCAACAACCTGGGCATGATGTGGGTGGCGGTGGAGGGAGCGACGCTGACCACCGTGCTAATGGTCAGCCTCTACCGCACGGCGGAGAGCATCGAGGCGGCGTGGAAGTACTTCATCCTGTGCGGCGTCGGCATCGCGCTGGCGCTGTTCGGAACGATCCTCATGTACCTCGCGGCACAGCCGGTGATGGGGCCGGGCATGGCGGCGATGACCTGGACCGAGCTGATCCAGCACGTCGCCAAGGTCGATGCCAGCATCCTGAACCTCGCCTTCGTGTTCCTGCTGATCGGCTACGGCACCAAGGTCGGCCTGGCGCCGCTGCACGCCTGGCTGCCGGACGCGCACGCCGAGGGGCCGACGCCGATCTCGGCGGTGCTCTCGGGTCTGCTGCTGAACGTGGCGCTGTACGCCGTACTGCGCTTCAAGATGCTGCTGGCCGCCAACGGCGAGGCGCTGTCGCCGGGGCCGCTGATGATCAGCATGGGCCTCGGCTCGCTGGCGCTGGCCGGCCTCATGCTGTACCGGCGGCGCGACATCAAGCGCTTCTTCGCCTACAGCTCCATCGAGCACATGGGCATCATCACCTTCGCCTTCGGCATGGGCGGGCCGCTCGCCAACTTCGCGGGGTTGCTGCACATGGCGATGCACAGCCTTACCAAGTCGGCGATCTTCTACGCCGTCGGCCACGTCGCCCAAGCCAGGGGGACGCAGGCCATCGACAAGATCCGCGGCCTGACGGTGAGCCACCCGGCGCTGGGCTGGGGGCTGCTGCTGGGCGTGGTCGCCATTGCCGGCCTGCCGCCCTTCGGCATCTTCATGAGCGAGTTCCTGCTGATCACCACGACGTTCGCGCGGGAGCCGCTGCTGGCCCTGCCGCTGGTGCTGGGCGTGCTGGTCGCCTTCGGGGCGCTGGTGCTGCGCGTCCAGCAGCTCTGCTTCGGCGAGGCCGACGGCGAGGCGACGCCGATCCACGGCTCGCTGGTGCCGCTGTACGCGCACCTCGGCCTCGTGCTGGTGGCCGGCATCTGGCTGCCGGGGCCTCTGGTCGCCTGGTTCCAGACCGTCGCGCATCTGTTGGGATAAGGCCATGTACTTCGGCGAGGATCCCCTGTTCGGCCTTCTGCGGCGCATCGGCAAACCGGTGGAGGGGCACCGGCCCTGGCCGCGCTACACCACCACGCCGGGCGGCTGGCGCACGCTGATCGAGGCGCTGGCCGGAAACACCTGGTCGCTGCTCGGCCTGTGGGCCGAGCCGGGCGTGGTGCACGCGGCGTTGCGCGAGGACATGGCGGGCGAGGTGGCGGTGGTGTCGCTGGACTGTCCGGACGGCTCCTTCCCCAGCCTCAGCGGCGTGCGCGCCGGCTCCGTGCGGTTGGAGCGCGCCATCCAAGATCTGTACGGCCTGACGGCGGAGCGGCTGACCGACCCGCGCCCCTGGCTCGACCACGACAAATGGGGCGTGCGTCGGCCGCTGTCGAACGACCCGGCAGCTCCCATGCCCGAACCGCCGGTCTACACGTTCCTGCCCGTCGAGGGCGAGGGGCTGCACCAGGTCCCCGTCGGCCCCGTGCACGCCGGCACCATCGAGCCCGGCCACTTCCGCTTCACCTGCAACGGCGAGACGGTGGTGCGCCTGGAGCAGCGCCTGGGCTGGGTGCACAAGGGCATCGAGGGGCTGATGCGCGGCAAGACCGTCGAGGAGGCCGCGAAACTCGCCGCCCGCGTCTCCGGCGACAGCACCGTCGCTTACTCCCTGGCCTTCGCGCAGGCGGTGGAGGCGGCGCTGGGCATCGCGGTGCCGGCGCGCGCGGTGTGGCTGCGCGCCCTGATGGCGGAGCTGGAGCGCCTCGCCAACCACCTCGGCGACATCGGCGCGGTGTGCAACGACGCCGCCTTCGGCTTCATGCTGGCCGAGCTGAGCCAACTGCGCGAGATGGTGCTGCGGACATCCGACGCCTGCTTCGGCCACCGGCTGATGATGGACCGCGTGGTGCCCGGCGGCGTGGCGGTGGACATATCCCCGGACGGGGCGGCGCGCCTCCTGGAAATGGCGGCCGAGCTGCGCCGCCGCTTCCCGCCGCTGGTGATCATCTACGACGAAAAGACGAGCCTGCAGGACCGCACGGTGACCACCGGCATCGTCTCCGGCAGTCTGGTGAACCGCTTCGGCGCCGGCGGCTTCGTCGGCCGGGCCTCGGGGCGCGGCATGGACGCCCGGCGCAGCCCGTCCTACCCGCCCTACGAGGACCTGGAGTTCGAGGTGCCGGTGCTGACCGAAGGCGACGTCAACGCCCGCGTCTGGATCCGCATCCGCGAGGTGGAGCAGAGCCTCGGCTTGATCGAGCAGATCGTCAAGCGCATCCCCGGCGTGCCGCGCGATGCCAACGGCGAGACGCCGCTCCCCCGCGTACCGATCAAAGAGCCGGTCGGCGACGGCCCATGGGAGGGGATGGCGCTGGTCGAGGGCTTCCGCGGCGAGATCATGACCTGGGTGCGGGTGAACGCCGACGGCACCATCGACCGCTGCCACCCGCGCGACCCGTCCTGGTTCCAGTGGCCGCTGCTGGAAGCGGCGATCGAAGGCAACATCGTGGCCGACTTCCCCATCTGCAACAAGTCGTTCAACTGCTCCTACTCCGGGCACGACCTGTAAGGGAGGGCGGCGATGCTCAAGCACATCCTCAAGGCCCTCCAGGGCGGCCCGGTGACCATGGACGGCCCGCCGCCGGCGCAGGGCGCGCTGGACGAGCTGGCCGCCCGGCTGCATAAGGCCACGCGCAGGCGCCTCGGCCGCAGCCTGTCGATCCGCGAGGTGGATGCCGGCTCGTGCAACGGGTGCGAACTGGAGATCCACGCGCTCAACAACCCGATCTACGACCTGGAGCGCTTCGGCATCCGCTTCGTCGCCTCGCCGCGGCACGCCGACGTGCTGCTGGCCACCGGGCCGGTGACCAGGAACATGCGCGAAGCGCTGTACCGCACCTGGGACGCCACGCCGAATCCCAAGTGGGTGGTGGCCTGCGGCGCCTGCGCCATCGACGGTGGCCTGTTCAAGGACAGCTACGCCGTGACCGGCGGCGTGTCCGAGGTGGTGCCCGTCGACCTGCACATCCCCGGCTGCCCGCCCAGCCCGGTGGATCTGCTGGCCGGCCTGCTGGCACTGCTGGAGACCAGCGCGGCAAAGTAGGTGGTACCCCGACCGGCGCCCGCTACCCCCGGTTCGCGTCGCCGCCAAGGCCCGGCCGTCGTGTTGTAATTCCTGGAGGAACACGCTGGTGCGAGGGGAACGGCAATGCGACGGACAGCGGTGCGTTGCGTCATGGCCCTGCTGGCTCTCACTGGAGCGTCGGGGTGCGCGATGCGCACGGTCGATTGCTGGCAACTTGACGCCGAGGAGTTGACGCAGGCCCAGAAGAGCGGCCAGTGCGACGACGCCTTCGCCCGCAACGGGCACGAGATCGTGCCGCTTCCCGCGCTGAACCGACCGCGATCCGGCAGGCCGGCCCTGCTGCCGGCGGAGGCCCCGGCCAAGCCGGTCGAGGAGAAGAAGAAGACGAAGAAGCAGAAGTCAAATCCGAATCCGAAGCCGACGGCCATCGCGGGCGGTCCGTGATGCCGTCGAGCGAAAGCTCTGCCATACCTGCCCCCTCCCTAACCCTCCCCCTCTTCGAGGTGGAGGGGACTGCCGCCGTCTACCCTCCACCGCCGAAGGCGGGGGAGGGAGGGGCCCGCGAAGCGGGAGGGAGGGGGCTGGCAACTCGCCCGCTGCTTTGATCACCGCCCCATCAGGGCGCTGATCACGTGGCCCTGTTGGCGGCTGAGGCTGACGGCGGAGTTGCCCATCTGATCGGTGCGGGTGGGGTTGGCACCGGATTCCATGAGCATGCGGACCACCGGCTCATTGCCGGCATGTGCGGCGTACATCAGGGCGGTCCAGCCATGGTTGGCGGCGCGGTCCACCGTGGCGCCGCGCGCCAGCAGAACCCGCACCACGCCGGCATGGCCGCGCGCCGCGGCGGCCATCAGCGCGGTCTTGCCGTCGTCGTTGCCGGTGTTCACGTCGGCCCCGGCGTCGGCGAGCAGGGAGACCACGTCCTCCCGTCCGTTCCAGGCCGCGTACATGATGGCCGTGGCGCCGTCGCGGGTGCGCAGGTTCGGGCTGGCGCCGCGGTCGAGCAGTTGGCGCGTGGCTTCGCGCAGGCCGGCCTCCGCCGCCAGCATCAGTGGCGTCTTGCCGTTCTCCAGGCGCTGGTTGGGGTTCTGCCCCGCCCCCAGCACGGCGGCGAGCGATGGGGTGTGGTGCAGGATCGCCAGCGTCGTTTCCTGGTCGGTGAAGCCGCTCGCCACGTCCGTCGGCGGCTGCCTGACGGGCGGCGGGGGCTCGGCGCGGCGGGCGCGCTCCTCGGTGCTCCTGATCTGGGCGCGCAACGCCGGGTCGTCGGGGCTGACCATCAGCGCCCGCTCGTAATAGCGCTTCGCCTCGGTCGGATCGCCGTCGGCCTCAGCCTGGGCGGCCCAGCGGCGGTAGGTGTCGACGATGCCGGAGAGCAGCTCAGGGATCTCCGGCGAGTCCGGCGTCAGCTCGCGGATGCGCTGCACCGTCTCGTAGGCGTTGTCGCCGGTCGGCGTGGTCAGACGCTTGGTGGCGATCTGACGGCGGGCCTGCTCGCTCAGGACGCGCACGCGTTGCACCGTCGCCTGGTCGGGCTGCGGCGGGGTGGGGGGCTTGGGCGGCAGCGCTGCGACCTGCACGGACGGCGCGGGCGCTGCGGGCGGGGGCGCCTCGACGGGCGGAGCCGGCGGTGGCTCCGAGGTGACGGTCATCGGTCCCGGTGGGGGCGCCGGTGGGGGCGTCGATGCGGGTGGTGCCGGTGGCGTCTCCACCGGTGGGGGCGGCACCGAGGCGACGGTCACCGGTGCCGGGGGGCGCGGTGTGGGCGGCAGCGGGGGCAGGATGATGGGTGACGGCATGAAGGTCGGCGGAAGCGGGCCCGCCTCGGCCTTGGCCGCCGGTGCATGATCGGGCGGCGGCGGTGGCGGCGGTGCCGCCGGTCGCTCATTGATGGTGGGCGGCAGGGCGGCCCGGGCCTCCTTCGGCAATGCCGCCGGAGGCGTTTCCGGAGGCGGCAGGGTCGGGGGGGGCATCTCCATGTCCGGCGCGCGGCTCCGGTGGAGCGCCAGCGCCTCGCCTTCCCGCGGCGGCCAGCCGAAGGTTACGCGCGACCACTCGCGCGCGGCACTTTCCGCGTCAGCCCAGATCCGTACGGCACCGGCGCCCACCCGCGTGGCGTATTCATCGAGCGATCCGAGTTCAAGGTCGGGCTTCAGCGCCTGGACGGCCAGTGTGGTGGCGGCACCGCCCGTAGCGATCAGGATGAGGGCGGTGACCCAGACACCGGCCGCCGCGCGACGGCCGGTGCGCACGGGCGGTATGATCATCTCCGGCGGCACCGTCCAATCCGGATCCGGCCCATCCGGAGCCGGCAAATCCGGAACTGACGATGCGATGGGGCGCATGCTCAGGTCGGCGGCGGCGGGATGGGGCGACGCCTCGGCCTGCGGCGACAGCCCCGCGCCACCGCCGGCAAGCCGGTAGATGACGCCCATGTCGCGGATGAACTGCTCGAGCCCAGGGCGCGCCAGCGCGCGCTCCAACTCCGACGAGCCGGACAGCAGGATCTGCACGAAACGGCCGGAACTGGTCTCCGACCGGCTGAGCTCGGCGAGGTCGATCAGCGTGGCGGGGGAGAGGAGATGCGCGTCGGCCACCGCCAGCAGGCCGCTGCCGGCAAGGTCGAGCCGGTCGTCCAACTCGCCGACCAGGGTATCGAAATCGGCATCGTCGGCATCGGGCAGCGTCGCCGACGCGGAGGCTACGAGCAGATCCTCGACCTGCATGCCGTGCTGCGCCACCACCGGCAGCACCAGCGAGCCGTCGGCGGCGACCTGCTCTATCAGTCTGGTGAACACGTCGCTGCGTTGCGCTCCTGCGCCGCCGGCCAGCACCAGAAAGCGCTTGCGGGCAAGCAGCGCCAGCAGGAGCCCATCGTACGCCTCCTGCTGATCGGGATGGAACCGCTGGGCACTCCGGCCGGGCGTGGGCGAGGCAGGATGCTGTGCGTGTCGATCCATGAACGTGCCGTGGCAAGTGAAAACAATACTGGAATAATGACTCTAGAGAGCGATTGATCCCGCGCGACGGTGCAAACGGGCGGTGCTTCGCCCTCTTCCGGAGTAGGGGCATAATCCCGAGGTGGTCGAGCATCGGCTGTGCGGTATAGGCTGCGCGCCACGGAAAACCGGAGTGCTCTCCCATGCGCATAGGCATCGACCTCGGCGGTACCAAGATCGCCGCCGTCGCCCTCGACGAGGGGGGCGTCGAGCGCGCCCGCACCCGCGCCGACACGCCGCGCGAATACGACGCCACGCTGGCCGCGCTGGCGGACGCAGTGTCCGGGTTGGAGCGGGCGGCAGGCGGACCGGCCAGCGTCGGCATCAGCCTGCCGGGCGTGGTCGATGCGGGAGCGGGCACGGTGCTGCGGGCGGTCAACCTGCCGTGGCTCGACGGCCGGCCGTTCGCCGCCGACCTCGCCGTGCGGACCGGGCGTGGCGTGCGAATCGCCAACGACGGCAACTGCTTCGCGCTGTCGGAAGCGGTGGACGGCGCAGCATCCGGGGCGGAGGTGGTGTTCGGCATCATCCTCGGCACCGGCGTGGGCGGCGGGCTGGTGGTCGGCGGACGCATCGTCGCCGGCGCCAACGCGCTGGCCGGCGAGTGGGGACACACGCCGCTGCCCTGGCGCACGCAGGCGGACGGCCCGCCCGAGACGTGCGGCTGCGGCCGGCCGGGCTGCATCGAGACGCTGCTGAGCGGCGCCGGGCTGACCCGCCTGCATGCCCGCCACACCGGCGAGACGCTGACGCCGCCGGAGATCGCGCGCCGCGCCGAATCCGGCGACGGTGCGGCTCGCGCGACGCTGGACCGCTACGCCGACGCGCTGGCCCGTGCGCTGGCGGTCATCGTCAACATCCTGGACCCCGACGCGGTGGTGGTAGGGGGCGGGCTGTCGAACCTGAACGGCTTGACGGAGGCGACCGCCGCGCGGTTGGGACGCCATGCCCTGGTGGCGCAGCCGCGCACCCGCATCGTCCGGGCCCGGCACGGCGCCGAGAGCGGCATGCGCGGCGCGGCGTGGCTGTGGCCGCGGAACGGATAGGGCGGCCTCGCACGGCTGGCACGGTCCTTGCGGCGATCCGGGCTCCAGGACAGGGGCAGGGGCTTATGAACCGCAAAATGGGTGAGTTCGATGGTCGGTCGGACACGGCCGCGGTGCAGATTGCAAATCAAAATGCATGCCGCTGTCCGCCGGCTCGCACCATGACGATGGGTGCGCCGCCGCGGTACCGGCTGGAACAGGCCTGCGTGCGCCTGCAGGAAGCGGCCGAGGAACTGGAAGCGGTGCTCGCCGCGTTGCCGTCGCCCACCGCGGGCGGCGCGGAGGACGTTCACGAGGCGCTCGGCACCATCATGGAGACGTTGCGGCTTCTCAGCGACGCGCATGGGCGCCTGGAGACCCGGAATACGCTGCACCTGGCGGGCAGCAGTGACTGATACCGCCGGCGCCTGAAGGGTTCCATTGAGTAGGTTTCATGCGAATTGTGGCCACCAGTGGAACCACGTGACGGCCTTGAGGCGCTCGGGGTCATTGGCCAGCGCGCAGCAGCGGTCGGCGAGGGC
>Ga0196970_1000951_pt1 | contig 24522 bp, 21 predicted proteins | sample S1v_513CmetaG_FD_148672 | JGI IMG/M metagenome (GOLD analysis project Ga0196970, IMG submission 148672) | Soil microbial communities from Anza Borrego desert, Southern California, United States - S1+v_5-13C | ecosystem: Environmental > Terrestrial > Soil > Desert | place: USA: California... | reverse complement strand
GACGTTTTTCATGTGCGCTAGTGTGGCGTTCGAGGGGCGAACTGACAAGGTGGAGATGCTGACAACAACACAGATCCCTTGTAGGAGTGAGCCTGCTCGCGATAGCGGTGTGCCAGAATCGGAATTGTTGACTGACACACCGCTATCGCGAGCAGGCTCACTCCTACAAGGGGTTGTGGTGTGTCAATTGCTTGAGAGTTTGTCGCCGCGAGCAAATTTCCAGGTGCGGATGATTTCCAGACGATCGACATCCGACAGATCGCCGGTAAACGGCGCAAACGGTGCCGCCAGCCTGACGATTCGCTGCGCGGCCTGATCCAGCAGCGGCTGGCCGGAGGATTCCAGTACCAGCACTTCGTATAGCGAGCCGTCGCGGTTGATCGAGACCATCAGGCGCAGGTTGCCGTAGATCTGCTTGCGCCGGGCTTCTTCGGGGTAGTTGAGGTTGCCGATGCGCTCGACCTTTTTGCGCCAGTCGTCCTTGTACCAGGCGCCCTTGTCGCGCATGGTCGAGGCGGCGCTCAAGCGGTGAATGCGCGGGCGTTTGGCGTACAGCTGTTGTTCCCTGGCCAGTTCGGCTTCGAGGCTGGCAATGTCGCTGGACAGCTGCGAACTGTCGAATTCCGGCGCGTCGACGGTCGGTTTGACCTCGGTCTTGCGCTCTTCCTTCTTGGTCGGGGCCTTTTTCGGCTGCGGCGCGACGGTGGTCACCGCAGCCTTGGGCGCGGCCTCGGGCACTGCGGGCTTGGCGGCCGGCGGTGGGGTGACCTTCTTGACCTGATTGTCCTGGAATGGCGCCACTTCGGTGGTCTTGGGCAACGCCTTCTTGTCCAGCGTGCCGCTGCCCTCCTGGTTTTCCTGAGCGAGAAAATCAGCCTTCTCCGGCTTCTTTTCGCTCTTGAACGTGGCGAGGGTGATTTCCAGGGTTTTGCTGATCTGTTTCGGCTCGACCATGCTGAAGCCGACACCGAGCAGCAGCGCCAAATGGATCAGCGCCGCCAGAAACAGGGTAAAGCCGAGGCGATCGGCCGGGCGCACGCCACGATGGGCGAGTTCAGCGGGCAGATCGGACGGGAGGGTCATTACAGAAAAACCAACATCGCGTTTTCATGGGCCCGGCATGATAACGCAATGTTGGTTTTTAGCTGCAAGCTTGAAGCTTCAAGCGACAAGCTGCACAGGGGCAGCTGCAAGTGTCGAGCTGCAAGCTGCAAGTTAAGAGCTCGCCGCCTGTCTTTAAGCTTGAGGCTTGCGGCTCGAAGCTTGCAGCTTGCTTTCGATAGCATTCATGAGCATGCCGCCAATGTCGGTGCCAAAGGCGTTGTCGATTTCGCGGATGCAGGTCGGGCTGGTGACGTTGATTTCGGTCAGGTGCTCGCCGATCACGTCCAGACCGACGAACAGCAGGCCTTTCTCGCGCAGGGTCGGGCCGACCTGAGCGGCAATCCAGCGGTCCTTGTCGGTCAGCGGACGGGCTTCGCCACGACCGCCGGCGGCGAGGTTGCCACGGGTTTCGCCGAGGGCCGGAATCCGCGCCAGGCAATAGTCCACCGGCTCGCCGTCGATCATCAGGATGCGCTTGTCGCCATCGACGATCGCCGGCAGGTAGCCCTGGATCATGATCTGCTGCTTGCCATGCAGGGTCAGGGTTTCGAGGATCACCGAGAGGTTCGGGTGGCCGGCGGTGTGACGGAAGATCGACGAACCGCCCATGCCGTCCAGCGGCTTGAGGATCACGTCGCCGTGATGATCGGCGAACTGGCGCAATACGTCCGGGCGACGGCTGACGATGGTCGGCGGCGTGCACTGCGGGAACAGCGTGGCGAACAGCTTTTCATTGCAGTCGCGCAGGCTCTGCGGCTTGTTCACCACCAGCACGCCGGCGGCTTCGGCCTGTTCCAGCAGGTAGGTGGAATAGACGAATTCCATGTCGAACGGCGGATCCTTGCGCATCAGAATCACGTCCAGGTCGCTCAGCAGCTTGTCCTGCTCGGCGTCCAGTTCGAACCATTTTTCCGGGTCGGCGAAGACTTTCAGCGGCGCCATGCGCGCCCGCGCCTGACCTTCGGCCTGATACAAATCCTTCTGTTCCATGTAGAACAGTTCCCAGCCGCGCTTCTGCGCCGCCAGCAGCATGGCCAGCGAGCTATCCTTTTTATAGGAGATGCTGGCGATAGGGTCCATGACAATCCCGACGCGAACGCTCATTGGGTTTTCCTCGAAAATTGGCTACCGGATCGGTATTGAAAAAGTGCCGCCAGAGTGGCGCCGGGCGGGTTTTCGGTCAAGGAAAAACCCGTCGATAGATTGCATCTGGAGACTGTGCTAAAAAGGCTGGCAGAGCGCGCCGACCCTTGGGTATCAAGGGTTTGAGGCCATTATTGAGTGCAAAACGGACAAATTGATTCGCAAAGGCGACGGTAGAGCCCTCTTATGGAACAGCAGTCCAGCGCCTTGAAGGTCATGGTGATCGACGACTCGAAAACGATTCGCCGCACCGCCGAAACATTGCTGAAGAATGTCGGTTGCGAAGTGATCACCGCCATCGATGGTTTCGACGCCTTGGCGAAGATCGCCGACCACCATCCCGGGATCATTTTTGTCGACATCATGATGCCGCGTCTGGATGGCTATCAGACCTGCGCCTTGATCAAGAACAACAGCGCCTTCAAGGCCACGCCGGTGATCATGCTGTCTTCCAGGGACGGGCTGTTCGACAAGGCCAAGGGGCGGATCGTCGGCTCCGATCAGTTTTTGACCAAACCGTTCAGCAAGGAAGAACTGCTCAGCGCGATCCAGGCCCATGTTCCGGGCTTCGCCGCCGTTGTGTCGCAGTAACAAAGGTTCAGAGACACGCGGCCAGCGGGCCGGGCGTCGACAAGAAAAATGGGGAAAACCATGGCACGTATCCTGATCGTCGATGATTCGCCGACCGAAATGTACAAACTGACCGGCATGCTCGAAAAGCACGGCCACGAAGTGTTGAAGGCCGAGAATGGCGCCGACGGCGTGGCCCTGGCCCGCCAGGAAAAACCCGACGCGGTGCTGATGGACATCGTCATGCCCGGCCTCAACGGTTTTCAGGCGACCCGCCAATTGACCAAGGACGCTGACACAGCGCACATCCCGGTGATCATCATCACCACCAAGGATCAGGAAACCGACAAGGTCTGGGGCACACGCCAGGGCGCCAAGGACTACCTGACCAAACCGGTCGACGAAGACACCCTGATCAAGACCCTGAACAACGTACTCAAAGGCTGATCGCGCAATCATGAGCGAATCGCTGACCGCGTTCGAATTGCTCTGGCAGATCGACCAGCGCTGCCGTTTGCTGGCGGCCGACCTGCCGTCGCAAGCGGCACGCGAAGAGCGCTGGAGCGGCATCGGTTTCCGTCTCGGCGAGCATTGGTATGTGGCGCCGATGGGCGAAGTCAGCGAAGTGCTGCACGAGCCGCGCTTCACTCAATTGCCCGGGGTAAAACCGTGGGTGAAGGGCGTGGCCAATCTGCGCGGGCGGCTGCTGCCGATCATGGATTTGTGCGGCTTCTTCGGCCATGAGCTGTCGCCGCTGCGCAAACAGCGGCGGGTGCTGGTGGTGGAGCATGAAGACGTGTTTGCCGGAGTGATGGTCGACGAGGTCATCGGTCTGCAGCATTTTGATCAGCACAGCTTCGAACCGCTGTCGATCAGCAAGCGTCAGGGCTCGAAGGCCGAATTCGTCAAAGGCTATTTCCGCCGCGAGCAGAACTGGCGGGTGTTCAGCCTGTTTGCCCTGGCGAAATCGCCGGTGTTCATGAGCGTCGCAATATAGCTGCAACAACACAGATCCCCTGTGGGAGCTAGCCTGCTGGCGATTCAGCCAGCGCGGTATATCAGACACACCGCGTTATCGTTCAATCGCCAGCAGGCTGGCTCCCACAGGTGCTTCGGTAGGCTTCAGACAGGCGAGGACCGATGACAACAGCAAAAACAGGCAAGTCGGCAGAAGCGTCGCGCAGCCGCGCGCAGATCATCGTGCTGTTCATCGCGCTGATCGTGTTCATCATGCTGCTGTTCGCCAACTTCGCCTACCTCAACACCCAGGCGAACTACGACAAACAGTACATCGGCCACGCCGGTGAGCTGCGCGTGCTGTCGCAACGCATCGCCAAGAACGCCACCGAAGCCGCTGCCGGCAAGGCCGCGGCATTCAAGCTGCTCAGTGACGCGCGCAACGATTTCGCTCAGCGCTGGGGTTACCTGAAAAAAGGCGATCCGAATACCGGCCTGCCACCGGCACCGGCCACCGTGCGCCCGGAAATGCGCGCGGTGCAGCTGGACTGGGAACGCCTGCTGAAAAACACCGACGCGATTCTTTCCAGCGAACAAACCGTGCTGTCACTGCATCAGGTCGCCGCGACCCTGGCGGAAACCGTGCCGCAATTGCAGATCGAATACGAAAAGGTCGTTGAAATTCTCCTGCAACGCGGTGCGCCGGCAGCGCAAGTGGCGATGGCCCAGCGTCAGTCGCTGTTGGCCGAACGCATCCTCGGCGCTGTCAACACGGTGTTGGCCGGTGACGAAAACTCGCAGCAGGCCGCCGATGCTTTTGGTCGTGATGCAACCCGGTTCGGCCAGGTGCTCAACGGCATGCTGCAGGGCAATCCGGCGTTGAAGATCACTCAGGTCGAAGACCGCGATGCGCGTGCGCGGCTGAGTGAAATCTCCGAGCTGTTCCAGTTCGTCTCAGGCTCAGTGGATGAAATCCTCGAAACCTCACCCGAGCTGTTCAAGGTGCGCGAGTCGGCGACCAATATCTTCTCGCTGTCTCAAACCCTGCTCGACGAAGCCTCGCACCTGGCCACCCGTTTCGAAAACCTTGCCGGCGGGCGCAACACCGACACCATCGGCGGTTACGTGCTCGGCTTGCTGGCGCTGGCCTCGATCATCCTCATCGGCCTGGTGATGGTCCGCGAAACCAACCGGCAGCTGCGCGAGACCGCCGAAAAGAACGAGCGTAATCAGAACGCGATCATGCGCCTGCTCGATGAAATCGAAGACCTCGCTGATGGCGACCTCACCGTCACTGCTTCGGTGACTGAAGATTTCACCGGGACCATTGCCGATTCGATCAACTATTCCGTCGACCAGTTGCGCGATCTGGTCGCGACCATCAACCTCACCGCCGGCCAGGTCGCCGCCGCCGTGCAGGAAACCCAGGCCACTGCCATGCACCTGGCCCAGGCCTCGGAGCATCAGGCCCAACAGATTTCCGAAGCCTCGACCGCGATCAATGACATGGCGCAATCGATCGATCAGGTTTCGGCCAACGCAGCGGAGTCGTCGGCGGTTGCCGAACGCTCGGTGGAAATCGCCAACAAGGGCAACGAGGTGGTGCATAACACCATCCACGGCATGGACAACATTCGCGAACAGATTCAGGACACGGCCAAGCGCATCAAGCGTCTGGGCGAGTCGTCCCAGGAAATCGGCGACATCGTCAGCCTGATCGACGACATCGCCGACCAGACCAACATTCTTGCGCTCAACGCGGCGATTCAGGCGTCGATGGCCGGTGATGCCGGGCGCGGTTTTGCTGTGGTGGCCGATGAAGTGCAGCGCCTGGCCGAACGCTCGTCCGCCGCAACCCGGCAGATCGAAACCCTGGTGCGGGCGATCCAGACCGACACCAACGAAGCCGTGATCTCGATGGAGCAGACCACCACCGAAGTGGTGCGCGGCGCGCGACTGGCGCAGGATGCCGGTGTGGCCCTGGAAGAAATCGAAGGCGTGTCGAAAACCCTCGCGGCGCTGATCCAGAGCATTTCCAACGCGGCGCTGACGATGAACGTGATCCAGCAGATCACCTCGCAGACCTCGTCTGGCTCCACCGCCACCGCCGAGAGCATCGGCAACCTGACGAAAATGGCCAGCCAGCTGCGGCGTTCGGTGTCCGGATTCACCTTGCCGGCGGCGACAGACAAAGCTTGAGTGGAGTGGTTATGGGTGCCCGGCACGACTATGTGGCCCTCGAATGGGTCAAAGGCGCGATCGCCGATACGCTGAAGCAGGCGCATCAGGCGATTGAAGCGGTGCTGGATGATCCGCAGGCTTTTCCGGGACTCGACGAGTGCCTGGACTATGTCCATCAGGTGCACGGCAGTTTGCAGATGATCGAGTTCTACGGCGCCGCGCTGCTCGCCGAAGAAATGGAGCAGCTGGTCGAAGCCCTGCAACACGACCGCGTCAATCACCGCGATGAAGCCCTGCACCTGTTGCTGCAGGCCCTCGGGCAGTTGCCGATCTACCTCGACCGTGTGCAGAACGCGCGGCGTGACCTGCCGTTGGTGGTGCTGCCGCTGATCAATGATCTGCGCAGTGCCCGTGGCGAAAGTCTGCTGTCGGAAACCAGCCTGTTCAGTCCGCAATTGCCCGAACTGGCGCCGCTCAGCGCGCCGGCGCTGGCGCAACTGGAACCGGCCGACCTGCCGAACGTGCTGCGCAAACTGCGCCAGACCCTGCAAATGGCGCTGGTCGGTTTGCTGCGCGAGCAGGATGACCCGACTCACCTCGGTTATCTGGAAAAAGTCTTCAGCCGTCTCGAGGCGCTGAGCGGCGATTCGCCGCTGAGTCCGTTGTGGCAGGTCGCTGCGGCGCTGGTCGAAGGCATGCGCGAAGGCGTCATCGCCAACAGCCCGGCACTGCGCAGCCTGTTCAAGGATGCCGACAAACAGCTCAAGCGCCTGCTCGAACAAGGCATGGCCGGGCTCAACCAGCCCGCGCCGCCGGAGCTGCTGAAAAGCCTGTTGTTCTATATTGCCAAAGCCGAACATCCCACCGGGCAGATGCTGACCATGAAAGATCACTACTCCCTGGACGACGCGCTGCCTGACAGCGCAATGGTCGATGAAGAACGCGCACGCCTGGCCGGGCCCGATCGCGATGCGATGCGCTCGGTACTCACGGCGCTGTGCGAAGAACTGGTGCGGGTCAAGGAACGCCTCGACCTGTTCGTGCGCAGCGACCGTCAGCACACAGCAGATCTGGACAGCCTGCTCGCGCCACTGCGGCAGATTGCCGACACCCTCGCGGTGCTCGGCTTCGGCCAGCCGCGCAAGGTCATCATCGACCAACTGGCGGTGGTGCTCAGCCTGGCGCAGGGCCAGCGCGAACCGAACGACGCGATCCTGATGGATGTCGCCGGCGCCTTGCTCTACGTCGAAGCGACCCTGGCGGGGATGGTCGGCACCGTTGAAACCGAAAGTGCAGAAGACGCACAGCTGCCGACCACCGACCTGACGCAGATTCACCAGATCGTGATCAAGGAAGCGCGCATCTGCCTGCAACAGGCCAAGGACATGATCGTCGACTACATCGACGCCGACTGGGATCGCCAGCAACTGCAAGCGTTGCCGGCGCTGCTGACGCAGGTGCGCGGTGCGCTGGCGATGATTGCCTTGAGCCGGGCGGCGAGTCTCATCGAGGCGTGCAACGGTTTTATCCGTGAACATCTTCTGCTCGATCCGCACGAGCCGGGTTGGCAACAACTGGACGCGCTCGCCGATGTCATCAGCAGCCTCGAATATTATCTCGAGCGCTGGGGCGACGACCCGCTGGCGCCGGGCGAACACCTGTTGGACGTGGCGCAGAAGCGCCTCGCCAGCCTCGGTTTCTTCCCCGACGATCACGCCAACGACGCGCCAGGAGAGCAGCAGGTGCCGGTGCTCGACGAGGTGCTCAGCCCCGGCGAAGCGCTGGTGATGCAGGACCTGCAAACGCTGAATGATCCAGAGGTCGTGCAATCGCTGGCCGACGTTCTCGCCAGTCCGGTTTCGGTGGTCAACCCGCCGGCACGCAGCACCCCCGGTAGCCTGCTGCCGCCGCCCGCCGATGAAGAGCCGGTCGATGATGAGCTGCGCGAGGTGTTCCTCGAAGAGACCGACGAAGTGCTCGCGGTCTTGCACGAATACCTGCCGCGCTGGAGCGCCGATCCACAGGATCGCGAAGCGCTGAGCGAACTGCGCCGGGCCTTTCATACGCTCAAGGGCAGCGGGCGTATGGTCCGCGCGCTGATCCTTGGCGAGCTGGCGTGGGCCGTGGAAAACCTGCTCAACCGCGTGCTGGAGCAAAGCGTCGAGCCGGGCTCGGTGGTGCAGCGCTTGCTCACCGACACCGTTTTGTTGCTGCCCGAGCTGATTAGCGAATTCGCCACGCAGCGCCAGCGTCAGCGTAACGATGTCGATCAACTGGCCGCCCGCGCCCACGCGCTGGCCAAGGGCGACGAGCCGCTCGCCGCCGAAGACGTCGACGATGTCGCCGCGCTCGATCCGCTGCTGCTGGAGATTTTCCGTAAAGAAGCGGAAACCCACCTCGCCAGCCTCAACCGCTTCCTCGACCAGGCGGCCGAGCATGTGCCGCTGCCAGCCAGCGATGAATTGCAACGCGCCCTGCACACGCTCAAGGGCAGCGCGTCGATGGCCGGCGTGGTGCCGATTGCCGAACTCGCCGCGCCACTCGATCAACTGGCACGCGAACTCAAGGCACACCAGTTGCCGCTGGACCTCGACGAGGTCGAGTTGCTGCTGGAAGCCGAAGGTCTTTTGCGCGTTGGCCTGCGTCAGCTCAAGCACGATCCACTGGCGCCGATTGTCGGTGCGCAATCGCTGATCAAACGTGCGCAAACCCTGCTCGCCGAGCGGCTGGCGTCGATCCTCGAGGCGCCGGACACCGGCCTGCGGGTCAAGCGTGAACCGCAATTGATCAACAACTTTCTCGCTCAGGGCATGGATATCCTGCTCGACGCCGAAAGCCTGTTGCAGCGCTGGCAACAGCACCCCGGCGAGCGCCAGGAACTCAGCGCCTTGCTCGATGAACTGACGACCCTCGGCGAAGGCGCGCATCTGGCCGATCTGCTGTCGGTCGACGTGCTCTGCGAGGCGTTGCTCGACCTGTACGGCGCCGTCGAAGAAAGCAGCCTGGCGGTCAGCGAGCGGTTTTTCCACGAAGCGCAGCAGGCCCATGAAGCGCTGATCAACATGCTCGACGAACTGGCCGCCGGCCAGGAAATCACCCCGCAGCCCGAGCGGGTGCGTGCACTGCATGAATTGCTCGATGAAAGCCTTGATCCTTCGTCCATGGGCCTGATCCGCAGCGACGGCAGCCGCACCCTGAGCATCCGCGAACTGGGCAGCGCCACCGCCGAATTGCAGCAATCTGCCGCGCCGCTGGCGGCGGACGACGAAATCGTCGAGATCTTCATAGAAGAGGCCATCGACATTCTCGACAGCGCCGGCCAGGCCTTGCAGCGCTGGCTCAGCGAACCGGATAACGGTGCACCGCTGTCGTCGTTGCAGCGCGACCTGCACACCCTCAAGGGCGGTGCGCGGATGGCCGAGGTCGAGGCGATCGGCGACCTCGCGCAAGAACTGGAAAACCTGTACGAAGGCCTGGCCGATCGGCGTTTCAGCCACAGCAGCGCGCTGGCGCAGTTGCTGCTCAACGGCCATGAACGCCTGGCGTTGCTGGTTGAGCAACTGCAAGCCCGGCAAGCGCTGGAACCGGCGCAGACCTTGATCGAAGCGCTGCGCCAGGCGCGCCATGGCGCGAGCGCCAGCGAAACGCCGACAGCCAGCGCCGACCCTGACAGCGGCGGCCACGATCCGGAATTGCTGGAAATCTTCCTCGAAGAAGGTTTCGACATCATCGAAAACTCCGGCGCTGCGCTGCTGCGCTGGCAGGCCGAGCCGGGCAACCGCCAGGAAGTGGAAACCCTGTTGCGCGACCTGCACACCCTCAAGGGCGGCGCGCGGATGGTCGAGATCGGCCCGATCGGCGACCTCGCCCACGAACTCGAATACCTCTACGAAAGCCTGTCCTCCGGCGCCTTGCAGCCGTCGGCAGAGCTGTTCGCTCTGGTGCAGCGTGGCCATGACCGGCTCGCGCAAATGCTCGACGGGGTGCGCGCCGGGCAGCCATGTCCACCGGCGGACCGCTTGATCAATGCGATACAGAATTTCAGCCATCCACTGAGTGCCGAAGCGCCGCCAGTACTGCCATTGCCAGCGAAAACCGAACCGACGCCGGCGCCCGCCGAGGCCGGTGCGGACATGGTCAAGGTCTCCGCCGAACTGCTCGATGAGCTGGTGAATCTGGCCGGCGAGACTTCGATCTTCCGGGGCCGCATCGAGCAGCAGGTCAACGACGCGCAAGTCGCGCTGAACGAGATGGAAACCACCATCGAGCGCATGCGCGATCAATTGCGCCGCCTCGACACCGAAACCCAGGGGCGGATTCTCAGCCGCCAGCAAGTCGACGGCGAACGCCTCGGCTACGAAGAATTCGATCCGCTGGAAATGGATCGCCATTCACAGTTGCAGCAACTGTCGCGGGCCTTGTTCGAATCGGCGTCCGACCTGCTCGACCTCAAGGAAACCCTCGACCGGCGCAACCACGACGCGGAGAACCTGTTGCAACAACAGGGGCGCGTCAACACCGAGTTGCAAGAAGGCCTGATGCGCACGCGCATGGTGCCGTTCGAGCGCATGCTGCCGCGGCTCAAACGCATCGTCCGCCAGGTTGCCGAAGAGCTGCACAAGGACGTCGCTTTCGTGGTCGGCAACGCCGAAGGCGAGATGGATCGCAACGTGCTGGAACGCATGGCCGCGCCGCTGGAACACATGCTGCGCAACGCCGTCGACCATGGTCTGGAGTCCGCCGAAGTGCGGCTCGCGGCAGGCAAACCGGCGCAGGGGCGAATCACGCTTGACCTGTCCCGAGAAGGCGGCGACATCGTTTTCGATATTCGTGATGACGGCGCCGGGGTGCCGCTGGAAGCGGTGCGGCGCAAGGCGATCAAACGCGGACTGCTCGCCCCCGAAGCGGAGATCAGCGACCGCGATGTATTGCAGTTCATCTTGCAGCCGGGGTTTTCCACGGCGGAAAAGATCACCCAGATTTCCGGACGCGGCGTCGGCATGGACGTGGTCCACGAAGAAGTGCGTCAGCTCGGTGGCAGCATGAGCATCGATTCGGTGCCGGGGCAGGGCGTGCATTTCCGTATCCGGCTGCCGTTCACCGTGTCGGTCAACCGTGCACTGATGGTGCAGTGCGGCGAGGATCAATACGCGATTCCGCTGCACACCATCGAAGGCATCGTGCGCGTGTTACCGAATGATCTGGAAGGGCACTTTCGTCAGGACCCGCCGCGCTATCACTACGCCGGGCAGACCTATGAACTGTGCTACCTCGGCGAGCTGCTGAAAACCGCACCACGGCCGAAACTGCTCGGGCAGAATCTGCCGCTGCCGGTGCTGCTGGTGCACTGCAACGACCGGCGCATCGCCGTGCTGGTCGACGCCATGGCCGGTACCCGTGAAATCGTGGTGAAGAGCCTCGGCCCGCAGTTTGCCGCGTTGCAGGGCGTGTCCGGCGCGACGATCCTCGGCGATGGCCGAGTGGTGCTGATCCTTGATCTGCTCGCACCGATCCGCGCCATGCAGGCACGGGTGGCGCAGCCGCAGGCACTGAGCGATCTCGACAGCGAACCACAGAAACCGCTGCTCGTGATGGTGGTCGACGACTCGGTGACAGTGCGCAAGGTCACCAGTCGCCTGCTCGAACGCCACGGCATGAACGTGCTGACCGCCAAGGACGGCGTCGACGCCATGCTGCTGCTTGAAGAACACCTGCCTGACGTGATGCTGCTCGACATCGAAATGCCGCGCATGGACGGTTTCGAAGTCGCCACGCAAGTGCGCAACGATGAACGCCTGCAGCACCTGCCGATCATCATGATCACCTCGCGCACCGGCCAGAAACACCGCGACCGCGCCATGGCCATCGGCGTCAACGATTACCTCGGCAAGCCGTATCAGGAATCGGTACTGCTCGAAAGCATTGCCCACTGGAGCAACAAACATGCATGAACACGGGCACTCGTTGCGCAGCAGCCAGCTCACCGGCCTGTTGTTGCCGCTGGCGGATCGCAACCTGATCCTGCCTAACGTCGCCGTCGCCGAACTGATCGACTACCAGGCCAGCGCCTTCGACCTCGACACGCCACCGTGGTATCTGGGCCGGGTGACATGGCGCGAGCGGCAGATCCCACTGATCAGTTTCGAGTCGGCGTGTAGGCAGAAGATTGTCATCGGCGAGCGGGTGCGCATCGTGATCTTGAATGCGCTGGGCGGGTTGCCGGAGCTCAGGTTCATCGCATTGCTGGTGCAGGGCATCCCGCGCTCCTACAAACTCGACAGCCAGTTGAGTTATGTCGACGTGCCGCTGTGCGGGCTGGAGCGGGCGGCGGTACAGGTCGGCGAACAGGTGGCGAAGGTGCCGGATTTGTTGGCGCTGGAGCAGTTGTTGGCGGAGGCGGGGCTGGTTCACTGATCCAGGATTTTCATTGGCCTGACTGGCCTCATCGCGAGCAGGCTCACTCCTACATTGGAATGCGTTCCCCCCTGTAGGAGTGAGCCTGCTCGCGATAGCGCCTGCGGTATCACCTGAAATCCGACAGGCAAATCCTCACTACCCGCAGCGCAATAAACGCATCCAGGCGCATCTGTTTAAAGAAGCCTGGTGTTACGGCTCACCAGCCTACAAATCCTTGCGCCGCTGCCTACGCATGCACCAGAATCCGCCGGCTTGTGCGCCTTTGGCATGCTGCGTAACTTGATTCCGTCACTGATTTCCAGTGATCGGGTTTAGCAGCCCGGCTAGTTGTCCGGTCGTACGAGTCTCATCCAGTCAGGCATTTGCCTGCGCTTAATGGTGGCTGTGCGCATGGCACCTTCGGGTGCGCCGGGTTTGGGTGACTACCGGTCTGCTAACTTGCGCACGGCTGCCTCCTATCGTTTAGCAGCGGGATGGACGCAGCCTCACAGAGGTAAGTCCCCATGTTCAAAGTAACGCCAAACCCGCCGGTCACCGACCCGGCATCCCCCTACGAATCCCCCGATTCGAAGAAATTCCACGAAGCCGCCGAGCGCGCGCTCGACCACTACCTCGGCCCGACCAACGCCGACCTCATGGCCACGCCCTACAGCCCCAACACGCTGTACATGGCCAACCCGAATGCCGAAACTGAATCCCTGCTGGCCGATGCCAGCGAAACCCTCGGCTCCGCCACCGTCATGCTCAACAATCATGCGGCGATGGTGGAGGGCACGCACCGCAAGACTGTGCAGGGTATTGCGCAAGTGGTGATGGTGGCGGAGATGGCTGTGAATCGTGTGTTGGACAGGTTGGTGCCGACGGAGTAGCGAAAAAAGCCGACCCTCACCCCAGCCCTCTCCCGGAGGGAGAGGGGGCCTACCGTGGGATGCTGACAAGTTACGCCGACCTGAAAATACCGCTGTGAATCCATAATCGACTCGGTGGAGCAGGTCAATGTATGGCGCCATGCACCTCGGTCGGTCCCCTCTCCCTCCGGGAGAGGGTTAGGGTGAGGGCGCTCTTGATCATTACGCTGAACGTAACGATTCACCACCGTGCTTGATTGATGCCCCCACCACACACGCCTACCTTGGCTCCACGACAGCGAACCCGTGGAGTGAGCATGACAACAATAATTTCCCCCTACTCGCGCTGGACGCGGCGGCGCGATGAGAAGCAGCGCCGGCTCGACAAGGTGCGCGGGCTGGCCGATGGTGCGGTGCTGCCCAGCGACAAGATCGTCGCCGCGCTCGAAGCGCTGATCCATCCCGGCGACCGTGTGGTGCTGGAGGGCAATAACCAGAAACAGGCGGATTTTCTTTCCCGTTCTCTGGCCAAGGCCGACCCGCAAAAGCTCCACGACCTGCACATGATCATGCCCAGCGTCGGCCGCTCCGAGCACCTTGATCTGTTCGAACGCGGCATCGCCCGCAAGCTGGATTTCTCTTTCGCCGGCACCCAGAGTCTGCGCATCAGCCAGTTGCTTGAAGATGGCTTGCTGGAAGTCGGCGCGATCCACACCTACATCGAACTCTATGCGCGGCTGGTAGTGGACCTGATTCCCAACGTCGTGCTCTCGGCCGGGTTCATGGCCGACCGCGCCGGCAACATCTACACCGGCCCGAGCACCGAAGACACTCCGGCACTGATCGAACCGGCCGCGTTCAGCGACGGCATCGTCATCGTTCAGGTCAACCAATTGGTCGACGACGTCAGCGAACTGCCGCGCGTGGACATTCCCGCTTCGTGGGTCGATTTCGTCGTGGTGGCCGACAAGCCGTTCTACATCGAACCGTTGTTCACTCGCGACCCGCGCCACATCAAGCCTGTGCATGTGCTGATGGCGATGATGGCGATTCGCGGGATCTACGAAAAACACAACGTGCAGTCGCTCAACCACGGCATCGGTTTCAACACCGCCGCCATTGAGCTGATCCTGCCGACCTACGGCGAATCCCTCGGCCTCAAAGGCAAGATCTGCCGCAACTGGACCCTCAACCCGCACCCGACGCTGATCCCGGCGATCGAAAGCGGCTGGGTCGAAAGCGTGCATTGTTTCGGTACCGAGCTGGGCATGGAAAATTACATCGCCGCCCGGCCAGACGTGTTCTTCACCGGCCGCGACGGCTCGCTGCGTTCCAACCGCATGGTCTGCCAACTCGCCGGGCAATACGCAGTGGATCTGTTTATCGGCGCGACGTTGCAGGTCGATGGCGATGGCCATTCCTCGACGGTGACCCGTGGTCGACTGGCCGGTTTCGGTGGCGCGCCGAACATGGGCCATGACCCGCGCGGCCGCCGTCACGGTACCCCAGCGTGGCTGGACATGCGTCACGGCGATGCGCCGCAACCGATGCTCGAACGCGGCAAGAAACTCGTGGTGCAAATGGTCGAGACGTTCCAGGAGGGCGGCAAACCGACCTTCGTCGAAACTCTCGACGCGGTCGAAGTGGCGAAGAAAAGCGGCATGCCGCTGGCGCCGATCATGATCTACGGCGACGACGTTACCCACCTGCTGACTGAAGAAGGCATCGCCTACCTGTACAAGGCGCGCTCGCTGGAAGAACGCCAGGCGATGATCGCCGCAGTAGCCGGTGTCACCGCGATCGGCCTGCGCCACAACCCGAAAGACACTGAACGCATGCGTCGCGAAGGCCTGATTGCCTTGCCCGAAGACCTCGGCATCCGCCGCACCGACGCCACCCGCGAACTGCTAGCGGCGAAAAGCGTGGCCGATCTGGTCGAGTGGTCCGGTGGCCTGTACAACCCGCCCGCCAAATTCAGGAGCTGGTAATGCACGCATTCAACCTGCAAGCGAAACCGCTGTCGCTGGCTGACCGCTTGGCCGATCTGGCGGTGGACGCGTTGATCGACGAAGCCGACCTGTCGCCGAAACCGGCCTTGGTCGACCGTCGCGGCAACGGCGCCCATACCGATCTGCACCTGGGCCTGATGCATGCTTCGGCGCTGGCGTTGTGGCCGGCGTTCAAGGAAATGGCCGAGGCAGCGCAAGACATTGGCGAAGTCGGTTTGCCGTTGCGCGAAGCGATTGGCCGGATCGGTCGCGAAGGTGAGCAGGCGATGCTCGCCACCACTAACGGTGTGAATACCCATCGCGGCGCAATCTGGGCGCTGGGTCTGCTGGTCACCGCCGCCGCGCTGCAACCGAGCTCCGTCGCTCTTTGTGCGGCACGCCTGGCGCTGCTCGACGACCGCTACGCACCGAAGCCACTCAGCCACGGCGCTCAAGTCGCCCAGCGTTACGGCGCACGCGGTGCTCGCGAGGAAGCGCAACTTGGCTTCCCCTCGGTGATGCAACGCGGCTTGCCGCAATTGAAGAACAGCCGCGCCAACGGCGTCGGCGAACAGAACGCCCGGCTCGACGCCTTGCTCGCGATCATGACCGAACTGGCCGACACCTGCGTGCTCTATCGGGCCGGCGAACAAGGCCTGCACGCCATGCAAAGCGGCGCGCAAGCGGTGCTCGACGCCGGCGGCAGTGCCAGCCTTACAGGCCGCCGCCGATTGCACGAACTGGATCAACAACTCATCGCATTGAATGCCTCGCCCGGTGGCGCCGCCGACTTGCTCGCCGCCACACTGCTGCTCGACCGAATCGAGCGCGACGGCATCCTTCAGGGAGCGTTTTGATGGAAAGCCTATCGTTTGAATTTCCCGCCGGGCAGCCGCCACGCGGGCGTGCGCTGGTCGGGTGTGTCGGCTCAGGGGATCTGGAAGTGCTGATCGAACCTGGCCTGGCCGGCAAGTTGACGATCAACGTGCAGACCTCGGTCAACGGCGCGCAACAGCGCTGGCAGCATCTGTTTGCGCGGATGTTCGACGGCACTACGCCGCCAGCGATGGCCATCGACATCCACGATTTCGGCGCGACGCCGGGGGTGGTGCGCTTGCGTCTGGAACAGGGTTTCGAGGAGATCGGCCATGACTGACAGCGCCGCGTTGCTCAACAAACACAGCTTCGTCGAACTTGGCGCGCGGCAACGGGCGAAAGCCTTGCTCGACGCCGGGACGTTTCGTGAACTGCTCGATCCGTTTCAACGGGTCATGTCGCCGTGGCTGGAACGCCAGGGCGTGGTCCCGCAGGCCGACGACGGCGTCATCATCGCCAAGGGCAGCCTCGACGGTTTGCCCGTGGTGATTGCGGCGATCGAAGGCGCGTTTCAGGGCGGCAGCCTTGGTGAAGTCGGCGGGGCGAAAATTGCCGGCGCGCTGGAACTGGCCGCCGAGGACAACCGCAAAGGCATCCCGACCCGCGCGGTGCTGCTGCTGGAAACCGGTGGCGTGCGCTTGCAGGAAGCCAATCTCGGCCTCGCGGCGATTGCTGATATTCATGCGGCGATTGTCGATTTGCAGCAATACCAACCGGTGGTCGGCGTGGTCGCCGGTAGCGTCGGTTGCTTCGGCGGCATGTCGATTGCCGCAGCGCTGTGCAGTTATCTGCTGGTGACTCAGGAAGCACGTCTTGGCCTGAACGGCCCGCAAGTCATCGAGCAGGAAGCCGGGATCGAGGAATACGACTCGCGCGACCGGCCGTTCATCTGGAGCCTGACCGGCGGCGAGCAGCGCTTCAACAGTGCTCTGGTGGATCGTTACGTTGGTGACGACGTCGCGCAGATCCGTCAGCAGGTCGGCGAATTGCTCCAGCAAGGTTTGCCGGCTCAGCCACGCAGCCAACGCGCCGAGTGGTTCCTGCACCGTCTGGGCAGTCTGAACACTGACCAGCAAATCGAACCGTCGGTGGTTCGGGATCTGTATCAAGGAGAGCGCTCATGAGCGGTTATTCATTGCGCGGTTTGCACTGGTTCAACGCTCTGAGCGCGGGAGCTAAAAACGTCGAAGGCCTGCCGGCGTCCTTGAAAGTCGCTGACGGTGACCTCGGGCGTTTTATCGCCGTGGTCGCTGACCCGGACAATCGTTTCCCACGCGCTCGCAACGGCGAAGTCGGCTTGCTCGAAGGCTGGGGGCTGGCCAAGGCTGTGGATGACGCGATCCGCGCTGATCGCGATAACGCGCAAAAGCGCCCGATCATCGCCATCGTCGATGTGCCGAGCCAGGCCTATGGTCGGCGCGAAGAAGCGCTCGGTATTCATCAGGCGCTGGCCGGCGCGGCGGGCAGTTATGCCCGTGCGCGGCTGGCCGGGCATCCGGTGATTGCCTTGCTGGTCGGCAAGGCCATGTCCGGAGCGTTTCTGGCGCACGGTTATCAGGCCAACCGCCTGATCGCCCTGCGTGATCCCGGGGTGATGGTCCACGCGATGGGCAAGGCCTCGGCGGCGCGGGTGACGTTGCGCAGCGTTGAGGAACTGGAAGCGCTGGCCGCCAGCGTGCCGCCGATGGCCTACGACATCGACAGCTACGCCAGCCTCGGTCTGCTCTGGGAAACCCTCTCGGTGCAGCAGATCGAACAACCGACCGCAGAGGATCTGGCGCGGGTCAGCGAATGCCTCAAGCAAGCCATCGGCAATATCACCGGCACCGACCTGAGCAATCGCCTCGGTGCCAGCAATCGCGCGGCGTCGAGCAAGGTCCGCGAACTGCTGAGGGAGCAGTGGTGAACATGCCACTGGCCCACGACCTGCTCTGGGGCATGACCCCGGCGCAGTTGCCGGCGGATGCGCCGCCGTGGTCGATCGAGTCGCTGGCCGCCGGGCAACCGGTGGTAGTGCGGCGCGCGCTGAGTACTGAAGGTCTGATCGCGGTGGGCGTGCGCGGGTTGCTGCGTGAGCAGCGGCTGGCGGCGTTCATGCGCATCGATTCGATTGTGCGGCGGGTCAGTCCTGAAGCGTTGTGTCATGTCGACAGCGCGCGTGATCTGCCGGTCATGCAAGCGCTCAGGCAATTGCGGCCGATGCTCGATGACTGTGGTTGGGTCTGGGGTGTCAGCGGCAGTGTCGGCTTTGAGCTGGCCAGCGGTTTTGCCGCGATGCACGCGGCCAGTGACCTCGATCTGATCCTGCGCGCACCGCAACCGATTACCCGTCATCAGGCACGCGAACTGGTCGCGTTTTTTGATCGCGCCGCGTGCCGGGTCGACATGCAGTTGCAAACCCCATTCGGCGCGGTGGCGTTGCGCGAATGGGCCAGTGCTTCGGCGCGGGTACTGCTGAAAAATGCGCGACAGGCGCAATTGGTGGTTGATCCGTGGCAGCCGCTGGAGCAGGCAGCGTGAGCAGTCTGCTGGTGTTCCCCGGCCAGGGCGCGCAGCAAACCGGCATGCTCCAGCGCTTGCCAGGGGAAGTGTTGACCGAGGCCAGCGACGTGCTCGGCGAAGATGTCTCGCGGCTCGATTCTGCCGAAGCGTTGCGCACCACACGGGCGGTTCAGCTGTGCCTGCTGATCGCTGGCGTCGCGGCTTCACGGCAGTTGTTGCAGGACGGGCTGACGGCGGATTACGTCGCAGGGTTGTCCATCGGCGCCTATCCCGCAGCGGTGGTCGCCGGGGCTTTGAGCTTCAGTGACGCGTTGCATCTGGTCAGCCTGCGCTGTGAGCTGATGCAGCAGGCTTATCCACAGGGCTACGGCATGACCGCAATCATCGGCTTGCAGTTATCCACAGTCGAAACGCTGCTGGCGCGGGTGCACAGCGAGGATTCGCCGGTGTATCTGGCGAATATCAACGCCGATAATCAGGTGGTCATTGCTGGCAGTGACCGCGGCATGCAAGCGGTGGCCGAACTGGCGCGCAGTCGTGGCGCCGGTCTGGCAAAACGTCTGGCGGTGAGTGTGCCGTCGCACTGTCCGCTGCTGGACGAACCGGCGCAAACCCTCGCCGAAACCTTTGCCAGGGTTGAATTGAAAACCCCGAAAATCGCTTACCTGAGCGGTAGCCGTGCGCGGCCTGTGACCAAGGTAGAAGCGCTGCGCGACGACCTCGCCTTCAATATGTGCCGCGTGGTGGACTGGCGCGGCACCGTGCAAAGCGCCTACGAGCGCGGCGTGCGTCTACAAATCGAACTGCCGCCCGGTGCGGTGCTGACCGGACTGGCGCGCCGGGTGTTCGAGCAGGGCACCGTCACGGCCTTCGACAGTGCCCGCCTCGACACCCTGCAAGCGCTGTTGCGAGAGGAGGGTGGCCGCCAACTCTAAAACCGCCGCGACTCAAGCTTCGAACAACAAAAACAACATTCGACGATGCACTTTGAGGACTACAACAATGATTATTTACGGTGTGGCGTTTCTCGCCTTTTGTACGCTGGTCGGTATCTGGATCGGTGAATTGCTCGGCAAGCTGATCGGCGTGCCGGCCAACGTCGGCGGTGTCGGCATTGCGATGCTGCTGCTGATCGGCCTCGGCAGTTATCTGTACAAAAGCGGCTGGCTCAAGGGCAAGACCGAGCAGGGCGTGGAGTTCTGGAGTGCGATCTACATTCCCATCGTGGTTGCCATGGCGGCGCAGCAGAACGTCTACGGCGCGCTGAAGGGCGGGCCGATGGCAATTCTCGCCGGCACGCTGGCCGTGGTGATCGCCTTTGCTCTGGTGCCTGTGCTGACGCGCATGGGCAACAAGCAACAGACGCCGATTGCTCCAGCCAAGACTGCGGGGTAATCGCCATGTACGAATCGATGATGAAAGTGATCACCGGCTACGGCCTGATCAGCGGCTTTTTGATTGTCGGCCTGACCATGTGGGTGTCCTACTGGATGTCCAACACCTTCACCAAGGGCCGCCTGCACGGCTCGGCGATTGCCATTCTGCTCGGCCTGGTGCTGTCGTATGTCGGCGGCGCGCTGACCGGCGGGCAGAAGGGCGTGGTGGATATTCCGTTGTTGTCCGGTATCGGCCTGCTCGGCGGCGCCATGCTGCGCGATTTTGCGATTGTCGCCACCGCATTTGGTGTCAGTGTCGACGAGCTCAAACGCGCCGGGTTTGTCGGCGTGTTGGCGCTGTTTGTTGGCGTCGGCACCTCGTTTGTTGCGGGCGTTGGCGTGGCGATGGCGTTCGGTTACACCGATGCGGTCAGCCTGACCACGATTGGCGCTGGTGCTGTGACCTATATCGTCGGGCCGGTGACAGGCGCGGCGATTGGCGCCAGTTCCGAGGTGATGGCGCTGTCGATCGCGGCGGGGTTGATCAAGGCGATTCTGGTGATGGTGATGACACCGTTCGTGGCGCCGATGATCGGCCTGAACAACCCGCGCAGCGCGGTGATTTTCGGCGGGTTGATGGGCACTTCCAGTGGCGTCGCTGGCGGGTTGGCGGCGACGGATCCGAAGCTGGTGCCATATGGTTGCCTGACGGCGGCGTTTTATACCGCGCTTGGCTGTCTGCTTGGGCCTTCGCTGTTATTTCTGGCGATGCGTGGGTTGATGGGCTAGCTAGTCACCCCCAAAAGCCCCTCACCCTAGCCCTCTCCCGAAGGGAGAGGGGACTGACCGAGTTGGATGTTGGAGGTACGCCGACCTGAAATTTCTGTGTCGAACTCAGGATTCGAAAGCCATGGAGATCTGCTCCCTTTCCCCTCGCCCCCTTGGGGGAGAGGGCTGGGGTGAGGGGGGAGCTTTTGATTTTGATCTTGATCTTCTGTCGATCAAACCCCGGCCTGGCGATTGGCATACATCCGGCACTCCGCCAGCAACGCCAGCAGATTCGGATCCCTCTCCTTGGCCTTCAGAAACACCACCCCGATGTGCTGCTGCAACCGATACTTCTCCTGCAACGGAATCAGCTTCACCCGATTCTCGTACACCGCCGCAATCCGCCCCGGTAACAACGCATAACCGACCCCCGAGCTGACCATGCTCAGCAGGGTGAAAATGTCATTCACCTGCATCGCCACTTTCGGCTCGAACCCCGCCTGCTTGAACACCCGATTGCCATCCTGATGCGTGGCAAAGCCCTGGGTCAGGGTGATGAATGTTTCATCGCGCACCTCGGCCAGATCGACTTCACTGCGTTGAGCAAACTTCGAATCCGCCGGTGTGGCGAGGAATATGTCGTCGGAGAACAGCGCAATCTGCTCGCAGTCCGGGTCGTTGATGCTGTCGTCGAGTGACACCAGGATCGCGTCGACCTCCATGTTTTTCAGCTTGTAGAGCAGGTCGATGTTCGAGCCGAGGATCAGGTCGATGTTGAGTTCGCTGCGGCGGATTTTCAGGCCCATGATCAGCTGCGGCACGGTTTTCACCGTCAACGAATACAGCGAGCCAAGCTTGAAGCGCTCAGCGGAGAACCCGGCGGCTTCGCGAGTCAGGCGCACGCTGTCGACCACATCATTGATTAGCTTCTGCGCGCGCTCTTCCAGCACGTAAGCACTTTCCAGCGGCGTGAGGTTGCGCCCCTCGTGTTTGAACAGCGGGCAGCGCAGGGCGTTTTCCAGCGAGTGAATCGCGCGGTGCACGCTGACGTTGCTGGTCTGCAGTTCGGCAGCGGCGCGGGCGAGGTTGCCGGTGCGCATGAAAGCGAGGAACACCTCGAGTTTTTTCAGGGTCAATTCTTCGTCGATCAGCATGGCGCGGACTCTTTTTGGTATCGACCGATTGTGCCCAATTCCCGCGCGCCGCGCAGGCGAGGTTGAACAGAAACATTGCGCTTTTACGCTCAAGGCCCGAGCCTTGCGCGCTTGCGGTAGTGACTACGAGGTATGCGACACATGTATCACGGGGAAAAACTCAACGCCTGGACCCATCTGGTCGGAGCAGTGGCGGCGTTTATTGGCGGCGTGTGGATGCTGGTGATCGCCAGTCTCGACGGCAGTCCGTGGAAGATCGTCAGTGTGGCGATCTACGCGTTCACCCTGCTGGTGCTCTACAGCGCCTCGACCGTGTACCACAGCGTGCGCGGGCGCAAAAAAGCGATCATGAAGAAGGTCGATCACTTTTCGATCTACCTGCTGATTGCCGGCAGCTACACGCCGTTTTGTCTGGTGACCCTGCGCGGGCCGTGGGGCTGGACACTGTTCGGGATCGTCTGGGGGCTGGCGCTGATCGGTATCCTGCAGGAAATCAAACCGCGCTCCGAGGCACGGATTCTGTCGATCGTGATTTACGCGGTGATGGGCTGGATCGTGCTGGTGGCGGTCAAGCCGCTGATCGCCGCGCTGGGTACGGCGGGGTTTGCCTGGCTGGCGTCGGGCGGGGTGTTGTATACGGTGGGAATTATCTTTTTTGCCCTCGATCACCGGCTGCGGCATGCCCATGGGATCTGGCATCTGTTCGTGATTGCCGGGAGCCTGCTGCATTTTGTCGCAATCTTGTTTTACGTCCTCTAGCCAACACCACCACCCCTGTAGGAGTGAGCCTGCTCGCGATTGCGTCAGTTCAGTCAATGACAGGTGGCTGATACGCCGCTATCGCGAGCAGGCTCACTCCTACAGGGACGTATTCCAGTCGGGATTCTAGAAGTCACCCCAAAGCTGCTGGGCAACCGCGAGTGCAACAACCGGCGCGGTCTCGGTGCGCAGCACCCGCGGGCCGAGGCGGGCGGCGTGGAAGCCGTTGTCTTTGGCCTGCTCGACTTCAGCGTCGGACAAACCACCTTCCGGGCCGATCAGGAACGCCAGCGTCGCCGGTCGGGCATGGCTGACCAGCGGCTCGGCCACCGGATGCAGCACCAGTTTCAACTCGGCCTCCGTCTGTTTGATCCAGTCCGCCAGCAGCACCGGCGGATGAATCACCGGCACTCGCGAGCGCCCGCATTGTTCGCACGCGCTGATCGCTACCTGACGCCAGTGCAGCAGGCGTTTGTCGGCGCGTTCGTCCTTGAGGCGGACTTCGCAGCGGTCGCTGAAGATCGGGGTGATTTCATTCACGCCCAGTTCGGTGGCTTTCTGAATCGCCCAATCCATGCGCTCGCCCCGGGACAAGCCCTGGCCGAGGTGGATGTGCAGCGGCGACTCGACCTGACCCGGCAGTTGCTCGTCGATCTGCACGACGACGCGCTTCTTGCCGACCTCAACCAGCGATCCGCGAAACTCATGGCCGGAACCGTCGAACAACTGCACCGAATCGCCTTCGGCCATGCGCAACACGCGGCTGATGTAATGCGCCTGGGCTTCCGGCAGTTCGTGTTCGCCGGTGCTCAATGGGGCGTCGATAAAGAAGCGGGACAGTCTCATGCGGGGTCTCTTTAAATTGATCGTTCCCATGCTCTGCGTGGGAATGCCTCACCGGACGCTCTGCGTCCGCTGTTGGGACGCGGAGCGTCCCGGGCTGCGTTCCCACGCGGAGCGTGGGAACGAGCGAGTAAACCGAATCAGCCCGGATCGCGGAAACCGGGATGAAAGTCCTTCGGCACCGCCACGCTCACGCTGTCACGCGTGGCGATATCAATGCCTTCACTCGCCACCTCGGCCAGGAAATCGATCTGCTCCGGGGTGATCACGTACGGCGGCAGGAAATAAACCACGCTGCCCAGCGGCCGCAACAACGCGCCACGTTCCAGTGCATGCTGGAACACCTTCAAGCCGCGGCGTTCCTGCCAAGGGTAGGCCTCTTTGCTGGCTTTATCCTTGACCATCTCTATCGCCAGAACCATGCCGGTCTGGCGCACTTCGGAGACGTTCGGGTGATCGACCAGGTGCGCTGTCGACGAGGCCATGCGTTGGGCCAGTGCCTGGTTGTTTTCGATGACGTTGTCCTGTTCGAAAATATCCAGCGTCGCCAGCGCCGCCGCACAAGCGAGCGGGTTGCCGGTGTAGCTGTGCGAATGCAGGAAGGCGCGCAGAGTCGGGTAGTCATCGTAGAACGCGCTGTAGACGTCGTCGGTAGTCAGGCATGCCGCGAGCGGCAGGTAGCCGCCGGTCAGGGCTTTTGACAGGCAGAGGAAGTCCGGACGAATGCCGGCCTGTTCACAGGCGAACATCGTCCCGGTGCGACCGAAGCCAACAGCGATTTCGTCGTGAATCAGGTGCACGCCATAACGGTCGCAGGCCTCGCGCAGCAATTTCAGATAAACCGGGTGATACATGCGCATGCCGCCAGCGCCCTGAATCAGCGGCTCGACGATCACCGCCGCGACGCTGTCATGATTCTCCGCCAGCGCCTGTTCCATGGCGGCGAACATGTTGCGTGAATGCGCTTCCCAGCTCATGCCGTCGGGGCGCAGGTAGCAATCCGGACTCGGCACCTTGATGGTGTCCATCAACAGGG
>Ga0196970_1000950_pt1 | contig 24542 bp, 28 predicted proteins | sample S1v_513CmetaG_FD_148672 | JGI IMG/M metagenome (GOLD analysis project Ga0196970, IMG submission 148672) | Soil microbial communities from Anza Borrego desert, Southern California, United States - S1+v_5-13C | ecosystem: Environmental > Terrestrial > Soil > Desert | place: USA: California... | reverse complement strand
GCCATCTGGTTGAGCTCGAAGTTGCGGAAGGCGCCAATCACCGCGTCCACCTGCCCCGACAGGATCGACGGCGACAGCGAGAAGTTGACGTTGACCAGCGTCACGTCCTTCAGGCTCAGCCCCGCCTTCTCCAGCATGGCGCCGAGCAGCGCGTCCTCGAAGCCGCCGACCGAGAAGCCGATCTTGCGGCCCTTCAGGTCCTTCACCGACTTCACCGGCCCGTCGGCCAGCACCACCAGCGAGTTCAGCGGCGTCGACACCAGCGTGCCGACGCGCACCAGCGGCAACCCCTCGCCGACCTGAACCTGCAACTGCGGCTGGTAGGACACCGCCAGCTCCGCCTTGCCGGCGGCGACCAGCTTCGGCGGGTCGTTGGGGTCGGCGGGGGCGACCAGCTCGACCTCCAGGCCGGCGTCCTTGAAGAAGCCCAACTCCTTCGCCACCACCAGCGGCGCGTGGTCGGGGTTGACGAACCAGTCGAGCAGCACGGTCATCTTGTCCTGTGCCAGCGCGGGCACGGAGGCCAGCAGCCCGGCGGCGAGCGCCACGGCGGCGAACGGGAACTTCATCGCTCAGTCCTTTTCATCGAACGCATGGGAATCGGGGAGCCATGGCAGCGCGCGCCGCAGCAGCGCGTCCGTCACGGCGTAGAGCGCCACCGCGAACGCGCCGAGCACGAACAGGGCGGCGAAGAGCAGGTCCACCTGCATGCGCGCGTTGGCATGCAGCATCAGGTAGCCGAGGCCGGAGGAGGAGCCCACCCACTCGCCGATCACCGCGCCGATGGGCGCCACCGCGGCGGCGACGCGGATGCCGGAGGCGAGCGCGGGCAGGGCGGCCGGCAGGCGGATGTGCCACAGCGTCGAGGCGCCCGACGCGCCCATGGTGCGGGCAAGGTCGAGCCAGCCCGGTTCGGTGCGGCGCAGCCCGTCGAACAGCGCGGTGGTGACCGGGAAGTAGATGACCAGCGTCGCCATGGCGATCTTCGACGCCATGCCGTAGCCGAGCCACAGCACCAGCAGCGGCGCCAGCGCGAACACCGGGATCGCCTGGCTGACCACCAGAAGCGGCATCAGCCAGCGCCGCGCGCCGCGCACGCTGGCCAGCAGGATGGCGCTGGCGGTTCCCAGGAAAACGCCCAGCGCGAGGCCGGCGAGGATCTCGGTCAGCGTGGTGGCGGCATGCTGGGCCAGCAGGCCGGCTTGGCGTTGCAGGGCGTCGGCGACGGCCAGCGGGCCGGGCAGGATGAAGCGCGGCAGGCCGGTCGCCCAGACCAGCGCCTGCCACGCCGCCACCAGGACGGCGAGGGTGATGAGGGCGCGGATCAGGCGCATCGCATTGCCCCCACCCCCGACCCCTCCCCCGCTGCGCAGGGGAGGGGGGAATGCCGCGGAGTTCCCTCCCCTGCGAAGCGGGGGAGGGTTAGGGTGGGGGCAAGTGTCGCCAAGCCGAAGCTCATCCCACCAGCCTCCGCAGCAGTTCCCCCTGCATCGCCAGCACCGCCGCGTCATCCGGCGCGCGCGGCGGCGCTCCGGGCGGCTCCAGGGCCGGGCCGACGGTCGCCGGCATCCCGTTCATCACGTGCACGAAATGGCCGATGCGCAGCGCTTCCAGCGGGTCGTGGGTGACCAGCAGCACCGTGCGTCCGGCCAGCAGCTCCGCCGCCAGCTCCTGCAACCGCAGCCGGGTGATCGCGTCGAGCGCCGAGAAGGGCTCGTCCATCAGCACCACCGGCCGCCGTTCCATCAGCGTGCGGGCGAGCGCCACGCGCTGGCGCTGGCCTCCGGACAACGCCGCCGGGCGGTCGCCGGCGCGGCCGGGCAGACCGACGCGCTCCAGCAGGCCGTGGGCCTCGTCCACCAGGGGCGGCGAACGCCGTTCGCCGCGCAGCTTGGCGCCGAGCAGCACGTTGTCCAGCACGTTCAGCCACGGCAGCAACAGGTCCTGCTGCGCCATGTAGGCGACGCGTCCGGCCAGCGGCAGCCCGTCACCGGCCGTCACGGTGGTCGGCGGCTCGGGGTCGGCGAGGCCGGCGATCAGGCGCAGCAGCGTCGTCTTGCCCACACCGCTGGGGCCGAGCAGGCACGTCACCGCCGCCGGCTCCAGGCGCAGGTTCAGGTCCTCGAACAGCGGCGCGCCGCCGTAGGTCAGGCGGGCGGAGGCGATGGTGACGGAAACCGGGGCCGGCACTCTGGCCGGCGGAACGCGCGCATGCATGGCTCACTGGTCCCTACGCCGGTACGAACCGGATCAGGTTCCAGGGGTCGTCCCGCTCATGGGACCTCTCAGCCGACCGCCGGCTCCCCCCAGTGACAGGCAGGGACTATGGCAACTCGGAGCAGCGCGGGCAAGCGGCGTGGTCGTTGGGCGGCGGCAGGCCGGAGATTTCCAGCAGCAGCTTGGTCAGGATCGCCTGCGCGAAGGCGTCGAACCCGTCGGCCACCACCAGGAACGCGCCCGGCCCGCCGATGACATTGGTGCGGTAATAGCCGTCGAGGTCGCGCGGTGGCTCTCCGCCCCAGGGGTTGGGGCGGTCGTTGATGATGGGCAGGCCGTTGATGGTGATTCCCTTCTCCACCACCGCGTCGCGGATGAAGCTCACCGGCGGGCCGCTGTTGTTGGGGCCGTCGCCGGACACGTCGATGACCTTCCGCGTGCCTTCGAAGCCGTTGTTCTCGAACAGCGTAGAGCAGTAGGCGAGGGCGGCGCTGATCGAGGTCCAGCGCTCGCGCCCGATGCCGCTCTCGCCAAGGCGGTCCGCGAAGTCGGTGATCGCCTCGTGGCGGTCGAGCAGGGTCCAGCCGACGACGGTCTGCTGGTAGTGGTCGCCGGCCCATTCCACGTAGGTCACGGCGATGCGGCCGTAGGGGCCGGAGCGGATGGCGTTGATGACCTTGGGGTTGAGGAACGCCTGGACGTAGCCGCGACGCTGCAGTTCCGCCTCGTCCGGATCGATGCTGCCGGACACGTCGACAGCCAGCACCAGTTCGAGGTCCACCGGCACCCGGCCGCCGGCCGCATGGCCCGGACCCGTCAGGGCCAGGAGGATCGGCAGCGCGGCGATGAGACGGATCAGCATCGGCATCCCCATCCCCATCAAGAAGGAGCGCGACGGCGTTACGGCAAGGCCCCCGGCGCGTCGTTGACGGAGCAGCGGCGCCAGCCCACCTTGACTGGGCCATGGCACGCCGACCGCTCTTCCTGGGCAGCGAAGTGTACCGCGGGTCGAGCTACGGCCCCAAGCACCCGCTCGCCATTCCCCGCGTCTCCACCACCATCGACCTCTGCCGGGCGATGGGCTGGCTGAGTGATGCGGTCTACATCGACACCCCGGCGGCGACGGTGGATCAGATCGCGCGCTTCCACCACCGCGACTACGTCCTGGCGCTCGCCCGAGCCGAGGCCGAGCAGCGCGTCGATGCCGGGACGGCGGCGCGCTACAACCTCGGCAAGCTGGAGAACCCGATTTTTCCCGAGATGTACCGGCGCCCGGCGATCAGCACCGGCGCGGGCATCCAGGCGGCGCGCCTGCTGCTGGAGGAGCCGGGCATCGTCTACAGCCCGGCCAGCGGCACCCACCACGCCCGGCCCGGCCGGGCCAGTGGCTTCTGCTACCTGAACGCCCCGGTGCTGGCGATCCTGGAACTGCTCGACGCCGGGGTGGAGCGGGTCTACTACGTCGACCTCGACGCCCACCATGGCGACGGGGTGGAGGAGGCGTTCGCCGACGACGACCGGGTGCTGACGCTGTCGGTGCACGAGGACGGGCGCTGGCCCTTCACCGGTAAGGCGGAGGAACGCGCCGGCCGCCTGGTGCGCAACCTGCCCGTCCCGCCGGGCTTCAACGACAGCGAGATGGATCACCTCGCCGAGGCGGCGATCCTGCCGCTCGGCCGCTGGTTCGCGCCGGAGGTCGTGGTGGTGCAGACCGGCGCCGATGCGCTGGCCGAGGATCCGTTGAGCCGGCTGGAGCTGTCCAACGGCGCGCTGTGGCGGGCGGTGGCGGCGCTGGTCGATCTGGCGCCGCGAACGCTGGTGGTCGGCGGCGGCGGCTACAACCCTTGGTCCGTCGGGCGCTGCTGGGCCGGGATCTGGGCGACGCTGAACGGGCTCGACCCCGCCCGCGGGCCGACGCACGCCGCCGAGGCGGTGCTGCGCGCCCTGACCTGGAACCGCAGCGCCGGCCGCAATCCGCCGGAGCACTGGTTCACCACGCTGGCCGATCCGCCGCGTCCGGGGCCGGTGCGCGAAGCGGTCCGGCGGGTGGCGGCGCTCGCCCTGGAGGGGCTGTAGCGTAAATTGCCGTCCCCCATTCGCAACAGTTCGTGATGCCGCCGTGCATCGCGTTGACGCGCAAGAAAAAATCGGCGACTGTCCACAGGTTGCGCGTACGCGCGGAAGGAACGCGAAGTCCGGGACATGTCGAACACGACCCTGCTTCTGATCGCCATCGGCGCGATCATGCTGGCGGCGCTCCCGGTGGCCGCGCTGATGAAGGATTTTCTGCCGGGCTTCCTGGAACGGTCGGCCGGGCTGGACCAGCTCGAGAACCGTATCTATGTGCTGCATTCGGAAGCGCAGGACCTGCAGGACCGGGTCAGCGGCGCGGTGTCGCGCCGCAACCAGCAGAGTTCGGAAAAGCATCGGCTGGAAAGCGACATCCGGCGGATGGAAAAGGCCATCGCCGATCTTGCGGAACAGCCGCCGCTGTTCGTGCACGAGGTCGGCGAGCCGTCGGCGAACACCAGCAAGTACACGGTGAACGTCAACCGCGAGGCTGCCGCCGCGGCGGCGCGCGCCAACGGCGAACGCGCGCAGGCCAACCCGATCTGGCGCTACTCCAACGTGGCCGAGGTGTGGGCGACGAGCTTCGAGGACGCCAAGCAGCTGGTCGAAACCGCGTTCCCGTTCAAGCTGGGCTACCAGAAGAGCTTCCAGAAGGGCGGCGGCACCGCGGCCGAGAAGATGGTCGCCGAGGCGCAGGCGCGCGCGCTCGCGGAAGCCAAGGCGGCCATGCAATGACGCTCAACTTCCTCATCATCCTTGTGATCATCGCGCTGGCGGCGTGGCTCGGCAACGTGCTGCTGTCGCTGGAGGCGATCGTCGGCCAGTCGCGCACCCGGGTGAAGGCGGCGCGGGAGTCCATCGCGAAGCTGGAGGCGAGCATGAAGCGCCTGCAACGCGACGAGGAGAACGCCAACAAGGAAACCGACGAGCTGCTGAACGACATGATCGCGCTGCGCAAGAAGCAGGCCGAGGTGCAGCAGAAGCTGTCCGAGGAGCAGGCCAAGCGCAAGCCGCGCCTGCTGATCCTCAGCGACCGTCGCAACCCGTCGGACAAGGAGTGGCTGGTCACCGTCGCCAACACGCAGATCGGCGAGGTCGATGCCAGCCATCCCCTGGCCCAGGAATGGGCGCGCGGACGCGAGTACCTGGTGTGGGCGGAAACCGACCGCGACGCGGCGGAGCGGGCGGTGCGGCGCTTCAGCGCCCGGCCGGGCTACACGGTGCGCAGCGTCCAGCCGGTGAAGGAGGACCTCTATCCCAGCGGCCGGCCCGCGGCGGCCCTGAAGATGTCTTCCTGACGCTGGACAGCGGACCGGCGCGCGGGCAAGGTCCGCGGACGACTGGACTTTCCGCGGATGGTTTCCAACGATGATCGGACGCATTTTGAGCCGCTTCGTCCTGTGCTTCTCGGTGTTCCTGGCCGCCGCCCCGGGCGCGGCATCGGCGCTGGAGCAGTTCCAGCGCTCCTCGCTTACGGTCGAGACGGCGGCCGGCCAGCGCTTCCGCTTCAACATCGAGGTGGCGCAGTCCCCGGCGCAGCAGGCGCAGGGCCTGATGTTCCGCGAGAAGATGGAGGCGGACGCCGGCATGCTGTTCGTCTACGACCAGGTGCAGCCGGCCGCGTTCTGGATGAAGAACACGCTGATCCCGCTCGACATGCTGTTCATCGCCGCCGACGGCCGCATCGTGAACATCCACGAGCGCGCGGTGCCGCACTCAACCGACTCCATCCGCTCGGCGGCGCCGGTGAAGGCGATCCTGGAGATCAACGGCGGCATGAGCGCGCGCCTGGGCATTCGCGCCGGCGACCGGGTGGTGCACCCGCTGATCGCCGGGGCCAGGTAGGAGCGGGTCGCCGCCGCGGGTTTGCCGCAATTTCGGCCTAAACCATTGCGGTGGCTGAGAATGTGTGGATGTTGATGAGACGGCGGCTCGTTACGGTTCTGGCGCTCCTGGTTCTGGTGTCGGCGGGAACGGCGGCCTACGCATGGCTCGGCGCGGCCGAACCGCCGCCGGCCTATCGCCTCGCCAAGGTGGAGCGCGGGCCGCTGGTCAGCGCCATCACCGCCACCGGCAAGATGAGCGCGGTAGTGACCGTGGAGGTCAGTTCGCAGCTCTCCGGCCAGATCGCCCAGCTGAACGCCGACTTCAACAGCAAGGTCGTCACCGGCCAGCTCCTCGCCCAGTTGAACACCGCGCCGCTGATGGCGCGGCTGAAGTCGGCGCAGGCCGACCTGGACGCGTCGGTGGCGACGCTGAGCGTCAGCCGCGCCCAGCGGGACAAGGCGCAGGCCGACATCGCCAACGCCCGCGCCGCGCTCGCCAACGCGGTCGCGCAGATCGCGCGCGCCGAGCTGGCGGTGCTGGATGCCGACCGCGACCTCGTCCGCCGCGAGGAGTTGCGCAGCCGCGGCGTCGCCACCACCGCCGACTTCGAGAAGGCGCAGACCGCCGCCCGCTCGGCCCGCGCCGCGCTGACGTCCGCGGTGGCGCAGCGCCAGCAGGCCGAGGCCGGCGTGCAGTCGGCAGAGGCGTCGCACGCCGTCGCCGTCGCCCAGGTGCAGGTGGCCGAGGCCAACGTGGCGCAGCGGCAGGCGGCCCTGCAGCTGGTGCAGGTGGACATCGACCGCTCGGAGATCCGCTCGCCCATCGACGGCGTGGTGGTCGACCGCAAGGTGAACGTCGGCCAGACGGTGGCGGCCAGCCTCTCCGCGCCGACGCTGTTCACCATCGCCCAGGACCTGCGGCACATGCAGGTGCTCGCCAACATCGACGAGGCCGACATCGGCCGTGTGCGCGAGGGGCTGCCGGTCACCTTCACCCTGAACACCTTCCCGGGCGAGACTTTCCACGGCACGGTCAGCCAGGTGCGCCTGGCGCCGGCCGAGGAGCAGAACGTCGTCAGCTACATCGTCGCCATCACCGTCCAGAACCAGGACATGCGCCTGCTGCCCGGCCTGACCGCCAACCTGCGCATCGTCGTGGAGGAGCGGCGCAACACGGTGAAGGTGCCCAACGCCGCGCTTCGCTTCCGCCCGGCGGACACCGCGGGCGCCACCCGCACCGACGCGGCGCCGACGCCGACGGTGGGCGGACCCGCCGGCGGGCGGGGCGGGGCGGCGCTGGAGGAGCTGGCGCGCAAACTGGTCGGCGAACTGGGGCTGGACGCCAAGCAGCGCGCCGCGCTCGACGCGGTGGTCGCCGACACCCGCAGCCGCTTCGCGGCCCTGGGCGGGCAGGGCGATCCGGAGCAGCGGCGCGGCGAGGCGCGCGCCATCCGCCAGCGCGCCGACGAGCAGATCGCCGCCCTGCTGACGCCGGAACAGCGCGAGAAGTTCGACGAGATGCGGGCCGGCAAGGGCCGCGAGGGATCGGCCCGCAGCGTGTGGGTCGTCGGCACCGCGGGTACCCCGGTGGCGGTGCCGGTGCGCGTCGGCATCACCGACGGCAGCTTCACCGAGGTGACCGGCGGTGGCCTGGAGGCCGGGCAGGATGTCATCACCGGCGTCCTGCCGCCGGAGCAGAACGCCAGGAAGGGTCCGCGCCTTGCCTTCTGAACCGCCCCTCATCGAGGTGCGCGACCTGCGGCGGACCTACGTGATGGGGGCCGAGCGGGTGGCGGCGCTGGACGGCGTCAGCGTCGCGGTGGAGCGCGGCGCGTTCGTCGCGGTGATGGGGCCGTCCGGTTCGGGAAAGTCCACCTTCATGAACGTGCTGGGCTGCCTGGACCAGCCGGACGCCGGCAGCTACCGCCTGGAGGGGGAGGAGGTCAGCCGTCTCGGCTCGGACGAACTGGCGGCGATCCGCAACCGGCGGATCGGCTTCGTCTTCCAGTCCTTCAACCTGTTGCCGCGGCTCGACGCCGCCGCCAACGTGGCGCTGCCCATGGTCTACGCCGGCGTCGACCGCGCCACGCGCCTGAGCCGCGCCGCCGAGGCGCTGGCGCAGGTCGGGCTGGCCGGGCGGACGCACCATCGCCCGGCGCAGCTGTCGGGCGGCCAGCAGCAGCGCGTCGCCATCGCCCGCGCACTGGTCAACCGGCCGTCGCTGCTGCTCGCCGACGAGCCGACGGGCGCGCTCGACAGCCGCACGACCGCCGAGATCATGGGGCTGTTCCAGCAGCTCAACCGCCAGGGCATCACCGTGGTTCTGGTGACGCACGAGGCGGACGTCGCGGCCTACGCCGGCCGGGTGCTGACCTTCCGCGACGGGCGCCTGATCGACGACCGGCGTCAGCAGCCGCTGGAGGCGGTGGCGTGAACGCCTTCGACGCCATCCGCTCCGCGCTGGAGACGTTGCGCGCCAACCCGCTGCGCAGCGCGCTGACCATGCTGGGCATCGTCATCGGCGTGGCAGCGGTGATCGCCATGGTGGCGGTGGGCTCGGGTGCCCGCGACCAGGTGCTGCGGCAGATCGCCAGCCTTGGCACCAACCTCGTGCTGGTCGGGCAGGGCAGCATCCAGCGCGGCGGCGTCCGCCTGGGCGCCGGCACGGCCGCCTCGATGACCGAGGACGACGCCGTCGCCATCGTCCGCGAGATTCCGGAGGCCCGCGTCGTCGCCCCGTACGTCCGCTGGGGCCTGCAGGTGGTGGCCGGGAACCAGAACTGGCAGACGACGCTGTACGGCATCACGCCGGACTTCATCGAGGCGCGCGACTGGGACATCCCCGCCGGCCGCACGCTGTCGGACGAGGACGTGGCGCAGGCCAACAAGGTGATCCTGCTCGGCCAGACGGTGGTGAACAGCCTGTTCGGCGGCGGCGACCCGGTGGGCGAGACGGTGCGCATCGGCGCCACGCCCTTCACGGTCATCGGCGTGCTCGGCGCCAAGGGGCAGAACACCAGCGGGCAGGATCAGGACGACGTGGTCTTCGTGCCGCTGTCCACCGCCAAGCGCAACATCCCGAAGATGGCCAAGTCCAACCCGCGCTTCGTCCACGCCATGGTCATCAAGATGGCCGAGGGTGCCGACATGGAGGAGGCGCAGCGCCAGCTCAAGGACCTGCTGCGCCAGCGCCACCGGCTGGCGGCCGGGCAGGAGGACGATTTCTGGATGCGCAACCTGTCGGAGGTGGCGGCGACCCGCGACGCCTCGGCCCGCGCGCTGTCGTTCCTGCTGGCGGCGGTGGCGGCGGTGTCGCTGCTGGTGGGCGGCATCGGCATCATGAACATCATGCTGGTCTCGGTGACCGAGCGCACGCGGGAGATCGGCCTGCGCCTCGCGGTGGGCGCGCGGCGGCGCGACATCCTCATGCAGTTCCTCATCGAGTCCACGACGCTGTCGGTCATCGGCGCGGCGGTGGGGGTGCTGGTCGGGGTGGCGGCGGCGATCCTGGTGGCGCGGCTGGCCGGCTGGCCGACGCTGATCGAGCCGGAGTCGATCGTCCTGGCGGTGGGCGTCAGCGGCGTGGTGGGGGTGTTCTTCGGCCTGTACCCGGCGCGCCGGGCGTCCACCCTCAACCCCATCGAGGCGTTGCGGCACGAGTAACGCCCAAGCCTGTCCGGCGTCCTTGCCGTGGGCTCTGCGTTCGTGTATTCCACACGGCGGCGACGGGGCGTAGCGCAGTCTGGTAGCGCGCCAGTTTTGGGTACTGGAGGCCCCCGGTTCGAATCCGGGCGCCCCGACCACCGCCGTCCGCCGTGTGGAACACACGAAGCAAGAAGAAGGAGCGTCGTCCATGAAGGTCCGGATTTCCCAGCCGAGCAAGGCGGCCACGCAGTCCGGGCGGGCGAAGACGCATTTCTGGCTGCTGGAGTACGAGATCGAGACCCCGCGCCGGCCGGAGCCGCTGATGGGCTGGATCAGCTCGGGCGACACGCTGAACCAGGTGAAGCTGCGCTTCGAAACCAAGGAAGACGCCATCGCCTTCGCCGAGCGCAAGGGCTGGGAGTACACCGTGCAGGACGCCGCCGTCCGCCGCGTGCGCCCGCGCAATTACGCCGACAACTTCCGCATGGACCGTCCGCGCTTCTGACCGCCTAGTCCCGCCGTTCCGGACAACGGCCCCATAGCTCAGCTGGATAGAGCAGCCGCCTTCTAAGCGGCAGGTCGCAGGTTCGAGCCCTGCTGGGGTCGCCATCCCTTTGGGGATCGGCGCCCTTTTGGCGTGTGCAAAAGGAAGTTATCCACGGCCCGGAAGGGTGGGCCGTGTGTTACAGATGTGCGACGAAAGTTGATGCCGCGTCTCAAGAAGCGCGCAGAACCCTTATGGAAAAAGGTATTTCGTGTCTGCCTATATTTTAGGCATTCAACCGCGGGCGCTGCTGGCGCGGGTTCCCCTCGGCCTCCTCCACAGAGTTATCCACCGATTCTGGGGATAAGGGGGTAGGGACCGCCTCCTCCGGGCATATCTCCTCACGCATTGCATAAGCGAAGACGCGCAAGTGCCTGCAAGAACGCGGGTCAGTCGGCCTCGCCGCGCGGGGCGTGGCTGGGTGCGCGGCGCCGGGCGTGCAGTGTGCCGGCCACGTCGTTCCAAATGGCGTGCGCGTCGCCATCGCCCTCGCGCTCCGCCTGACGGGCGTTGGCCTCGGCCTGTGCGGGGGCCGCACGCCCGTAGCGGCCAACCAGCAAGCCGGCGACCGCCCAGAGATGATGGCGTCTTCTCATGCCGGCCTCCCTGGTTGCTGCTTGCTCATGCCAACGGGGAGCATCGTGCAGCGGAACTGAGCCCGCAGCCGCGGCGTTAACCGCGGATGGACGGCGTCGCCCCGTGTCGACGCAAGGGAGGTGGACCTTTGGGTTGGATCGTCAAGATCATCGCGCTGTGTTTCGTCGTCGGCTTCGCCCTGTCGGTCTTCGACATCGACCCGGCCGCCATCCTCACCAACACCTGGGCGACGATCCGCGACGTCTTCGATCTGGCGGCGGGTGTGGTGCGATGGGCCGTGCCCTACATCCTGGTCGGAGCCGTGGTCGTGCTGCCGGTCGCCGCCCTCAGCATCCTCCTGCGCTGGACGCGCGCGCGCCGCGGACCCTGATCCCGTCCGTGCGCAACGAACGAAAAAAACCGGAGCGTCCGAGGATGCTCCGGTCGAAGTCGATATAGGGAGGGTTAGAGACGAACGTTATATAGCCGTTCGGCCTAAGCTCGTCCATTGATCTGGATCAAATGTGTCTAAAGAGATGAATTTAGCGGCAGAGCCCATTCCGGGCGCGCAAAAAAATAGCCGGAGGTTCCGTTGGGAACCCCCGGCAAAGGCGATTACAGGGAGGGTTAGAGACAACCAAGGTTTTAGCTCTTTGGTCGATTCGGCTCGTTGACATAGATCAATTTGCTCGTGCGGTGCAGCAAAGGCATCCTATTCCGACGTTTTGTTGCCGCCGTACAACACAGACGGGGCGGTTTCGACATCCATCACGGTGACCAGCGCGCCGTCCCGCACCGCGCGGAAAAAGCAGGCGCGCCTGCCCGTATGGCAGGCAACGCCGTCCTGGTGGACCAGCAGCAGCAGGGTGTCGCCGTCGCAATCCACGCGAAATTCCCTGAGGTGCTGCGTCTGGCCCGACGTCTCGCCCTTGCGCCACAAGCCCCTGCGCGAGCGCGACCAATAGCAGACACGGCCGGTGGTCAACGTCTCCACCACCGCCTCGCGGTTCATCCAGGCCATCATCAGCACCTCGCCGCTGCCGACCTGCTGGGCGATGGCGGGCACCAGCCCGTCCTCGTTGAAGCGGATGGCGGCGAGAACGTCGGAATAGGCTTCGGTCATGGCGCGGTCCTTCAGAGTGCGGCGTTCAGGCGGGCGAAGCCGCGGTCGAGGTCGCGGATCAGGTCGTCCACGTCCTCCAGTCCGGCGTGGAAGCGGATCAGCGGCCCTTCGGCCTTCCACGTCGTGGCGGTGCGGATGGCGGCCGGGTGGACCGGCAGGATGAGGCTCTCGAACCCGCCCCAGGAATAGCCCATGCCGAACAGCTCCATGCCGTCGAGCATGGCGGCCAGGGCCTTCTTCGGCACCGCCCGGAACTCCGCGGCGAACAGGCCGCTGGCGCCGGTGAAGTCGCGCTGCCACAGCGCGTGCCCCGCGTCGCCCGGGCGGGCGGGGTGGAGGACGCGCGTCACGTCCGACCGACCGGCCAGCCACTCGGCCAGCGCGAGCGACGTCTCCTGGTGGCGCTTCAGCCGCACGCCCATGGTGCGCAGCCCGCGCAGGCCCAGGTACATGTCGTCCGGCCCGGCGCAGGTGCCGAAGCGCACGGCGGTCTTCTTGACGGCCGGCCAGCTTTCCTCGTTGCACACCATCAGGCCGAGCATCGCGTCGGCGTGGCCGACGATGTACTTGGTGGCGGCGTGGATGGAGACGTCCACCCCGTGCTCGAACGGCTTGAAGTACAGCGGCGTCGCCCAGGTGTTGTCGAGCAGCACGGTGGCGCCCGCCGCCTTGGCGGCCTTGGCGATGGCCGGTACGTCCTGCACCTCAAAGGTCAGGGAGCCCGGCGATTCGAGGTAGACGACCGACGTGTCGGGCCGGATCAGCGCGGAAATGCCGGCGCCGATCAGCGGATCGTAATACTCGACCTCGACGCCGTAGCGGGTCAGCACGTCGGTGCAGAACCGCCGGGTCGGGCCGTAGGCGCTGTCGGTCATCAGCACGTGGTCGCCGGCCTTGGTGAAGGCGCTCAGCGCGGTGGCGATGGCGGCGAGGCCGGAGGCCGCGGTCACCGCGCGGTAGCCGCCCTCGATCGCCGCCACCGCCTCCTCGAAGGCGTGGCTGGTCGGCGTGCCGACGCGGCCGTAGTTGATGATCTCGAACGGGTTGCGGTCGCTGGCCTCCAGCGCCTCGAGCGTCGGGAACAGCACCGTCGAGGCATGGTACACGGGCGGGTTGACGAACCCGAAGTTGGCCTGCGGGTTCCGGCCGGCGTGGGAGAGCAGGGTGTCGGGCTTGGCGTCCCTGGCGTTCTTCATCGGGCGACCTTGGTTCGGCGAAGCGGAAAGGGCGGGCATCTTGGCACCGCCGGCACGCGCGGGCCACTGGGATTCGTGCGGTTTTCCCGCGACGGAAGATTCGACAACGCCCGCGGTCTTGCTACACTCGTACGCAAGCGCCGGCTGTTTCCCGCATGGGCGGCGGATCGGCGCAGATAGAGACCGAATGAAAAGCTTTAAGGACAGGGTGGAGCACAAAATCATGAAAGCGGGAATTCTCGCCGCGGCTGCAGCCGCCTTCACGTTCGCCATCGCCGGCGGTGCCCAGGCCGGCGCCACGCTCGACGCGGTCAAGGGCAAGGGTTTCGTGCAGTGCGGCGTCAACGCCGGCCTGCCCGGATTCGCCAGCCCCGACAGCGCCGGCAACTGGACCGGTCTCGATGTCGACTACTGCCGCGCGGTCGCCGTGGCGCTGTTCAACGATCCGCAGAAGGTCAAGTTCACGCCGCTGTCCGCCCAGCAGCGCTTCCCGGCCATCCAGTCGGGTGAAGTCGACCTGCTGTCGCGCAACACGACCTGGACGCTGACCCGCGACACCTCGGTCGGCCTCGACTTTGCCCCGGTCACCTACTACGACGGCCAGGGCTTCATGGTCGCCAAGAAGCTCGGCGTGAAGAGCGCCAAGGAGCTGAACGGCGCCACCGTCTGCGTGCAGTCCGGCACCACGACCGAGCTGAACCTGGCGGACTACTTCCGTTCCAACAACATGAGCTACAACCCCGTCGTCATCGAGAACAACGACGAGGTGAACGCGGCCTTCTTCGCCGGCCGCTGCGACGTGCTGACCACCGACGCCTCGCAGCTGGCGTCGACCCGCGCGTCGGTGGCGCCGAAGCCCGACGACTACGTCATCCTGCCGGAGATCATCTCCAAGGAGCCGCTGGCCCCCGCCGTCCGCCACGGCGACAGCCAGTGGTACGACATCGTCAAGTGGGTGGTGTACGCCACCATCCAGGCCGAGGAAGCGGGCATCACGTCCAAGAACGTCGATGAGCACCTGAACTCCAAGAACCCCGAGATCCAGCGCCTGCTCGGCGTCTCGGCGGGCATGGGCAAGGCGCTCGGCGTCGATGAGAAGTGGGCCTACAACGTCATCAAGAAGGTCGGCAACTACAGCGAGATCTTCGAGCGCAACGTCGGCATGAGCACGCCGCTGAAGCTCGAGCGCGGTCTCAACGGTCTGTGGACCAAGGGCGGCCTGCAGTACGCCATGCCGGTCCGGTAATGCGCGATGGCCGGCCCGCCGCCGTTCCCTAGGGAGCGGGGCGGGCCGGCGGTTCCGCACCCGGTTCGTGCCCTCAGCGCAACGGAGCGTATGTTGGCCACCCACACGCAGGACAGCGGGCGGGCGCCCTCGCGCCTGTCCTTGAACGACCCGACCGTACGCGCGATCTTCTTCCAGGTCCTGGTGATCGGCGGGGTGCTGGCGCTCGCCGGCTTCCTCGTCTCGAACACGCTGGACAACCTGGAACGCCGCGCCATCGCCACGGGTTTCAGCTTTCTCGAGCGCGAAGCCTCCTTCGGCATCGGCGAGAGCATCATCGACTATTCGCCGAAGGACACCTACGGCAAGGCGTTCGTCGTGGGCATCCTGAACACGCTGAAGGTGTCGGTGATCGGCATCGTGCTGGCGACCATCATCGGCACGCTGATCGGGGTGGCGCGCCTGTCCTCCAACTGGCTGCTGGCCAAGCTGGCGACCGGGTACGTGGAGGTCATCCGCAACATCCCGCCGCTGCTGCAGCTGTTCGTCTGGTACGCGCTCATCACCGAGAGCATGCCGCCGGTGCGCCAGGCGCTCAACCCGCTGCCGGGGGTGTTCCTCAGCCAGCGCGGCATCACCGTGCCGATTCCGGCACCCGACCCGGTGTGGGTCTGGGTGTTCGTGGCCTTCCTGCTGGGCTTCATCGCCTCGGTCATCATGGCCAAGTGGGCGAAGATCCGGCAGGCGGCGACCGGCCAGCCGTTCCCGGTGTTCGGCATGTCGCTGGTGCTGATCCTCGGCCTGCCGCTGATCGCCTACGTCGCCGGCGGCGCGCCGTCGGTGATGGACGTGCCGCAGCTGCAGGGCTTCAACTTCCGCGGCGGTCTGGTGATGTCGCCGGAGTTCGCGGCGATCCTGTTCGGCCTGTCGATCTACACCGCGGCCTTCATCGCCGAGATCGTGCGCGGCGGCATCCTCGCCGTCAGCCACGGGCAGAGCGAGGCGGCGGCGGCGCTGGGTCTGAAGCGGGGACTGGCGCTGCGCCTGGTGATCCTGCCTCAGGCGCTGCGGGTCATCGTGCCGCCGACGACCAGCCAGTTCCTGAACCTGACCAAGAACAGCTCGCTGGCACTCGCCATCGGCTACCCGGACCTGGTGTCGATCCTCAACACGACGATCAACCAGACCGGTCAGGCGATCGAGGGCGTGGCGATGATCATGGGCAGCTATCTGGCGATCAGCCTGAGCATTTCGCTGTTCATGAACTGGTACAACAAGCGCATTGCGCTGGTGGAGCGCTGAGCCATGGCCGGACACGTGGATACCGCGTCGAGCACCGTCGTCGAACGGCCGCCGGCGCTGTCGCTCGGCCCCATCGGCTGGATGCGTGCGAACCTGTTCAACACTTGGTACAACGCCATCCTCACGGTGCTGATCGCCTGGGCGATCCTGGCGGTCGTGCCGCCGCTGTTCCGCTGGGCAATCGTCAACGCCGCGGGCTTCGACGCCACCTCGCCGCAATGCCGGCAGGCGACCGGCGCGTGCTGGGCGTTCGTCAACGAGAAGATGCGCTTCATCCTGTTCGGCACCTTCCCCTATGCTGAACAGTGGCGCCCGCTGCTCGCCACGGCGATCATCGTCGCCACCCTGGCCGCCGCCGCGAACCGCCGCTTCTGGAAGCCGTGGTTCATCGCGGTGTCGCTGGGGGCGCTGGCGCTGTTCGGCGCGCTGATGTGGGGCGGGGTGTTCGGGCTGACCTACGTCGAGAACTCGCTGTGGGGCGGCCTGCCGCTGACGCTGATCCTCAGTGTGATCGGCCTCTCGGTGGCGTTCCCGTTCTCGATCCTGCTGGCGCTCGGCCGGCGGTCGAACATGCCGGCGATCCGGGCGATCTGCGTCGCCTACATCGAGTTGATCCGCGGCGTGCCGCTGGTCAGCCTGCTGTTCATGGCGTCGGTCATGCTGCCGCTGTTCCTGCCCACGGGCGTGAACATCGACAAGCTGCTGCGCGCGCTGGTCGCCTTCATCCTGTTCGAGGCGGCCTACATGGCCGAAGCCATCCGCGGCGGCCTTCAGGCCATGCCGAAGGGCCAGTACGAGGCGGCGGACGCGCTCGGCCTGTCCTATTGGCAGGCGATGCGCAAGATCATCCTGCCGCAGGCGCTGGCGATCTCCATCCCGCCGCTGGTCAACACCTTCATCAGCACCTTCAAGGACACGTCGCTGGTCATCATCATCGGCCTCTACGACCTGCTCGGCACCGCCAAGGCGGCTTTGTCCGACCCGGCGTGGCGCGGCTTCTACCGCGAGGCGTACCTGTTCATCGGCGTCATCTATTGGTGCTTCTGCTACTCCATGTCGCGGTACAGCCGCTGGCTGGAGAAGGACCTTTACCGTGGCCACAAGCGCTAGGGAGTTTCAGGGACATGGCCGCCATCAATCTGCATGAGCGCAACGCCACGGCCGGAGAGGAAATCATCCAGTGCCTGGGCGTGCACAAGTGGTACGGCGAATTCCACGTGCTCAAGGACATCAATCTGTCCGTCGCCAAAGGCGAGCGCATCGTCGTGTGCGGGCCGTCCGGCTCGGGCAAGTCGACGCTGATCCGCTGCCTGAACCGTCTGGAGGAGCACCAGAAGGGCTCCATCGTCATCGACGGAATCGAGCTGACCGGCAACCTCAAGAACATCGAGCTGGTCCGCCGCGAGGTCGGCATGGTGTTCCAGCACTTCAACCTGTTCCCGCACCTGACGGTGCTGGAGAACTGCACGCTGGCGCCGATCTGGGTGCGCAAGAAGCCGAAGGCCGAGGCCGAGGCCATCGCCATGAAGTATCTGGAACGCGTGCGCATCGCCGAACAGGCGCCGAAGTACCCGGGCCAGCTCTCCGGCGGCCAGCAGCAGCGCGTCGCCATCGCGCGGGCGCTGTGCATGAACCCGAAGATCATGCTGTTCGACGAGCCGACCTCGGCCCTCGATCCCGAGATGGTCAAGGAGGTGCTGGACGTCATGGTGACGCTGGCCGAGAGCGGCATGACCATGCTGTGCGTGACGCACGAGATGGGCTTCGCCAAGTCGGTCGCCGACCGCGTGATCTTCATGGATCGCGGTGAGATCGTCGAACAGGCGCCGCCGGAGGAGTTCTTCGCCAACCCGAAGTCCGACCGCACCCGGCTGTTCTTGAGCCAAATTCTCAACCACTAACCGGTAGTCGTCGCCTTTTGCCGCACCGCGTCAGGACTCTGGCGCGGCGCGGCGGATTGCGGTTGAATGGCGCCCGTCAGTGCCCGCCAGACCGTCTTCGGAGTGGTTCCATGGAGCTTCTGCTGCCCCGGCCCGGCCTTGGCCAGATCAAGCCGTACCGGCCCGCCCAACCGGACGGCCACGAACACGCCTGGATCGACCTGTCGCTGACGGTCAACCCGCTGGGGCCGAGCCCGAAGGCGCTGGCTGCCTACCGCAACGCCGCCGGCCAGATCCACCGCTATCCCGATTCCCGCCAGGACAGCCTGCGCCGCGCCATCGCCCGCCGCTACGACCTGGACGCGGCGCGCATCGTCTGCGCCGACGGCTCGGACGCGATGATCCAGCTGTTCTGCCAGGCCTACGCCGGGCCGGGCGACGAGGTGCTGTGCCACGAGCACGGCTATCAGGGCTTCCTCAAGGCGATCCGCGTCAGCGGCGCCACGCCGGTCGTTGCCAAGGAGCGCGACATGGTGGTGGACGTCGACGCGATGATCGAGCGGGCAGGGGAAAAGACGAAGATCTGCTTCCTCGCCAACCCGAACAACCCCACCGGCACCTACATCCCGCTGGAGGCGGTGCAGCGCCTGCGCGCCGGGCTGCCGCCGCACGTGCTGCTGGTGCTGGACGCGGCTTACGCCGAGTTCGTCCGCCGCAACAACTACGACTGCGGCATCGACCTGGTCGAGACGACCGACAACACGGCGATGGTGCGCACCTTCTCGAAGATGTACGGGCTGGCCGGCCTGCGGGTGGGCTGGGCGTACGCGCCGCCGGCGGTGGTTGACGCGCTCAACCACGTGCGCGGCGCCTTCAACGTCAGCGTGCCGGCGCAGGCCGCAGCGGCGGCGGCGGTGACCGATCACGAGCACGAGGAGGCGACCTACGCCCACAACAGCCAGTGGCTGCCCTGGCTGACGCACGAGCTGGAGCAGCTGGGCGTGCGGGTCTATCCGTCGGTGTGCAACTTCATCCTGGCGCGCATTCCGGCGGACCCGTCGCTGGGCGTGCAGCAGGTGATGGACCATCTGGCCCAGTGCAACATCCTGGTCCGCCCGGCGCAGGACTACGGCCTGCCGGACTGCCTGCGCATCACCGTCGGCAGCGAGGAGGAAAACCGCGCCCTCGTCCGCGTCCTGGCGGAGGTCTTGGCATGAGGATTGGGGCATGAGCGTCGCCGACACGCCCGAGCCGCCCTACTACGCGGTGATCTTCACCTCCCTGCGCACCGAGGGCGACGACGGTTACGGCGCCATGGCCGCCGCGATGGTCGAACTGGCCAAGCAGCAGCCCGGTTATTTGGGCATGGAGTCGGCGCGCGAGGGGCTGGGCATCACGGTGTCCTACTGGAAGGACCTGGAGTCGATCGCCGCCTGGAAGGCCGACGCCAAGCACCTCGCGGCCCAACAGGCGGGCCGCGAGCGCTGGTACTCCCAGTTCAAGACCCGCATCGCGCGGGTCGAGCGGGATTACGGGTTCGAGCGTTAGCCCGCCCCCGCGGCGCGCGGCGGAGCGAGCGCATCATCGATCTCCTTCGCCCGCGCCGCCGCGGGCCGCGCCGTGCAGCGCGCGACGTAGGTTTCGAACGCCGGCCGCTTGTCGATGATGCCGAAGCCCATGGTCCAGCCCAGCATGGAGCCGACGAAGAGGTCGGCCGCGGTGAATTGGTCGCCGGTCAGGAACGCGTCGCCGCTGACGGCGATCTCCAACGCGTTGAGCACGTCGTCCATGCAGCCGTAGCTGACCATGGCCTTCTTCTCCGGCGGCACCTCGACGCCCAGCGCCTTGCCGGTGACCGCGCTGTCGAAGGGGCCGGCGGCGAAGAACAGCCAGCGGTAATAGGGGCCGCGGCGCGGGTCGCCCGGCGGCGGCGCCAGGCCGGCCTCCGGGAAGGCGTCGGCGAGGTAGGCGCAGATGGCGGCGTTCTCCGTCACCACCACGTCGCCGTGGCGGATCGCCGGAACCTTGCCCATGGGGTTGATGGCGAGGTACTCCGGCGCCTTCATGGTGGTGCCGTATTCGAGGATCTCGGTGCGGTAGGGCTGCCCGACCTCCTCCAGCATCCAGCGGGCGACGCGCCCGCGCGACCAGGGATTGGTGTAGAAGACCAGTTCGCGGTTCATGTTCCCTCCCTTTGTTATCGGATGACCATCGGCACGTGCGGCGCCGCCGTGCGCGGCAGGACGCCGTCGGCGCGCGGGTCGCGCACCGTGCGGGTGACGTGGCGTTTCGGCGCGAAGCCCAGGGACTGGTAGAGCGGCAGCGCCTTCGGGTGGTCGAAGGTGCAGGTGTTGACCACCAGCTTCGATGCACCCCCCTCCCACGCCATGCGGATGCCGCGGTCGAGCAGCCAGGGGCCGAGCCTCATGCCGATGAAGTCCGGGATCAGCCCGAAATAGGCGATGTCGGTGGCCTGCGCCTCGCGCCGGTCGATCTCGACGTAGCCGGCCGGCGTGCCGGAGACGTACAGCACCTGCACCTCGACGCGCGGGTCGGTCACCGCCTCGGCCAGCTCGGCATCGGACAGGCGCCGGCGCTCGTGCCACAGCCAGGGCTCGCCCACCGTGTTGTAGAGGTAGCGGTAGAACGACACCGTCGGCGGCGTCGCGCGCACCAGCGCCAGATCGCCGGGCGGCCGGGGCAGGGGGGCGTGGGCGGGCGGGGCGGTCATCTCCAGGTAGGTGATGATGACCTGGAGTTCGCCGGGTCGCGGGCCGGCGGGCACGCCGCTCCAGCGGTTCAAGCTGAATTTCGGAGCCATTTCTGCATCATGGTGACGGGGGAGCGGGCGTAGCCGAGCCGTTCGTAGAAGCCCTGCACGGCGGTGTTCGTCTCGCGGACCAGCAACTGCACCTTGGGCATGCCCTGCGCGGCCAGCCAGCCCTCGGCGGCGGCCACCATGGCGCGCCCGAAGCCGCGGCCGCGGCAGTCCGGATCGGTGGCGAGGTAGTAGAGCCAGCCCCGATGGCCGTCCTGCCCGACCATCACGCTGGCCACCACGCGCCCCTCCAGTTCGCCGATCAGAAGCGCGGCGGTCTCCGGCTTGGAGCGGCACAGGGCGATGTCGGCGTCCGGATCGTTCCACGGCACCACGAGATTGCCGGCGCGCCACAGGGCGACGACCGCGTCGCGGTCGCCGTCCGCGTAGGGCCGGATGGTCAGGCTCACGGCTTGGCCGGCCCGGTCTCGATGGGCAGGTCGTGCCGCAGCCCCCACTCGGCCCACGAGCCGTCATAGACCGCCACGTCCTCCTTGCCGGCCAACGCGAGGCCGAGCGCCACCACGCAGGCGGTGACGCCGCTGCCGCACGACGCGACCACCGGGCGCGACAGGTCGATGCCCGCCGCCTTCGCCCGCTCGGCGATCACCGGCGGGGGCAGCATCGCCTTGGTCTCGGGGTCGATCAGGTCGGAGAAGGGCAGGTTGCGGCTGCCGGGGATGTGGCCGGCGCGGCCGTTGGCCCAGGGCTCCGGCGCCGTGGCCTCGAAGCGTCCGGCGGCGCGGGCGTCCACCACCTGCTCGGCGCGGCTGTCCAGGTTGGCGCGGATGTCGTCGAGGCGGCGCAGCAGGTGCGGGCGCAGCGTGGCGGTGAAGGGCTTGGGAGTCGGGGCGGGCGGCGTGCCGGACTCGGTGGGGCGGCCCTCGGCCAGCCAGGCCGGCAGACCGCCGTCCAGCACCGCCACCTTGTCATGGCCGAACAGGCGGAACAGCCACCAGACGCGCACCGCCGCACCCGCCACGCCGCTTGCGTCGTAGGCGACGACCATGGTGTCGTTGCCGATGCCCAGCGCGCCGACCTTCTCGGCAAAGCGCGCCTCGTCCGGCACCATGTGCGGCAACGGCGCGGTGTCCGGCCGGGCGACGTCGTCGATGTCGAAGAACAGGGCGCCGGGGATGTGCCGGGCCGCGTGCTCGGCGCGCTGGTCCTTGTTCTGGATCGGCATGTACCAGGTGGCGTCGACCACGCGCACCGCCGGGTCGTTCAGGTGCTTCGCCAGCCACGCGCCGGTGACGATGTGCTCCGCCATGTCGGTTCCTCTTCAGTCCTTCAGCGCGACGACGACGCGCCGGTTCTGCTTGCCCTTGTTCTCGATCTTCAGCACCTCGGCCGGGCCGATCTCGCCGGTGTGGGTGACGTGGGTGCCACCGCAGGGTTGCAGATCCACCCCGTCGATGTCGAGCAGCCGCACGCGGCCGTAGCCCACCGGCGGCTTCACCGTCATGGTGCGCACCAGCTCGGGCTGCGCCTCCAGCTCTGCGTCGGTGATCCAGCGTGGGGCGACCGCGTGGTCCGCCTCGATCAGCCGGTTGATGGCGGCGGAGATCGCCTCCTTGTCCAGGCTCTCGGTGGGGACGTTGAAGTCGACGCGGCTGCGGTCGAAGCCGATCTGCGCCCCGGTGATCGAGCCGGGCACCACAGCGCACACCAGGTGCAGCAGCGTGTGCATGCGCATGAAGCGGTGGCGGCGCTCCCAGTCGATCTCGGCCTCGACCGGCGCGCCCTCCACCGGCAGGCGCGAGCCCTCGGCCGGGACGTGGATGACGTCGTCCGGGCCGTTGTCGCCCTTGATGGTATCGATGATGGTCACCGCCCCGCCGGGGTAGCGCAGCACGCCGGTGTCGCCCGGCTGGCCGCCGCTGTTGGCATAGAACACCGTGCGGTCCAGCCGGATGCCGCGCTCGTCCACCGAGGTGACGGTCGCCGTACAGGACCGCGCGTAGGCGTCCTCGCGGAAGATCAGTTCCAAGGTGCCCCTCCCGTCTTACGTCGGGAGAGGCTAGCACAACCGAACGCTACATCCAGTCCGGAACCGGCAGGTTCTTCCCGCGCAGGAAGTCCGGGTTGAACAGCTTGGACTGGTAGCGCTGACCGCCGTCGCAGAGGATGGTCACGATGGTGTGGCCCGGGCCCATCTCGCGGGCGATGCGGATGGCTGCGGCGACGTTGATCCCGGACGAGCCGCCGAGCACGAGGCCCTGGGTCTTGATCAGGTCGAAGAGGACCGGCAGCGCCTCCTCGTCGGTGATCTGCAACGCGTCGTCCACCGGCGCGCCGTCCAGGTTGGCGGTGATCCGGCCCTGACCGATGCCTTCGGTGATGGAGGAGCCCTCGGCCTTCAGTTCGCCGTGCTTGTAGTGGCTGAACAGCGCCGCGCCCATCGGGTCGGCCAGCACGATCCGGACGTTCGCGCCGCGCTCCTTCAGCGCCATGCCGACGCCGGCCAGCGTGCCGCCGGAGCCGACGGCGCAGGTGAAGGCGTCGATGCGGCCGCCCGTCTGCTCCCAGATCTCCGGGCCGGTGGTCTCGTAGTGGCCCTGGCGGTTCGCGACGTTGTCGAACTGGTTGGCCCAGACGGCGCCGTTCGGCTCGGTCTTCGCCAACTCCTCGGCGAGGCGGCCGGAGTAGCGGACGTAGTTGTTCGGATCCTTGTACGGCACCGCCGGGACGAGCCGGAGGTCGGCGCCGCACAGGCGCAGCATGTCCTTCTTCTCCTGGCTCTGCGTCTCCGGCATGACGATGACGGTGCGGTAGCCCAGCGCGTTGCCGACCAGCGCCAGCCCGATGCCGGTGTTGCCCGCCGTGCCCTCGACGATGGTGCCGCCGGGGCGCAGCAGGCCGCGCCGCTCGGCGTCGCGCACGATGGCGATGGCGGCGCGGTCCTTCACTGAACCGCCGGGGTTCAGGAACTCGGCCTTGCCGAGGATCTCGCAGCCGGTGGCCCTCGACGGCCCCTCCAGGCGGATGAGCGGCGTGTTGCCGATGGTCCCGATGAAGCCGTCGCGCACGTCCACGGCGCCTCTCCTTGATGCGGTTTCGTGTAGGGGCGGGTTTCCGATGAGCCCGACCCTCTCCCTCACGTCATCCCCGCCTGCGCGGGGATGACGGAACAGGCTAAGGTCGAGCCGATTGGGAATCGCGCTAGCCACAAAGAAGTATCGGGATTCGTGCGCCGGGTTCAAGGTTGCGCTGTGAAATGCAGAGTTTCACATTATAGAAACGTGATTACCGCGACCTCCAGCGCTCCCGCAGGGCGTCGCGGTGCCGTGCCAGCCAGCCCAGCGCGATGATGGCGACCGAGTTGGTCAGGCGGTTCCCGTCAAGCAGCCGGATCGCCTCGTTGGTCGGCACGACGGAGACGCGGATGTCCTCATGCTCCTCGGCCAGTCCGCCGCTGGCCGCGACGTTGGAAGAATCGACGCGGCCGACGTAGAGCGTCACGAACTCCGACAGGATTCCGGGGCTGGGGTAGAAGTCGTAGATCTTCTCCAGTTCCCGGATGGTGCAGCCGGCCTCCTCCTCGGATTCGCGGCGGGCGACGTCGTCGGGCGTCTCGTCGCCGTCCAGCATGCCGGCCACCACTTCGGTCAGCCAAGCCGGGCCGCGGCCTGCCGCGGCGGCGACGCGGAACTGCTCGATCAGCACCACCGCGTCGCGGTCCGGATCGTAGAGCAGGACGCCCACGGCGTGGCCACGCACGCAAACCTCGCGCGAAGGCAACTCATCGGTCCAGGTGCCGTCGAACTTCTTGTGCTTCAGCCGGTAGACGTCGACCTGCAGGTAGCCCTTGTAGCCGGTCTTCCGTTCGATCACCTCGATGTCGGGGTGGTCCATGCGCCTGCTCCTCCGCGTGTGGTGCGGAGTGGGATGTAGCGCATCCGGCGCCGTTGGTCAGTAGGTCGGGTTCAGGCGCAGGTGGCGCAGGCGGTCGGCCGAGGTGACGGTGACCGGCTGCACCTGGGCGCCGCGCATCACCTCCAGCGGTACGGCGACGCCGGCCGGTCCCAATGCCCAGAGCTTGCGGTAGAAGTCGGCGAGATTGCTGAAGCGCTGGCCGCCGACGCCGACGATCTGGTCGCCGGGCCTGACGCCGGCCGAT